>TARA_R110001583_G_scaffold20436_4_pt1 | contig 11769 bp, 13 predicted proteins | sample TARA_R110001583 | Tara Oceans TARA_R110001583 (sample SAMEA4398432) | marine metagenome | biome: Polar Biome; feature: [MES] marine water layer (ENVO:01000295) within the mesopelagic zone...; material: water (ENVO:00002006), including particulate matter (ENVO:01000060) such as...... | reverse complement strand
ACTTACATCTGAATTCTCAGGATCTTGAGAGATATCCAGGGCTTTAAACGGCAATGTCGCTGTTGTTGCTCCAGTAGTAACATCAAGCTCAACGTATGAAATACCGCTTGAAGTGCTTCCTGTTCCAGAGTTATCAACAAGATCAAAATTACCGAACAAGTCAGCAACAGGGAAAGCCGCATCAGCTTGCACTTCAAACACATCCATAGGACTGTCATAAATGAAAGCTACTGCATCAGTGGCCGCGTTTCCGGGCCAATAATTGCTCCATGTTGGCTTACTTGTAGTTGGGTCTGTATAAAAACATCCATTAAATACGCCTAGGATGAGTGCGCTGGTAGCGCTACCTCCATCGGCTCTCGCAATACGAGTAACAATACCAGCAGTACCTTGAGTGACAATGTCACCTTGGTAGATGTTAGTAGTATTAGTCGCATCAGCAGTTGTTATCCTGTAGCGAGACTGACCTGAAGAGTTGTAGTTACCCTGCAGATTTCGTACATAACGGAGTCCAAAAGGGGCATCTAAATTTGCCATTTTCTAGTTCTCCTTAAACACAATCAAAAGTTAATCGTTTTTACCAGATGCCCCAAAGGTCACCTTGCTTTTACGTTCTTGAGATATTGGCATTCTGGGATCGCTCTCACGCATGAGATTATTATCTACAGCATTCATCTGATTCTCAGTCTGCTGTTCATAATAAGCGTTCCTTTCTTCCGCTGTCTCTTCAGGTATTTTGGCAAGAATTAGACCACCAACGCCCACAACTCCAGCGTGTTTTCCTTCTTCGATTGTAGGCAAATCATAACCTTCAACTTCAGATGGATGCACAGGCTCATAACCTTCCTGGAATCTTTTGTGTACATTAGTCTTGTCATCCTCATTTCTAATATGAGTTCTTACCCACCTGTAACGCATACCCGGTGGCGCTTCTGGTGCTTCTAGTGCTTGAGGCGGCTTCCATGGTTGCCTTGTCGCTTTCTTTCCCCTAGTAGCTTGGCTTCTTGGGGCTCTATTCGATCCAGCATTTTTAGTATCTGTCATGATGCCTGTAACCTCATTTTTTGTTTTGCGTAATCCTTGAACGAAACACCTAATCTTTTGGCTAACGCCTGCTCACTAGGGGTAAGCTCAATTCTACGGTCGTTTTGACTGCGTCCATTTCCTGTTGTGCGCGTACCGGAAACTACGGTTTGGACGGGTTTTCCGCTGTTTCCTGCGTTGCTTTTCGCTTGGAACCTGTTTGGAAGTTCTTCGCGTAATCTACTGTCTAAATTAGAATAGTATTCATCAGACTCTAAGTCAATTCCAGACTCAGCTAATTCTTGATGTATTGTCATAGCTGTGTTTGTCATTATCTTATCAACGCCAAACCATTCGTTCTTTTCTGCCCAACCCTGAGCTTTCTGGGAAGGCTCTGCATACTGAGGTTGAGGCTGTTGTTGTTGGTATTGTGGCTGTTGATATTGTTGAGACTGTTCAGCTTGTCTAACCTGAGAGGCCGTCCAAGCTTCCATATCTTTTTCATACTTAGTTAATTCTCTTTTGTATTGCTCAAGAGAATTTCTTTCAGCTTCTGCTCTAGCTAATTGTTGTTGTGCTTCCGCCATCAACTCAGGGTCACCCGCCTCATAGGCTTTGGTGACAGAATTTTTTGCAGCTTGAGCCTGAGCTTCTACCCTGCCTTCAAATTCATTTTTGTAGTTCTGTGAAAGCTTTAAACTTTCATCAGCCGTTGTTTGGCTGTTTAACTGCATCTGAGAAGATAACTTAGTGTTTTCTTCCTGTAGCTGCTTAACGTATTGTAAAGCCTGCAACTCTCTACGTTGATAATCTTTAGCCTGCTTAACAGCTTGGTTGATTCGACCCTGAGCTTTCTTAGCTTCTTTCTCTGCTTCGCTTAACTCCTGATCATCTCCACCTAAAGCACCTTCTTCAAAGTCTTCTTTGACTTCGTCTTCAGTGATAGGCGCAACCTCTCCGACATCTTCATCGGTTAGCTCTATAAACGTAGACTCTTCTTGAGGCTCTTCCACATTAGCTCTTCTGTTCTCAGGAACAGCCGCTTTTTCTATATTGTCATCGTTTAAATTAGCGAGAGCATCGCTTAAAGTTTCTTCTGTCATAATCTACCTCACAAAGCCTTAATATCATTAGGATCTAGAATTGTGCCAATGACTTCATCATCATTGATGATTCGTACTTCAGCATCATCTTCTAAAGAAAAACGAGCACCAGCATATCTACCTATGAGCACCCAATCGCCTTCTTTGCACCAAGCTTCTCCGGCAAACTTGCCTTCATCTTGATATGCAATAGGTCCGACTTTGAGCACATAAGCAACGACAGTCGCTAGGCTTTCTCTGTCAGTAGTCTGCTTAGTTAACAGAATACCAGCATCGGTTTTTCCTTTTCCTTTGTAAGGTAATACGAGCAAACGCCATCCAGAAGGATTTGGCATTCTCTCTATTAACGATTTATCCAGAACAGTAGGATCTAAAATTTTGCTTGTTTCTGGTATGTATGCGTCTTTTAAAGACGGTTCTGCGACAATGTCTGTTGCCAGATCATTCATCGAAATCTCCTTCATTTTGCAGCGCTTTCCTAAGTTCATCGCGCAGGGTGCGAAGCGCAGATAATTCACCCATTACGAATCGGTAATCCTCCATGTCCTTGATATTGCCACTTGAAACATATTCGACTCTGTCGCCTTCAAGTTGCTTTATCTTTTCATGTATAAAATTTGCTAAGTTAACTGAATCCATTTAACTATTCTGCTTCTCCCCCATAGTATGAAGTCGGAGCCATGCCAACAATATTGGTCATTCTAGGATCAGCCATTCCTGCATACTGCGGGGGTGGAGATCCATAGCCACCAAAGACATACGGGTTTTTTGCAGGCTCAGGCACATATGTTGTTTGCGAAGGAGGCATAGGCATTGGTGTTGGCCTAGGAGGGGGCGGATTGTTCCAAGTAGAAGGATCTTGGTAATTAAACTCACCAGCCCTAGTTGCCCCTCCGTAATTTTCGCCATCACGAATTTGTCTAAGCTTGTCGTATTCCCAAAACTCATCTTCTGAGAAAACACCGTCATCACCTATAACACCGCCCTGCCTTCTTATGGTATCTAAAGCTTCTTGGCTGTAGGCTTGATTTCGATTAACTCGATTGTTTGGATTGCGTCCGTATCGACCATCAGAGGGTCGCCATTTATAAAGCTCTTGCTCTGAAACAATTCCATCTTCATTAACGTCTGCACCATCTGCTAGTGCTTGCTCATTGATAGGGACTGCTGCGGCTTGAGCAGCAGCATAAGCTCTATGATAGGCTTCTAATTCTTGAGAATTAATCCTGCCGTCATTATTTGTATCTTCTCCACCACGGCTAACTATCCAATTGTAATCAGCTTCTGTTAGGGGATTACCCGCTCTATCTACACCGTAGTTACGCGCTTCACCACCTTCGTTCATCATCATAGGTCTAGGCATCATAGGCATCCTAGTCATGTAGGATAAATTATCATCAGGCATTCGAGGCATTCTTGGTCTTTGAGCTTTGTCTCCACCTTGAAACATTGAGCGCAATCTCTCTGGACCTATTGTGCCTGAGCCTGGAATAATCCCACCCAAAATCATCTCTGGAGGCAATCCTATTATGGGATCATCGGAAGGCATTCTAGGTCTTCTTGGTCTTTGAGATTTGTCTCGACCTTGAAACATTGAGCGCAATCTCTCTATCATCTCTGGAGATATGTTTCTTGTTTCGGGATCATAGGAAGGCTTCCTACTTCTGTATTGTCGTTTCTCCCTATCATATGGCATAGGTGCTGGCCCAACCTCTAAGTTAGGTCTTCTAGGCATAGTCCTAATGACAGGGCGTGGAATTTTCTCCATTTCATCCATTCTTTGAGCGAGATCATCTCTCGTTAAATCTCGGTAATCTTTAGGTGGCTGAGATCTGATCACAAGATTTGGTCTTCGATTAGGATCGTCCATGCCTGTCATCTTAGGATTAATATCTCTAATCATAGGATAGCCTCTGTCATAAGATGTCATTAAAAAATACCTTCAAACTTTGTGCCACGAAGTGCTGCACCACCTCCGCGAGATTTTCCTTTGCCCATACCGGGCTTGGAAGAAGCATCTGTCTTTTCAGCCTTAGCTTTTCCGTAGCTAACTTTGCCTTGATCTTTAATTGTAAATCCGTCTTTCTCTACTTTGTTAGACATTATCTGCCTCCGAAAATATCGCTCATGTTTTTGGTCATCTTTTCCGCAAGATTACCCATTTGTATTTTTTCTTGCAAATCTAATCGTTCTTTTGCAACTTTATCTTTCATCTCTGCAATATCAAACTGAGTATCTGTTCTTTCTTCAGCTAACTCTCTTTGTGTATCTAGACGCTCTTGATCTAAACCAAAACGCTTATCAGCTTCTTCTGCCTTACGCTCAACGTCAGCAGACTTAATATCCAGTTCTTGTTTTCTAAGATCAATCAAAGGATCTTCAGCTTGCTTGGCCTCAAACGAAGGAGCAATCTGAGCAACCAGTTGAGCAGTAATCTGAGCAACCTTAGTCTCAAGCATGGCGTTCATTTGTTGCATCATGGGATTAGGTTGAGGAGGCATACCTTGAGGCATCATACCTTGTGGTGGCATACCGGGGGGCATACCTTGTGGAGGCATCATCCCTGGCATCTGCATTTGTTGTTGTTGCATTTGCATCTGTTGCATCTGTTGTTGCATTTGCATGATCTCTGGATCTTGTTGTGCTTGCTGTCTTGCTATCATGTCTATGTGTGCATACACATGAGACTGAACCAACCCTTGTAGTTGAGGGTTCGCTTGACAGATAGCGGAATTATAAAAGCCCATGTGGGTTTCAATATGCGCCTGATGATCTTGATCAGGAAAGGGGGTTGCAGGCTGCATTGCTGCAAACCCTGCGTTTTCCAGTGCAGGAGCTATAGGTTGTGGTTGTGGTGGGGGTGGGGGTGGCGGCAATATTTGATCTATTTGCTGTACGCCCATTGACTCATACATACGCTTATACGCATTGTATATACCCATTGGCCCGTGTATCTCAGGTGCTGCCTGTACCATCCTCATCATTTCTTGAGCCAACATAACACGCTGACTCATTGAGAAGATGTTGGGATCACTGACCGGAATGACATCGATACGATCATCAAAGTCAGACTGCTTAACACTCTGATTGCCATTAGCAGTCAGATAAGGATATTGCGGTGGCAGATAGGTCTTAAATAATCCTGCCAACAAATTAAATTCTATGCGTTGTGAATAATGCAATCGCTTATGGATAGCGCTCATCACGCGACTGCCGCGTTCAAGCAATGCAACTGTCGTTCCTACAGGTGCTTCTGCATTACCATCACCTACTTGCATGTCACCAATCGATGCAAACCTTCTGCCTGCATCAACCAACATACCAAGAAGATTAAGCAACGTACCGCTAGGCTCTTTGAAAGGTAATGGCATCAGGGCATCTCGCAAAGAGCCCCCTGGTGCATCCATATCTCTAAACTCACCCGGCTGAATAGGCACATCATCATCTCTGATTCTAATGCCTCTCGCTTTAAATCCACCGGGGAGGTTGGCCAGTGTGCCTGCGTCAATCAGTTGCCTGAGTATTGAGGTAGCGCCTCTCGACAAGCCACCGATCATATGCGTCAAGCCGAAGCCGTAAAATCCTACCCCAGGCAGAAACTTGTAATGAACAAAGTAATCTATTCTTTTTCGTAACGGATCTTGCTGATTGTAGTTTCTGCGAATCGACAATACAGAAGATTGCTTAGGAAGAATCGTCACGATGTAAGGTAACTTAATGCCTGTCTCTTCACCCTCTGCATCAAGATCTTCAAATCCGGGTATATCTAACTCAATGTGCATCTCAAGTATTTCGCACTCATCAGAGCCGGAACCACCTGAAGGCTTAACACCTTGAAGCTCATCAATCTCCTCATCAATTCCGTCAGCATCGTAATCGCCACCTGAAGAATAAGAGATGTCTGACTTTTTATAAAAGCCTGACTGTTGCAGCTTCTTCACATCGTTGTACGACATGTCAATAACATGCGTAATTCTTGTCGCACTATCTAAGCTAGATGCGCCATAAGGTACTACCAGTTTCTCTGAGGGGATGAACCTAGATACTGGACGATCTAATGTTTGGTCAAAGTGTACTTTTCTAAAAGCACTACCCGACAACGGCAGATAAAAAAGTAATTGGTCTGTCTCAGGATCGTATTCTTTCATTACCTGTGTGATCTGGTAATTCATAAACTCCTGAACTCTTGCAGCCTGAAGATCTGTATTTTCAGTCATCATACCAACGACCTGAGTCTTAACAGGTCCACCGGATGGCAGCATTTCTTTGTAAGCTTGTGCTTGAAATTGAGTCACAGACTCAGCGAGAAGAGGATGAATAATGCCTGAAGCGCCTTCAAAGGGCTCTGTTCTTTCCTCAAACTTCATGCCAAGGAATTCAAGCCCTTCCCGATATTGATCTTCCCACTCTTTGCGAGAAGACTTGTCATCTTGGAAGTCGCCCATGCAATCTGAATAGATGCGGCCAAGATCTCTATCATCAACAACTTCAGCAATGTTCTCAAAGAAGTTTTCGCCCTGACTCATCATAGGCTCAGGGGCAAGACCAACAAGCATTGTGCCGTCTTCAAGAATCTCGTTATCGTCATCGTTAATACCACCAAAGATATCATCGATGCCTGATTCATTATCTAAATCAGAATCAAGATCTATTTCAATTTCTTTTGAGTTGTCTTCAATATCAAGATCAGCAATATCTATGTCATCAACACCGCGCTCAATGGCCATTCGGCTTCCTCATTCGTTACTCGCTATACAAGTTATTAAACACTCTACCAGTATCCCAAACATATCCTACATCTTCTTTTGAATTGTAAGATCGTTGATTTGGCTTAAAGTCAGGTGCGCCTTCTCCCGTTTCAAACCAAGCAGGATGTGTCACTCTAACTCTGTTGTTAGGTAAAGCCACTATATTGCCAGTGTATTCTCCTGCGTCAAGCAATTCTAGTATATGGCTTTGCTTATGTTGCGCGGGATCATCCGCTATTTCACTGCCAGTATAGTCTACTGTGCAGTAATACTTAGCCGGATAAAACTCGCCATCAACTTTAGCAATCCAAGGAGCGGGAGAAGCTCTTTCTATTTTGTACACAGAATGATGGTGCGACATACAGTCCCAAGGTTGTGCAAGATAGGGTGGCAACTCTTGAGGCCACTCTTCTAAAGGCACATCAGCGACTAACGCAGTGATTGGCATTCTTGCCCACATTGCGCCGCCATGAACATTTTGAGCGTCTTCTTCATCATCAGACTCACAACCTGTAAAGATCACTTGAAAACTCAAGCATCTGTTTGGCATGGTAGTAACAGCAACCACCATGGCGTGTAAGAACTCACCATGGTAGCGCTCGTTATTTACTGTGTACTCTCTCCTTACCCATGCCTTAAAGTAAGGAATGTTGCTTTGTAAATAAGGCATTATCCAATTGACCCTTCCAACTTACGTTGGGTTAAAAATTATTTCTTCATAGCTTTACCAAAACCGCGAGTTGCAGCGCCTACACCCCTAGCCTTTCCGCGAGTTGCAGTTTTCTTAGCAGTTGTCTTCTTAGCAGACCCACCATTGGCATACCCTTTCTTGGCCATGCCTCCATTAGCGTAACCCTTTTTGGTCATGCCTCCCATTGCATAACCTTTCTTCTTCATCGATCCGCCCATATTCTTCTTGGCTACCCCACGACCTTGAAGTATATCTGCCTGCGTAACTTTGCCGTCTTTATTAAGGTCAGGGAATTTTGATGCTTGACCTCCCATGGCATAACCTTTCTTTTTCATCATACCGCCCATGTTCTTTTTCGCAGCATCATCTTCAACCTTTTTCCTAATTCTTGCTTTGGTGGATGCAGCTAAATTTTTGTCCTGTCTTTTTTGTGCTTTAAGAATTGCTTCCTTATCACTTTTTCTTTTTTCAGATGTCGGTGTTTGAGTAGTTTTCTTTTTCTTGGTGCGAATAAAATCAATCGCGCCTCGTTCACCACCAAACTTTTCGTCATCACCTAACAAAGCTCTTGCAAGAACGCCACCAAAGGGACGAAATTTAGGGAACAACTTACCTTTGCCTTTTTTTGAAGAAGAAGCTGCTCGATTCGCTCTAATCTTATCGCCTTTTTTATAGGATTCTAAGATTGCTTTTTCTTTTTCTGCTTTTGATTTTTGTTTAGGTTTCACTGTGCTTGTCGCTGCATTATCTGCTGCAGATTTTTTAGCTTGTTCAGCTTTTGAAAGAGCATTTCCTGATTTTGACAAACCGACTATAGGAGTCCCGTAAACAATTGCTCTTGCTGCGCCTCTTCTAACCTTACTGCTTGTGTTGTCCACAAATTTACCATCTACCATCCTTCCTTTTCTTTTCCCCCTAGAAACAAAATCTATTGCTCTTCTTTCCGCCGCTTTAAGCCTAGCTATTGCCCCTGGTCCAGGCTTTATCTTTGAAGCATTTCCTGCAACTTTGTCTAAATCGGCTTGTGAAGCGCCGTCATCTACCATTTTCTGTAATCTTTTTAATAATCCTCTTTGCGCTTTTTCAATTAAACTTAAACTTTCATCTACCGCCTTTGTTGCTTTAGCCATGGCCATGATCCTTTAATAATATGCGATTCGCTTTCTGGAAACTTCTTCTTCAACCTCGTCAGACTGAAGCGATATAAAATTACCCTGCCTAAATCTTAATATAGCTTGTGTCATCGAGTCTACATAATCATCGTGCTCCCCGAAAGGAAAAGCCGCACACTCTTCAATGACTTCTTCTGCAAATAAAAAGTCAGGAGCCCACACAAGACCAGATTCAAACACAGGGCTCGCAGAATGTACGCGAGTCATCTTGTCATTTCCGCGACTAGGACGATAATTCACCACAGGGATGCCCATCATCCTAAGTTCCTGCGTCAAAGGCGTACCACTCGCCTGAGATTCAATTAACACCATGTCAGGACTGTATTCTTTGTAGGTTTCATAAGCAACAGCCTTTAATTCAGGGAAATCCCAACGCCCACGCTCCGCATTCAACAACACAATCGCGTCAGCCAAGCCATCACCAGGACTAAATACGCCCCAAGTAGTGATCGCACTGTAATCTGCTGTCTCTTTCTTGGAAAAAGCAGTGTCATAAGACTGAATAATGTAATGACAGCTAGGCGGGGAGTCCTTAGTCCAGATATTCCACCATTCGCGCTTAATAATCGCCCCCTCCTCAGAGGTGGGGTTCTGTTGGTACTGAGCATTCCACTTCATTACGGGAATCGAAGCCTTAACAGACTCTAATTCCTCCTTCTTCCAGAACTCAGGCCACAAGACATTGCCCGAATCCTCAAAAATAGCAGGCAATTCAATGACTTCCCAGTTATCTGCGTGTTCTTCAGCCTGCCTACCCAATAACTTGCCTGTCAAATCAATGGTTGACCACCTTGTCATCACAATAACAATGGCTCCTCCGGGTTGAAGACGCTGTCTGGGACCAGAGGTATACCACTCATAGGCTCCTTCCATGGCATTTAACGATAATGCGTCCTGTTCCGAATGAGGATCATCAATAATTAATAAATCTGCACCCCGCCCTGTGATGGCTCCACCAACGCCTGCTGCGAAATATTCCCCCCCCTGGGCCGTTTGCCACCTTCCGGCTGATTTTGAGTCTGCCGCCAAAGAAACATCACTAAACATGCGCTTATATTCGTCAGTGTCCATAAGGTTCCTGACCTTTCGGCCAAAACGTATGGATAAATCTGCCGTGTGAGTAGTCTGCATGATCTTCATGTCAGGCTTTAGCCCCATAATCCACGATGGGAAGTACACAGAGGCGAATTCAGACTTGGTATGCCTAGGGGGCATGTTGACGATTAAACGCTTACACTTGCCCTGAGCGACCTCTGTGAGCTTGTCTGCGATAAGTCTGTGGTGCTCCCCCTCAATGAACCCATCCCAGATGTATCTGACGTAATCCATAAAGGATTCTTGGCATTGGTGCTGGGACTCCAGCAACGATAGCCGATCCTTCAACATAAGGATCTCTTTCATGTCGGATTCGGGGATATGGGAGAGTGTGGCCAAAATGATTTTTCCACAGAATTGTATGCGTGAAATGATATTACACAACACTTCACTAAACTCAACACATTAAGGGGGTTCCCCCTTTTTTTATTTTCGGATCTCAAAAATTCAAGACATGACCCCTAGGGGACCCTAGAAAAAATCTAGGGCATTGTTTGCCTTTGGAAGACATAAGATCAAGAGACAAGACATGTTAATCAGTAAAAGATTAATTTGTTTTTAATTATTATTAAATTTATTATTATATTTTATTGTTATCTTATGTTTTTTTCTGTATGATTAGACTCATCTAATCAATAAGGATTAGAAAAAAAAGGAATAATGAAATGCCAATTACTTACAGCGTAAACGAAAAAAACACCGAATCGATTCTGGCCAGATCCATGCGAGAACACGCAGAGCTAGAATTATCTAGCGATGTAAAAGCGTACAAGGCAGCGGCCAGAATTATTAAAGAATACAAGGATTCTGCTAGAAATATAATCGTTCCGACATTAAACATTAGGAAGTCTAAGGTCATTGCAAAATCTATTGATGGTTTGCCAGACGGATTTGTTCAGATGCCGAGAACGCCTAACTCTAATAAAAGACAGAATGCGTCAAATGGGTTAAATTTCATGTACATGGGGATGACCGGAACGGTTACATCTGTAGCCCCGAAAAAAGATTATTCTTTTAAAATGTTAGCAAATCCGTATTCAGTAACACCCGCACCATTCGAGAGTTAAGAAAGTAAACTAATCGGGGGGCATTGCCCCCCATCTTAAAAAAAGGAAAAAGATCATGAGCAAAAGAACATATAAGGAAGATCTAGAATTAAAAGGATTATCAAAAGATGACGGATCCTATGATGTAACTTACGCGATAGAGCAATGCCATAAAGCATTCACCATGCTATCGGATGGGCAGCGTCTTAAGGTCCAGAATATATGGGGGGTCAAGTTCATCACAGAATTAGAAAGGTTCGGGCGATACACTGAGAGCCAATCCAAGTTGGTTCAGGAACCCTCCATCATGAATGCGGAACCGCACCCATTGGATGCGGAACCTGACTCATCGGATGAGGAGCTAAAAGAAGCTGATGCGTATGATGACGCAGAGGCATACGCGGAACGTATGCACCCATAAACTAATAGGGGGGAGCAATCCCCCCCCAACTTAAAAAAGGAATATAAAAATGCAAGTAAAATTTTCTAACATTAGAGCTTCTGAATTCGTACTCGATAGGGTTCTTAATCCAACTAATGACAAGGTAATAGGTGCTGCGAGCGGCGACGATATTGTCGCAGCTTGCGGATTGATCCCTGACTTTTTCTGTCAGGCATGTTTAAACCTTGAAAAGTTTAATGATTCGGATCTGCAAAATGTCGCCGATGGTATGGACACTATCTACGGTTTCGGTGGGTTCCAATATCCATGGAGTGGCACCCTGACTGATGATGGTGTTTATCAATCGAATGATGGTGACCCCGACATGAGCCCATTATCCTTGTTTAGTTATCACCATATGCAATTGTTTGTTTATCAGTATGGCATCTGTGCAATACGCGATAGTGAGATAAACAAATACAAGGTTGCGAGGTTCGATTAAACCAACT
>TARA_R110001583_G_scaffold2725_7_pt1 | contig 11773 bp, 18 predicted proteins | sample TARA_R110001583 | Tara Oceans TARA_R110001583 (sample SAMEA4398432) | marine metagenome | biome: Polar Biome; feature: [MES] marine water layer (ENVO:01000295) within the mesopelagic zone...; material: water (ENVO:00002006), including particulate matter (ENVO:01000060) such as...... | reverse complement strand
ACCTACAAATTTAGCCATTCTATCTTGTAGTCTTTCCATTTCAAATGGGGTTTCAGCATTTTCAATTTGTTTAGCTAATTCTTCTACTCTTTCAGAAATTGCCTCTTCACTACCTTTACCATCTACAAGTGTAGTTTTTTCTTTAGATACTGTAATTGCTCTAGCTTCACCAAACCATTCCCAACTGAATTTTTCAAGTTTCATACCTTTTTCTTTGGTGAATACTTGACCACCAGTTAAAGTTGCAATGTCTTCTAAAACTAATTTTTTTCTATCCCCAAATTCAGGTGCTTTAACAGCACAACATTTTAAAGTACCTCTCATTTTATTTACAATAAGAGTAGCTAACGCTTCACTATCAATATCATCTGCAATGATCAATAATGATTTATTAGTTTGTGATACTTGTTCTAAAATTGGTAGTAAATCTTTAACAGCTGTAAACCTATGATCTGCAATTAAAACATAAGCATCATTTAAAACTGCTGTCATTGTGTTGTTGTTAGTAACAAAATAAGGTGATTTATAACCTCTATCAAATTGCATCCCTTCAACAGTCTCTAAATAAGTTTCACCTGTTTTAGATTCTTCAATATGAACAACTCCATCTCTACCTACTTTTTCCATTGCGGTAGAAATAAGTTTACCTACTGTTTCATCATTATTAGCTGAAATTGTAGCAATTTGTTCTAATTGATCTTGGGAAGCAATTTCTTCAGAATTTTTTCTTAAATCTTCAACTATAAATTCTACTCCCTTATCAATTCCTTTTTTAATGTCTACAGCATTTGCCCCATCATTTAATTTTTTAAGACCCATGTTAATCATTTCTCTAGCTAATAAAGTAGCTGTTGTTGTACCATCACCTGCGTTATCAGCAGTTTTAATAGCAGCTTGTTTTAACATTTGAACTCCTAATTCTTCTACAGGATCTTCTAATGATATACTTTTTGCTACAGTAACCCCATCTTTAGTGGATTGAGGATATTCATTAGGTTTTGAAATAACTACATTCCTACCATTTGGTCCTAGAGTTGCTACAACGGCATCAGCCATTTTATCAATTCCTTCTGTTAGTTTTTTTCTGGCTTCAGGGCCAATTTCAATAATTTTACTCATCTTATAATGTTTTTTGGATTTCTTTTTTTTCTTCTTTTGATACTTCTGTTTCTGCTAAAATACCTTCAACATCAACTTGTTTTTTAATCCTAGCCAAAATTTGATTTTCTTGACCAATGTAATATTCTTCTCCTTTGTGTTCAAGTTTTGTAAATCCCATTGTAGGTAAGACAACTTTATCTCCTACCTTAATTTCAGTTTCAATAAAACCAACTCCTGCAACATGACGTCCAGGACCAACAGCAACAACTGCTCCGTGTTCATTTCTATCTTTACCTAAATCAGGTACTACAATTGAACCATACGTAGATTCTTCTTCTTCTTGGGGTTTAACGATGACCGCATCGAATAGTGCTTCTAATTCCATTTTTATAACTTTTTAGTTTATTTATAATATACGAACAAATAATCAATAAGCAAAGCTTAGGTGCAAAAGTTTTTACTTAATTGTTACTGATTGTGGTTTTGTTACTACATGTGGTGAATATGGAATAAAAATTCTTAATAATCCATTTTCCATTTTAGCATTTGCTTCAGATAATCTAAATTTACTAGCTACTTTGTAACCAAAATTAAATGATCTTTTTGCTATACCTGAGTAATGATATTCTCTATCACCAGTTTCAGACATGTCAAGATAATCTTTTGGTCTTTCATAGCTAATTCTTAAAATGTCTCCCTCAATATTAAGGTTTACATCTTCTTTAGTTAATCCAGTACAAGCAACTTCTAAATGAAGCCCATCTTTGTTTTCATAAACATCAACAGGATGTTTAAGTTTAATTGATTGTAAAGGATGAAATTGTGTTTCTTTGTCGTAAAGATTTCTGACAAGTATGTCAAAAGGTGATGTGATTCTGGGTGCTAGACTGTTCTCTAGCTCTCTTAAATAAGTCATAATTCTTAAATTTATGTTTTTTAAATACTCGGCTCCCATTCTGGTGAGCTGCTTTTTGCACCTAAGTTTGCAAGTATACATATATGGGAATCAAGAAATGATACCATCTTCTTGAGGAACCATATAATATTCACTTTCAATATTTTCATTTTTAAAACTAAAATACATTAGTCCTGCAGTAGATATTTTTAAAACACCTTCATCCATATCTTTATTTGCATTTAAAATAGTTCTTAACATATTTGAGTTATATTTTATTTTTAAATTTTCTTTATTTATAATACCTTGAAGTTGATAGGTAACTTTATTGTTATGTCCATATTCATCCCCAAACACTAATTCACACACATTCTCTCCATCTAAGTTTTGGGTAGTTGTAACTAAAAAATTATCAATTTCAGACATAGCACCCTTAGCTCTTAATATATTACTTATTTCTTCATGTTCAAGAATTAATTCAATGCCCCAAGTGTTTACAGGTTTGGCTTTGCCTACTTTTTTAATTAAAAGTGGGTCTGATAGAGCATAGGATAAATTAAAATTACTATCAGAAATATTTAATTTAAGTAATAGTTTATTTTGTTTTTCTATTTCTAATAATAAATCTCCATTACAAATTGCAACTAGGTTAGCTAATTTTTTTGTATTATATATAGCCAAATCAGCATCTTCTAATGGAAAATCAGCACATTTTACCGTGCCTAACACCATATTTGAAGGAGTTATAAAATCAATTTGAAGTGAATTATCTTCAATTTCCCATTTTACATGTTCTATTTCTCCTAAGTGATATTTAGTTATAATTGATTGTAAGTTTTGTTTTGATATCATATTTCAAAAAATTGATTTATGTATGGGTTTAGATTTAGATTCCATTCTAAATCACTATAAAACCCTTCTAATTTATTTAATAATATACTGTCAAATATTTTTCCTCTATCAGCATATTCATCCAGGAATATACGAATTTTTTCTGGTATGTCATACTCTAAAAAAGCAAGTTCTTCAATTTGGTAAGGATTAGGTTTTAAATAAACCCATTTAATTTTTTCTCCTTGTGCTATTAAATTATGTTTACCATCTAATTTCCAAAACCTAATTAAATCATTATATCTAACAGCTGCTTTAACCGCTGCAGGTGCTCCTAATTTTTTATCTGCTTTATTTTTAACTTCTTTAAATTTAGAAAACATTTCTCCTGCTTTAGCTGGTTTGCCCTGGTGTTTATTTATTTGTTTAACTGAAGTGGGATTACCTAGTTTAGATAAAGGAACAGTACCATCTACTATTTTCTTTTTAAATTCTTTTATTCTTGTATCTATTTCTTCTTGTGTTTCGCCTTTTAGAACATCTACTAAAGCTTTATGGAAGAATTTTCCTAGTAAAGGTGGGAAATTTGCTTTTTGAAATTCTAAACCTTTTATATCTAATTTATCTTTTTTAATTCCTTCTTCCTTTGTAATCCATTGAGCATACCTTCTAGTTGCTCTAAAGTAAGCAGATCGAATTACACATTCAGTTTTCATTTCTAACCAATGAGGTTTATCAAACCATTCAAATTGATGCACATTAAAAACATCTTTAGCTACATTATTATAATGGTTTGTAATAATATCCTGGTATTCTAATGCAATTTTTTCTAATTCAATGTCTTTTTTTTCATCAGACATTTCATCAAAATTAGGAAATCTATGTCTTAATAAAGGTTCAGCATGAAAATAATTACTATCTGTGTCTACATAAGCACAATAGTTAGTATCTTCAGGATCACATATCCACCAAGGTGTGTCTTGTAAATGTTTCATTCCCAATCTTCGTTTCTGTGAGGTTTAGCTGCTGCTTCATATTCACCTCTACTATTTCTAAATTTATATTCCTTTTTTACAATTTTAAACTCATTACCTTGAATTGTTAATCTACCTCCTTGTTGAAGCATTTTTCTAAAATGTTGTTCTTCTTTATCAGTAAACTCTTTTGATATTTCTATCATTTCAGATTTTTCGATAATTTCCTCATTTAAGTAAATTGTATGGTCTTTTCTAATTGACTGTTTGCTTAACATAATTTTCTTTTATTTCTTTATTCATTTCCTTATTTGCTATTAAAGCACTTTCTTGTATAATTCTATGCCCTGATAAAGTAATTGCTTCACTTAAAATAGAATGGTTCATTCCATATCTAAAACTTGGAAGAGCAGTTGCTCCATAGGTACTATTTAATAAAATTTTCATAGTGTATTGTAACAAATGAAATTTAGCTCCATTTCCGGTATCCCCTGCTGTATAAGCCTTCTTCATTTGGTTTTTATAATTAACTCTTTCACTAAACCATTTAGTTAGTATTGTAGATAATACTGATTGTTTATGGGTAGCAAAAAAGGTACCATTTGCAGAAATAGTCCATTTATTTTTTTGGATATAACTAAGTAAATTTTCTACTGTAATATAAGTGCTTTTATCCTTTATGTTTGTTATAAGAAGTTCCTTTTTAGGATTCATTTGTTTTAAATCATTTAACCCTAACCTATTGTTTCTATCGTCGGCATCTTTAATTCTACCCCTAAATGTTTCTTTACCTATATTTAAAGACATAATAATTGATGGGTATAGTGAAGTTAAATCTTCATCAAACATATAATTGTAAATTCCTGCTTTAGGACAAAATAAATAACCCCCAGCATATCCTTCTTTTTTCTTTTGATTTTGTTCTTTAGAAGGTGGTATTATATTTTTACCTAATAAATAAGATGAAATAGCCCCATCTTGAGTATTAGTATTAGCATATACCTCACTATAATTGTGTTTACCTTTATGAGACAAGTTTTTAGTTAAAGTAACATATTCTAACTTTTTATCCAATTCAACTAATATTTCAACATCAACAAAATTATATTGTATAAATTTCTGTATGTCAGTTTCAAATAAAGTATCTAAATTCCCTTCATATTCTATTTTATTTATACCTGCATATTTTTCTCCAATAGCATCCAATTTCCATGATGGTTCATCCCTCCAATGATATTTTTTATGTAATCTAAAATAATCTAAAGATTCAACTCCAGCAATTTGGATATATTGGTCTTTAAACCAAGGTGTTTCTCTTACATAACCAATTGGAGATAAATGTCTAGCCCAATCTTCACCTAATACATTGCACATCCTATAATACAAATAAGGAATATCAAAATAATCACTATTGTAACCTACTAAAATATCTGGGTCAATTTCTCTAAATTTCTCTAAGAATTTTGCTAATAATTCTTGTTCTGATTTAACAGGTGTAATTTCTTTGTTTCTTGCTTTAGTATGCTCTAATTGATTTTTAGTATCTAAAATTAATATACCCCATTCATCTACTTGTTTATCGTACCAAGCAATAGAGGTAACTTTTTTAGGTGCTGATTGAATATAATCAACAGTAAGGGCATCACCCATTTCTGTTTCAATATCAAAAAATAATTCTTTATGTGTAGTAGACACTTTATCATTAGTACCATATTTTTCAATAAGGAACTTTTGATGTGTCTTCATATCATGAAAGTGGAGTCCTGAATCACCAGAACTCCATTTACTTGTTTTTCTTAAAGGTTCTCCATTTAAACCTATATGTGAAGCATCTGCTTCAGAACATTCTTTATAGGCAAAATTAGTCCATTCTACTTTCTCATAACCAGTATCGGTCCATAAATGTATTAAATGTTTATTGTTTCCTATTTTCCTAGCAAATGCTTTTTTATACATGCTCTTCTTTAAAAAATTGTTTTAAATCAGGTCTAAAATAGTTTACTGATTTCATTACTTTTCTATCTCGGGTTCTATATACTACAAATCGATCACCAACTTCTTCATAATGACAATCTTCACCTTGTTCTTTACTTCTGGCTGCTACTGTTAACATAGCTTCAGCTTCAGTAGAACAGCTTTTTGACATATTTGATGCTTGTACTTCTTGATATGCAGGCCAAATCTTATCTTTTAAACCATGTAACATAGTTCCATTACCTAATGAAACATAAGTAATATCACATAAAGCATCTAAAACTTCTACAATATCACCTCGCTCACATGCTTCTTTATACTCTTCAAGTTCTTCAAGTATAAAATCATATACAAACATCCATTCTTTTTTTGATGGAATTGTTGGTTTGTAATTATTTGGTTTGCCAAATGTTAAATTAAATTCTTCTACTTCATTTACAAAATCTACACTTGGGGATTCTGGGAAATCTATAGTTAATTGTATTGAGTTATCCTTACCAGTTAATTCCTTGTAATATGGGTTAGGTTCTCCTGTCATAGGATCAAATTGTGGTATTTCAAATTTTGTCATCATTTTTGTGTTTTAAATTTTTTAGAAATAATTTTATATAGTACAAATGTGCCAAGTAAAATATACCCTATATTAAGTAAATGAGGGTGTGAATGTTCTCCACAAATCCCTAAAGCATGGTAAATAAATTCTTTCATGTTTTTTTGTTTTTATGTTTTGATTTTCTAGTATATTTTTTTCGGTTACGATAAACATTAGGACGCATCGCATCATAAATTTCTTTTATTGTAGCCTTTATTGTTTTCACAGTTTATATATTATGTCCTCCGTTATTAATTTTTAAACTGTCAAAAAATTCTTTTCTTGCTAAATTATCGTTATCTGAAAATACTCCTGAGGCTTTAGTAGTAACCATAGCAGCACCTTGATGTTTTACTCCTCTACAACTTACACAGTTATGTGTTCCTACTATTGTAACTATAACACCTCTATTACCTTCAGTAATTTTATTTACTGCATTGTGTATAGCTGAGGTTAGTTGTTCTTGAATTGCTCCTCTTCTACCAAATAATTCAACTATCCTATTTAATTTAGATAATCCAATTACTTGCCCACCTTCCCCCGAAATGTATCCTATATGAACTACTCCTCCAATTGTTTGGTGGTGATGTGAACACATTGAGGTTAAAGGTATATTTCTTTCAATTATTATACCATCATAACCATCAGAAGGAAATGAAGTTATAGGAGACATTTGATTGTATCTACCAGCCCATAAATCATTTACATAAGCTTTAGCTACACGTCTTGGTGTTTCCATTGAATTGGGGTCATTACGCCAATCGCATTTTAATGCATCTAAAAATTTACCATAAGCTTCTTCTGCTTCATCTATCATACATTCCTTTTCAAAATCATTTAAAGGAAATCCAGGTGCAACCCCATTAGCAAATCCTTCCTGTACTACTTCTAATTCCTCGTGTATCTTTCTACGTTTGTTTTCTTCGCTCATCTGATAAATAATTTTTGTGTAAATATAATAATTTTTTTTGTATAATCCAAATTAAACCTCATAAATAGTAGGGTAATTTCTGCAATTTCCTTTATCATCATCCATTCCATATCCTACAACCCATTCATCTTTAATGTCTAAAACACTATAATAAGGACAATCTAAATGCATTATTGGAGATGTTTTTCTTCTTAATAAAGTAACTATATTTAAAGATTTGGGTTTTTTAACCTTTAAATAAGATTTTACAGCATTCATAGTATTACCAGTATCATAGATATCATCTATAATATAAACGTGTTTATTTTTAATTGGGATTTCTAAATCTTTTGTTATTTGAATATCTCCCTGTTTTCGTTTTGAAACATAGGATTTTACTCTCATAAAATCACATTCCAAATCTATAGGCATTGCTCTAACAAAGTCGGTAAAAAACATAAAACCTCCATTAAGTATACAGATTGCTACAACTGGTGTTTTATCGTTTTTATGGTCATCAGAAAGCTGTTTAGCTAATATTTTTATTTGGATTTGTAATTTTTCAGGTGTAATTAACTCCTTCATTTACTTTTTATTTTCGTATTCAAAACCTAAATTCAATACCATAAATTTAATTTTTTTCTTTCCTAAGAAAATATCTAATAGTACTAATTTACTAATTCTAATTTTTAATTCTAAAACATCTACGTTTAGTAAATGTATTCTTTTCCATAAGTTTATTCCATTCATAATTTCTATTTTTTATCTTTTACCACCAAAATATTCAGTACCATGGCCTTCCCATATTAATTGTTTATTTACACTGTTTTGGTCTTTTCCTAAAAATATTTCTCCTAAACATCTCCCAAATTTACCAACTCCATGAGATATTAAAACAAATTCATTTTCATTTTCTTCTAACATTTCTATTAATCTAGCTTTTGCTGCTAAACCTAATTTTTTTTCTTCTAAATCTCTCGTACGAGACTCTGGGGCATTAATACCATGCATTCTGATTCTTATTTTTTTAAAAATATTAAATCCTAAATCTACCATAGCATCAATAGTATCACCATCAACTACTCTTATTAATTTTGCATTATATTCAAACATCTTGTATAAATTTTTCTAGTTTTTCAATTAAATCTAATACTTCATCTGGTTCCATTGTTATGGCACAGCAAGTATTAACGTTTTCTTTTACTTCTTCTAATATGTCTAATGCTTCCTCTTTAGACACCTCTCTCTGTATCAAATGCTATTATATGATCTCTACCAGTCATATTATATCCTTTTTCTTCACACATCCTAAATACCTTAGGATACATTTCTATTAATGTTTCTCTAGTATCACCTGCAGGCATAATGTATGTTTTATGTTTTGGGATTTTAAACATCTGTCTAAATTCTTCTATTTCATTAAGGTTTTCTTCTGTACCATCCCAAACAGGTTTAAAGTGGTAGTCTTTATGGTAAGATAATGTTTTGAAAATTGCATTTGAATTTAATCTAAATTTATTATGCTGTTTAATCATCCTTTCATCTGTAACTTTACCCGCAGGGGTAAGAGCTCCTAACTTAGGTACTGAATTAGAAAATTTAGGGGATAAAGATATTAAATCTAAAGGATGATCTGTTTCTAGAAAATGAGATCCTTCTGTTTCAATTGTAACTAAAATACCCCTTTCATTTGCAAAATGAGTTATTTCATTTACTAAAGCGGGGTGCATTGTAGGTGAACCACCCGTTAACATCATTTCTGTTACATGAGGATTATCATCATATATTTTAATAATATCATTAAATGTAAATGTACCTTTTTCAGGATGGATGCTTGTATACCAACTGTCGCACCATCCACCTTCTCCAAAGTAGCATCTATGTGTGCATCCTGTTGTTCTAACTGCTATTGTGGGTCTTCCAAATCTTGACCCTTCTGATTGTACGCATCTGTATAATTCTAATACAGGGAGTACTTTATTGTAATCCTTTATTCTTTTTAACATATTGTAAATTTTTTAACGTGGTTTTTCATTCACTATAATATGCAGCATTTTTTCCATGCTCCATGAACTTAACTTTTATTACTCTAACTCTATTATCTGTCTCGGTTTTAACAAATTCATTTAACTTGTTATAAATATACTCCGAGAATTTTTCAGCACCTGTAGCTTCAATAACCCTTAACTGAATAACACCTAATTCATCCATAGTTTTCCAGCCACCCATTCCAGGATCATCTTTAGCTACAATTACAGTATGATCAAACATATAATCCATCCATGCTTTAGGTTGTTTACCGTCTATTAAGGTTTTAGCTCGTTTCATACCTCCAAAATCCCATACCCAGTTCCGTTCATCTAATTCTCCTTCAAAGTATACTTTAAATGAAATACCATAACCATGCAAAAATCTACAGTGTGTATTTTCTGCTTTCCATTGACGAAACACTGTACTAAATCCGTCAAAAACTTTACTTGATTGAAATTTTCCCATTATACTAATTCTTCAAATATTCCTATTATTTCACTAAATACTAAAATCAAGGCTGCTATTGGTAAATCAAAGGGTATTACTATATAACCTAATATTCTAATAGCTGATTTAATAAAGCTAACTGCTTGGTGTTTCTTTGCGTCTGGTTGTTTCATATTAATCTATTCCTTTTTCTACTACCCAATCATATAGGCATTGTTCTACATAAATTTTTGCTGTTTCCCAATCTACTGGTCCTGTTTCGTCAGCATAAGCAACAGGATCAGGTCTTCCTAATTTTATAAATGCTTCTATTCTTTCTACTGATGAAGCTGATTTGTAATCAGAGTACCATTTGTATTCTGGTTTTGTAGGGATAAAATCAGTAGCATATTTTAAAGTGTAGTTTCCTGTGGGGTGTTGAATTGGTTTATAACTTGTATTTGTTCTTTTATAAACTTCATCAAAATCTAATCCTAATTCTTTACAACATTTCTCTCCATCTTTTAAAATGTCAAATTTGTCTCCATCTAAATATGGTGTATAGGGAATTACTTTATTAGCATCCCAATTCCCCTCCCAAAAGGCTTTATAATCTATATCTCTAAAGGATTGTCTACAATCAGGATAAATTTCATGGTCACCAGCGTGAATACCCATTGCTATTTTTACTTTTTCATCCCCATCTGATTTTAAAGCAATTGATAATGCTACTGCTTGGGTAATTGATGAAAATATTTTATTTCTGTTAGGTACTACTGTTGCTTTCATATTGTCATTCTCATAATGACCTTCAGGTACTTCATCTCCACCTTTTACTAAAGCGGAATTTAATAATTGTGATAAACCATCTAATTTAATTACTTGATATGTAACATTATGTCCATATACATTTAAATAATCCACTAATTGTTGTGCTCTCTCTAATTCAACTCTATGTTTTTGACCATAATCAAATGAAAGAGCTGTTACTTTATAATCATTTGCTAATAGGTGGAGAAGTAAAGTACTACTATCCATTCCACCACTTAAACTTAATACTGCTTGTTTCATATTTTTATTTTTAAAAAGGTAAATCTTCTTCTTCTGATTCAGGGTATTTATTATAGGTTTCTTTATTTTCTATAGCATAGAAATATTCATCTAAAAATTCCGTTGTGTAACATTGTACTTCTCCTTTGTAACCCCCTTGTTCAATATATTGGGTTACATATTTTTGTTTAGATTTTATTGCTGCTTTGTTTACTTCATCCCCTAGTTTTGGTCCTGCTGGGTTACCTAAATATTCATACAAGGAGTGATATTCTATTCCATTTTTAATTTGCATATCGTTTATTTTTTTGGTATAAATTCTCTAAATTTTTCTACATTATACAAAGCTATACTCCAATTCTCACTATCTCCTTCAAATTTATCTATTTTATGGGGTAACTTTTCATCTAACCCATAATCTTTATATTTAACTCCTGCTAAACCGTGAATAACTGGGTTTGAAGTATCTATTGATTCAATAAAGGGCATATTTTTGTACCAACTAAATTCCTGTGGTATATTACAACCTAATAGATGTACTCTATCAAATTTACTAATTAACCCCTTATTATAAAATTCCTTTATAGTGTTATATCTACCATGAGCTTTAGTTACCCATTTGTTATTTTTATTAGGAGTAGTACTTAACCCCTCACTATAAAACCAATCAGCACCATAACTAAAAGCAATTTTGTTATATCCTTGAGTTTTTAAAATATTATAACATTCCCAAGCTTCTGATTTATCATTTGCTTGGACTACTGCTACCGGTATTGTTTCTTTAGGGTATATTTTACTAATCCATTCTTTAGCTGTAACTAGTGTTCTAATTTTATCTTGCCAATAATCAGGTACTATAAATTCATTAGGTTTGAAATAATTCATCCAATACCATAATCTATCAGAATTATAAGGTTTACCTAATTCATGTAATGAATTATCCATTATAACATATCTCCCCATTTCCTTAGATTGAACAAAATATTGTT
>TARA_R110001583_G_scaffold44329_2_pt1 | contig 11778 bp, 5 predicted proteins | sample TARA_R110001583 | Tara Oceans TARA_R110001583 (sample SAMEA4398432) | marine metagenome | biome: Polar Biome; feature: [MES] marine water layer (ENVO:01000295) within the mesopelagic zone...; material: water (ENVO:00002006), including particulate matter (ENVO:01000060) such as...... | reverse complement strand
GATATAGCAAACGAAACAGACAGTAAGTTTAATAAGTCAAAAGGAACAAAAAAACTAGCAATAATAACTGAAAGATTTGACGATACCACAGACAACGACAATCCTTATGATGATGCATTACAGTATATAAATAAAAAAGTAGATGAGTGCATCGATGCTGTAAATACGAATTCAGATAAGACAGTATTATCTATTGGAACAGGATCTGGAAATGCAAAGGCTGGTAATACTACAACGATATCAACTTCACAAGCTTCAGCAATAACAGCTAATACTGCAAAGACAGGAATAACTTCTACACAAGCTGGGCATATAACTGCTAACAATGCTAAGATAGGCACTGAAACAGATTTATCTGTTACTGAAGGAATGACACTTAAAGCAACTGTTGCGGTGAGTAAAGGTGTTTATACATTAACGTTTACTGTAACTCACGGTAGAGTAACAAAAACAGCAAATATAACAATGAGTTAACTCATAATAAATAATGGCAACTACAATATCATCAACAGCAACAGTTAATATGCAGGCTAATGACGGAGCAGCTAATCGAGCTGCGTCTTGGGAATTAAATGATTTTAATAATTTAGCAGTACCTTCAAACGCTACCATTCTAGGTATAGAATTATTAATGGATATGGGCGGTACTAATTTAACTAATGGAGGTGCATATTTTAAAGTTAATAATGGTACAAGTGATTCATCTGCAAAAGCACCAACTACAAATTTTACAGCTTATAATACATTTAGTGATATGACTGTTGGTGCTGCTGATGATTTATGGGGGTTAGAATGGACTCCTGCCACCGCAAATAACATAACAGCAAAATGGGATGTAAATTATCATTCAGGTGGTACTACTGCATACTTTGATCATGTTCAAATTAGAATAACATTTAGAGAACTAGTAGGGGGTAAAATAACATTATCTTCGGGTAGAATAGTAATCAACAAAGGCAAAATAGTTTTATAACTTAGGGTAGCTACCCTTTCTCTTTTATATTTATAATAAATTAATTAATTAATGAAAGATCTCTAAAAAGATCCTGGACAACTTGTAAAAAATATACTTTAATTAAATTCCGCAAGGGACACACTATAGGTTAATCCTCCTTATTATATGAAAACAAATAAATTACAACATAATGGCTAAATTAGGAGGAAAGTTACTAATAAAATATAGAGATCCTGTAGCGGCTTCTTTTTCCTCAAAAGACATAGTACTTAATGTCCAAACGGGTACTTTATTTTACAAAAGAAATAGAAGATTATTTGCGTTAAGGGGTACTCCTGATAATTTTGACTTAGTTGTATTTCCCGGTCAATCAACAGACCAACAAATTTTAATAAATGATTCTTCCCAAGAGGACGGCAGTCGTATTATGGAGGGTACAGATCAGTTTAGATTTAAATTAGCTTCAGCTACTTGTGGATGTGCTAATTATTTTTATATAGGAGCAGAAACCTTAACTCACTTTTCAGGTTCAGTAAGAATAGGAGAACATCTTCCTAGTACTTGTAATTTATTAGATAGTGAAGTAGACCCAGCATTACTAGTCCATGGAAATATCTACACCACAGCAAGTAATGGGGGATATCCAGGTCATATATCTGCTAGTGGTAATGTACACGCATCATTAGATTTATACGGAAATAACGCTTATATCCATGGCTCTTTAATTCATAGAGACAACACAGGTACAAAATTAACATTTGGTACTGATATTATACAATTAACAACAGATAGTAATGTTATAGCAACATTAAATTCATCTTCTCTTACAGTAAATTCACCTTATGATCTTTTTATACCTGGTACTAACTCCGTAACAGGACCCTTATCTTCAAGTGGTACTACTATGTTAGTAATGGATAACTCAACAGGCCAAGTATATAAAACAGGAAGTTATCAAGGAGAAACGTTTAAATCCTCAGGAATAAGATCTGGTATTAAATCAGAAATAACTGGAGCTCTAGGTGTATTAGGTAACTTATCAATTAATGGTTATATAACTGCCTCAAAAGCACAATTTACTAATTTAGATGTTTATCCAAATATAGCCTCTAATTTTAGTGTATTAACCGAATTAAATGGAAATGTATTTACTACTTCCTCAGCAGCTTTTAACCATTATAATTTTGCTAGTGTTGCTGATAATAGTAACACAGTAACATCAAATGCACAAATTATTAATTTTGTAGGAAATGCAGTAACAGCATCAGGTGCAGGTAATCTCGCTACAGTTACTGTAAATGCAATTACAGAAAGTTTATGGTATGATGGTCGACACTTTCCATCAAGTTTCTTATCTTCTTCATATAATATATTAGTAGGAAACGGAGGCAGTATAAGCTCAAGTGGAGGTTTAAAACATAATATTCATATAACCTCATCTAACCAATCTTCATCTATAGGTTTTATAAACGCTAGTAGCAGCCATTGGTCAACAGGATTTATCCAATCTTCTCAACACAATATATTCCATATATCAGATCATGGAACATCTAACACAGACACAGGCACACAAGTTTTAAAAATATATGGAACAGGCTCAGGTGATTTACTTTCTGCTCCTGAAGCTATATCAATACATTCAGGTTTAAGAACAGGAGGAGCAACCCCTAATCCAACCTTTATAGGAGCAACAGATGTTAATATTCCTACTATAATGATAGATCCTGTTGGTCATTCTACATCATTAGCAAAACTTCATATTAATACTATGGGGGCAGATGATGGTTTATTATATAATGGGTTATGTGTGGGTCCTTATTACAATCCAAATGTACACACTGACCAAAATTCAGGATCAGGTGTGTTTATTCATATAGGGGAAACACATATTAGTGATACTGATGATTCATTTGTTCCAAGAATAACAGGTAAAACAGAACAAGGAAATACATGGGGTAATAATTTTGCAAGAGGTTTTCTAATAACAGCAGAAACAGATAGATCAGAGGGTTACCCTGGTGGTCAACCCCAGTTTGGGAACGCAGTTGGTCGTAGTACCGTTATGGAATTTAAAGTAAAAGATGTGGGTAAATCAGCTTACTCTGCCTCTATAAATAACCCATCTACTTCAGGTATTTCATCTTTTACTTTAGGAGGTTTTCCTAATACTTCATCAATGGCCTCTATTTATGGTACTGGAGAGGAATTTATTATAGGAATGGAAACTACCCCTAGAATATCAACAAACAGAGATGCTAACTATCTTTATAGTTTTAAAAACGATTCAATGCCTCTTTTAGCAATTGAAGCCTCAGGTAAAATAGGTATTGGTAATTTTACTTCACATACAATTGGTAAAACTAACGCCCCTCAAGCAATATTAGATATATCAGCTAAGTCGGGAAGTGATGCAGATATATTTTTAAAAACCTTTACAAAAAATACAATCCCCTTAATAAAATTAGAAGTAGATTCTATGAGTGGATCTGCTGATAATCAGTCAGGTACCTCTACAAGATTATATAACCCTAATCTTCATAGGGGAGAATTTTACCTACATACGGATCATGCATCAGGTAGTTTTTATGAAAAACAAAAAACCAACTCAGTAGTTATAGAAAGTAAAGGTAAAGAAGAAGGACTAGCGGGACAAACTTATCCTTTTAACATTAGAGGAGCAGCACAAAATAATTTCGAAGCCAATAATATACAATTAGTAGTAGGAGGAGATAACTCACCTAATAGAAATTCATCAATTACCTCTTCACACATTCATGACGGTGTTTATCCTTCCTTCTCAACTAACAATGGTAGGGCCGCTATTACAATAGAAGGTATTTCAGATTTTAGACGTTTTGGAGAAGTAGGAATAGGATTAGAAAGTCCTTCATCATCTTTACACGTTACTAGATCAGTTCAAGCAGACAACTTTAGAACTACAAACCCAGTAGATATTTTAATTCAATCTTCTCTCCATTCTATAACAATGAATCATGGTTCTAATTCAGTCACAGGATCAAACACTAAATTTTTAGATGATTTTAAAGTAGGGGATGCTATAAAAATAACAGGTAGAAGTATAATATCAACACCTCCTTACGAATATCATATAACATCCTCACATACTTCAGCTTCAGTTAAAGTAGCAGTATCTGCATCTTCTGCACACAAACAACTAGTCAGTACTGATTTAATATTAATTTCCTCAGGAGCATTACATACAGGGATAATACAAACAGGATCTTTTCATAATGTTACAACTACAACTGCAGGGGGTGGGGGTAATATAAATAACTCAACAGTAGACTCACACGTACTTTTCGAGCCTGCATACACAGGAATACAAACTGCATCAATTAATTTAATACATAGAGTAAATCCCCATCATTATCAAATAGCTACTGTAACAGGTATAGATAGTCAACATAGTATGAGTATTTCTCAAAATTGGGAAGGAATTACTTGGACGGGATCATTAGGGTATAAGGAAGATACACTATTCGAAGTAAAAACAGCTGATTATAGATCTGTCTTTTCAATCGCTGCAGATGGTACAACCACTATAGGAGGATCAGTAGGTACTTTTAAATCAACAGGTTTAAGAGAAGGAAACTCTATAATTTCTGGTAATTTAACTATTAGACCTTTAGATAATTTACCCCCTGCTGAATTAAACATATTATCTAGAGACACTGGATCTGCCGCCCACTCTATCTTAAGGTTAAAACAATTTGATTATGGTGTTAATACAACTGGTTCTAAATTAATGTATAACGCTGATGATAATGAATTTCAAATATTAGGGAATAAAGGAAGTGATAAACACTTAACAATACATCATGATAGTGGATTAGTAACAGTAAATGAAAATTTAACAGTAGAAAACAATATAACATCCTCAAATAATATAAGTGCAAGTGGTCTTTTATATGCTTCCTCATCAGTAGGAAATTATTCAAATGTTGTAGTTCAGGACACAGCTAGTGGTAGATTCTATACAACAGCATCAGCTGCATTAACTACAACACTATCTGATGGGTTACTTTCTTCATCAGCCCAAATTGCAACAGACATTTCAGGTGCGTTTAATGGAGCAACAGGTTCCTTTTTACTTAATACAACAGACACTCTAACAGGCGATTTAACAGTAACAGGTACTATTACAGCTCAAGAATTCCACACAGAATTTGTTTCATCTTCTATAATTTTTGAAAGTGGCTCAACTCAGTTTGGTAATTCGGCAGACGATATTCACACATTTTCAGGTAGTATAAATGTAAAAGATGAAGGCCACATAACAGCCTCAGGTAATATAAGTGCAAGTGGTAATTTATACGCAAACAAATATCACTCACATGGTTATAATGTATTACGATATAAAGCAAATGAAGACCGAGTATTAGTTGGAAGTAAATTTAAAACTACACATATAACCGGATCATCTCTTACTCTTGGTGATACACCAGGATTCCACGTAACTGCCTCAGGTAATATAAGTTCAAGTGCAACTTTAATAGCAAACGAAGCTAATATTATAGGTAATATAACAGCCTCAGGTAATATAAGTGCAAGTGGAGCTGTAACAGCTAGTGGATTACTTCTAAATGATTTAGGTTCAATAGAATGGCCAACTGCAAATTCTGGTAGACAAACAATAAAAGGTACTGACAACTACATACAAATTGATGGTGATAATAGGATTTTAATGGCTGCAGATAATGACATTACTATTAATTCACCAGAAACAAACATAAGTGGTGACGTAAGTGCAAGTGGTAAATTATATGGAACAGATATATATGCTGTTGGTAATATAACCTCATCAGCTAATATAAGTGCAAGTGGTTTATTGTTTGCTTCCTCATCACAAGGTAATTTCTCAGACATTGTAGTTCAAGATTTAACTAATGGTAGATTTTATACAACTTCAAGCGCAGGATTAAGTGTCGGATTAGACACTTTTAAAACAACAGGACAAAGAAATGGAAATTCAGGAATAACAGGAAGTTTAATAGTACAAGGTCCTTCCCATACAGTTTCTATAAATACTGCTTATGGTAACGTATCCTCACCAGCTGGTATGGGTCAATTTAGCACCTTACAGATAGGTAATAATGCTGCAATAGGAACTGCAACTTTTGGTGGTGGTTATGGAGTTACTGGGTTAAGTATTGCTTCAAATGGAAAACTCCAAACAAATTCAAGTCTTACAGCAGATGGAAAAATAAGTGGAAGTGGATTATTGTATGCAAGCGCATCTAGTGCTAACGGTAACCCATACCAGACAGTTATGATAAACACTGCTTCTGGTGAGTTTTTCTACACAGGAAGTTATGGTGGAGGGGGTGGTGGAAGTACATTTACAGCTGCAGGAATTTCAGGTTCATGGGAAAGTCAAAACTTTGCAAACCTAAGTGCTACAGGAATTTCAGGCTCCTTTTTACTTAATACTACAGACACATTTACGGGAGCTTTAAACGTTGCTGGTCATATAACAGCCTCAAGTAATCAAGCTTTCCCCCTTCGAATTGATACCGCGGGAGTAAATAGACAAGATGGGGTTGGAATTGAATTTTCTGCTAAAGATGATCATGGACAAAGGGGACACATTCTTTTTACACACTACGATAGTCAATCTTCAGGTAGTGGAGCATCATTCCGTTTAGGATCAACAGAAGCATCAACATCAATCTTAATAGATAAATTAGTTGCTGGAGGAGATATAAGTGGAAGTGGAAATTTATTTGCAGATGTAGCAGATAGTAGTGACACTAGCTTTAAAACAGTTATGTACGATACTGCTACAGGTAAATTTTTTAGAACAGGTAGTTATGCTGTAGGTGGTGGAGGGGGTAGTGCCGATAATTTAGGTAATCACACAGCTACTCAAGATCTGGATATGGCTGGTAATAGTATTGACGATGCAGATGAAATAACAGCCTCAGGTGATATAAGTGGAAGTGGAAAACTTTTTGCGGGGCTTACAACTAACACATCTACCCCTGCATCAAATAACTTACCTGTTACTTATAATCCCGGCACTGGAGAATTTAAACAAGTAACTAATGTTACTAACTTTTTTGCTCATTCTTCTGTAGCAAATAAAGCTTTTAAAACTATATCAGTTTCAGGAACTAATGCTGTAGCTGATACATCCGCTGATACTTTAAACCTTGGTGGAAGTACTTACATAACAGTAACAGGAACTGCAAATGACACAATAACAATAGCTTACACAGGTGGAACTGGTACAATGTCACAATTTACATTAGAAGGGGATACTGGTACAGACCAAACCATAGCTAATGGTAATACTTTATCAATCTTAGGAGGAACAGGTATTACAACAGCAACAGCAGCTACAGATGATTTAACAGTAAATTTAAGTTATTCAGCTAATAATACTAACTTTATAGGTGCAGCAGCCGTAGCTAACGGATCTACAAACACTCCAATTACAACTGATAATATAATTTTTGAAGATTTAACATCAACTGACACAGTTAGACAAATTAATTTTGGAAATGTCCCATTAAGTATATTTAATAATAATCTTGATGGTAGTGGTATATCAGTTGATGGTTCTAATAAATTATCTTTTGACCCAGGTGGTGGTAGTGGAAATTTAATAAGCTCAGATGGGGCGACTAGTTATAATGTACATAGTGATTTAGTTTTTGATGGTACAAACTTACAAGTACATGGTGGTGATATTATTGCATTTTATTCCTCAGACAAACGTTTAAAAGACAATGTTATACCTATCACCAATCCAATTTCTAAAATAATGAAAATTGGTGGATACACTTTCGATTGGAATGAAAAACAAGATACGTATAGCGGACATGATGTTGGAGTTATAGCTCAAGAAGTAGAAAAAGTATTACCTGAAGTAGTTGAAACAAGAGAAAACGGTTATAAAGCAGTAAAATATGATAAAATGGTTCCCCTATTAATTGAAGCTATAAAAGACCAACAAAAACAAATTGACGAACTTAAAAAACTAATAGAAAATGGCAAACAGTAGAAGTATTAGAGGCACATTAGACGCTGCCAGTGGAGTAAACTCATCCACTCACACTACCCTCGCTACTAGAATGGTAGATGCAATAACTGATTATTATGTTGCTAATTATGGTTCACAATGGAGATATTTAGGTGTTTTAAAAATGGATGATAATGGTTCTAATCTTACTTTTGGTAGTGGTACTAATCAATATAGACTTGTTAGCAAATTAGTTGAAGGACATGGTATAAACACTACTCAACCCTATGGAAATAATCAGAATTATGGTACTTGGGCATTTAGCCCCCAAAATCAGGGATTAAAACATTATAATGACACTGTTCAATTTGGCAAAGGAATAAGTGTAGGAATAGCCACTGGATTATATAATAATGCAAATTCGGGATTTATAAGTGGTACTTCATTAAACCCAGTACTAGAATCAAATAACACATACAGAACAACCAACATTAAAATGTCAGATTTTAGGGGACTTAAAAAAACAGACCCAACAGTACCAAATTCTGATTATATCTACAATGCTGGAGATGGTACTGAAGAAATATATACTACAGGAGCAATTTCAGTTGGAAATGCAGCTTAATAATTAATAAAAAATGCCACAATATAATTCTACAATAACAAATGCAGTATTTGCCACACCAGGAGGAACTCTTAGTTTTGTTCCTTCGGCTTCTTTATTTAATGTAACATCATCTAACAATGCAACCCCAGCATCATTAAACTTAAATGTAAGTAGTAGTCTTCCTTTAAACATTATAAATAATACAACTTTAAATCCTTACATTAGATTTACTCTTATTAGTGGTAGTAATAATAATCCAAACTCTGATTTAGTAATTAGATTTTTTTCACAATCTCATATTCAAACTAAATATACTTCTTCTGATAACAAAAACAATCCTTCTTTTGTTCTCTCAGAAAGTTCAAGCTTATATCTTACAAAATCCTCTACAGACAATATAGAATTTGTAGACATTAATTACACATCAGGCTCAAATGGTATAGTATTAGGAGGACTTATACATGATGCAATAACTTCTTCTCGTCCTCACAAAACAGGTTTAATATCAGCAAGTAAGTCAAATACATCTTTATTACATACTACAACAATAAGTTATACAGATATAAGGGGGGAAATAACAATAACCCCTACGGTGTATACAGGTTCAGGAGCAATACCTTTAGGATCTAGTATAGAAGCAACCTATTCTACTTCAGGATCAGGAAGTTTTAATTTTGCAGAATCTTTTGTACTAAGCCGAGAATCAGGATCTTTACTTATAGGACCTACTGATGAAATAACGGATACATCTAATATATCTTTTAGACAAGGTACTGGGTCTCCTGGTTTTATAGCTTCAGGAAAAACTGATCCTACTTTAATGTATTTTTCATCTTCAGGTAAAATAGGATTTGGTACAAAAGATCCTAGAGCAGACGTTGATATATCAGGTTCCATTCAAGGAGAAGAAATTATCACTAAACCAACAACGGGTAGACCCATTAGAATAAAAGACTCAGAAATTAAATTTTATGAGACTACTCAAAATGACCCAGACCATGCTGATTACGGAGACAATAAAGAAAGAGCAAGAATAAAAGCAACACCGGGTTCATTTAATTTAACATTTGAAGTTTCCGGTAGTAGTGGTTACACTAATTCTGTTTACATTTCACAAAGTGGAAAAATTGGATTCAATACCGATGACCCTCAATCAGGGTTTGATGTATTATCAGATGAAGTACAATTCCAACGACCAGGAGTAAGAAAAGGTTTAAAAATTAACGATGAAGGTAACATTGAAAGTTTTAATAAAGATACAACTTCAGCAACTACAGGTAGTGAATTTATTTTAAAATACTCAAGAGGAGCAAGTATAACTCAAGCTTCTTTAGCAACTATAGGAATAAGTTCTGATGATGATAGCGATGCAACCACTGTTTTTAATGCTTTTTCCCCTAAAGACAAAAATGCAGTTTTAGAAAAAATAGAATCAATAGGTTTCATAAACCCACCACAAACAGGAGACACATTAGGGGCAATTAGATGGGTAGCAGAATCAGGATCACTAACAGGATTAGACCCAAGAGTTACAGGTGAAACAGCAGTATTAAAAGCAGTTGTAAGTGACATAGATACTACAGGTGTTCAAGCAGATTTAATTTTTAGTGTTGCAGGTAAAACAGGTGCAGCAACACAAAAATTCTTAATAGATGCTAATGGTAACCATGAAATAACGGGTTCATTAGATATGACTGGTAATTTAACAGTTGCTAGTAGTGTTATTCATAAAGGTGACACAGATACTAAAATTGGCTTTTCAGATGATAACATTACTATTGATTCTGGAGGGGAAACAATGATGCAATTTGTTAATCATACTCAAGACAAAGTACTAATAGGAGATGGGGGCGATATAGATTTTAGAGTAGCAGTAATAGGAAGTGGGGGAACTAGTGGTACAACTCCAGCTTTATTTGTACAAGGAGCAGATGGAAATGTAGGTATGGGAACAGAATCACCAACAGAAAAACTTCAAGTAACAGGTAATATAAGTGCAAGTGGAACAATAATAGGTACTATAAATGGTGGGTCTTTTTAACCCACATATATGTATATTCGAATATAAACATTAATTAATTAAAGTTATGTCAGACAATAAAAAATTTACAACAGAAGAAGTAACATCTTTAAAAGAAATCCAAGTAGAAATGGACCAAATTATTATTAGATTTGGTCAAATTGCCATCAACAGAGAATCTTTAACATCCTCAGAAAACCAATTAAGACAAACTCTAGCTCAGTTAAAAATCAAAGAAAAAAACATAGCAGAATCTCTAACAAAGAAATATGGGAAAGGAACTTTTGATTTAGAAACTAATGAATTTAAGCCAGTAGATTAGGTTTTAATTTTAGTTAGATAGTTATTGGCGGTTATAAAAAATAATCGCCTAAACTAGTTTCGGTTTATAGATTTATTTTATATTTATATCCAGATAACATTGTAATCTAATCAGAACAAATTAAAATATAACAAAATGGCAGAAAATATTGTATCACCAGGTGTATTTACTAGAGAAAACGACCTTTCATTTTTACCCCAAGGAATTGGTGCTATAGGAGCAGCAGTAGTTGGACCAACAACAAAAGGACCAGCATTTGTACCAACAGTAATCCGAAGAGGATTTAGTGAATTTGAATCAAAATTTGGAAACTTATCACCAACAACTTACGTACCACAAACAGTAAAAGAATATCTAAAAAATGCAGGAACAGTTACTGTAGTAAGAGTTTTAGGTGGAGGTGGTCAAACATTAACTCCAGCAACAACAGGAGTAGTTGGATTAGCCGTAAGTGGAGCAAATGGTAATGTATTATTAACAACATTTTTCCCTTCCCAAAACACATCAGATGTAGGTTTAGATACTTCAACAGCTACTTTTGCTGCCACTAATGGAATAGCAGACAGTTTTGCTTTAGATTTTAATGGAACTGGATTTACTTCAGCAAAACAATTTTCTGCTTCATTAAAGCCTACAAATGCTGATTATATTACAAAAGTAATAGGTAGTAAAAATAATAATAGTAAAACAGCAGCTGATACTTATGAAGCTTCAGCCCATATTTACACAAATTTTAAAACATTAGCTACTAATGTAGCAGGAGCAACAACTCAAGAAGTATATACAATTACTTTATTAGGTTCTGCTACAGCTACAATATTAACATCTAGTTTACAAAACCCAGCTTTAGGAGCTTCAGGTTCGTTTTATTTAGAAACATCTGATGGAT
>TARA_R110001583_G_scaffold4770_2_pt1 | contig 11780 bp, 18 predicted proteins | sample TARA_R110001583 | Tara Oceans TARA_R110001583 (sample SAMEA4398432) | marine metagenome | biome: Polar Biome; feature: [MES] marine water layer (ENVO:01000295) within the mesopelagic zone...; material: water (ENVO:00002006), including particulate matter (ENVO:01000060) such as...... | reverse complement strand
CTAAAAACAACCGTTTAATTGGTGGAGGCGGGGGGGGTCGAACCCTGTATAAAATACTTTATAAATCAGTAAGTTATTGATTTATAAAGACACGTTAACTGTATATTTGTACAGTACTTTTGGTGGTTTTTAGGTACTTGGTGTGTCGGATGTGTGTCGTAAATCAACTTCTTCATAGTAAAATTCAAATGTCTGTTCACAGGGAAAAGCTCTATGTAGAGTTGTATTTTTTGTATTGTTATTAAGCCAGTGCGTGATCCTTTTTTCCAGAGCTTCCGATGATTTAATGCCAAGAACTATATTACAAAGGTATTCTTCATTTAATAAACTTCCAAAAATAGTTACGCCGTTTGAATCAACTCCAAGAATGTCTAAGTTTTTAAATGGATAAACTACTCTGTACTCATTTTCATATTTCCATATATGATCCTTTGTGAAACAAAGTTTATTTAAATAAGATATGATATTGATTTTTTTTCCAAGTATAACTTTAGGTCTTTCTTTTCTGTATTTAACAAAACCTGAAAAACTGGCGTTTTTTTTATCTTCTTTCATTTTCGTACTAAAAATGTGAGGCTGTAAACCATCCAAATCAATTTCAATCATAAAACCAGAATGATTTTTACTGTAATGAGCCCACATGGCTCTGTTTTTGTCATTTTGAGTAAGTGATAATACGCCAAAATCATTTTTGTCATGTATTTTTAAATTGTCTTTTATGCTTTTAAGAATGAATTCCTTTTCTTCTAAATTTAATTTACCACCTTTTTTTTTGATTATTTCATTTTCAATGGATTGAATGGTTTTAATATCTATGTCTTTTACTGTTTTTTGCTCAAAAGGATCATTTAGTAAATCCGTTTGAGAAAATCGTAATGAGATATTTTTTTCTTTAAAAATATAGTCAAATGCTTCCGGAGGATAATATTTGAAAACCTTCATTTATCGTTTCCTTTTGATAGCGGGTTTAGTCGTGTGGCTTCTTCTAGGAAGTCGGGCGATAGGTGCGAGTATCGCATGGTCATTTTTATGTCACTATGGCCGAGTACTTTTTGCAAGGTCAAGATGTTGCCGCCGTTCATCATGAAATGGCTTGCGAATGTGTGCCGTAATACGTGGGCGGCTTGGCCTTTGGGTAGTTCGATTGTTGTTCTTTTTAGGGCGCGTCTAAAGCTGGTTATTGACCCAGTAAATATGTTATTCCCCCTGGTTAACTTTGCGTGTTCGTGGATCTCGTCGAACAGTTCTTGCGTGATTGGTACGCTTCTGTTTTTGCCGCTTTTGGTGTCGGTAAAGCTGACTTGGTTGTTCCTTACCCTTTGTACTGTCAGCCCTTCGGCCTCGCCCCAACGTGCGCCCGTGGAGAGGGATATTTTCGTAATCAGGTAAACGTGTTTGTTGTCGCCTCGTTTGGTTTCGTCCAGTAGTTCGGTTATCTGGTCGTGAGTGAGGTAGGACAGTTCCCGTTCTGGTACTCGTATGTTGTCTATGTCGGTCAGTGGGTTGGAGTAGTGGATTTCTTTGGCTTTGAACAGCGTATTAAACATAGACGACAGATAACCAAGGTCGTTGTTTAGCGTCTTGGGGCTTTTGCCTTCTTTGGATCGTTGGGAACGCCAGCGGGTATACTCCAATTGTGTGAGGCTGGAGCCTGCGGGATCGCCAAGTTGGTCGGCTATCATCAAGAGTTTGCTTTTACGGCGTTTGCCATCGCGCAAGAAGTGGCCGTGTGTGTCGTCCCATAGTTCCACTAACTCAGTTAGGCGGCGCATATCCTTGGGTTTTTCTAGCCACGGTTTAACATCTGCTTGGGTTTCAAACTGGGCAATGGTGTAGCGCTGGAACCGCTCGCACTCGGCCTTCGTTGGAAACACTTTTTTATGTTCTCGACTACCGCGACCATTCACACGAAAGCGCACTTCGTAGCCTGTTGGGACTTTTTTTATCGCCATTCAAATACCCTTATTCATTAATAGGAAGAATAGAGGCGGTGTCATCTGGGTCGAGCACTATACCGATTTTGCTTTCTGTTCCCTCTATTACGTTAGATTTTCTGTTGAATGTAAGTATGAACTCTTTTTCAAATCCATATATATTTGTGAAGGTCACCTTGCGCTCAATTTTTTTATCACGAGATGATGATATGTAACCTTCATCTTTTATAATTATTGTTTTTTTCTCGGATCTATTCCAACTGTTTAGTGTTTTAATTTCATTATGACGACCATCAATCTGAACCCCTGATACTGATGCGCCAGAATTTAAAAACTCTAAGTGTAAATGACTATCAAAAGTGTGAGGATCTTCAATTGATGCACCTAAAAACTTAAAGTTAGGTTTTGATCTCTGTTCATTTATTTCATTTTGGCGTTTAATAAAATCTATATTTTTATTGTTAATGATAGTTTGGTTTTCTATGAACTCTTTATATAATTTTGTATCTTCCTGTTGAGAGAAATACCCTAAGGTTAGCCAAATCAAAGGTATAGGTGACAATATTCCTCCCCAATATGTTCCAATAATGGATAAGGTTTTTTTTCCTTTTTCCATATTAAAGAAGATGGTAGCTGCCACAATCAAATATATAACGGTAGCGAAAAAAGCTGTTTTTCCATTGATTAATTCCATTTGATAAATCCCTATATCATCGGATGACCTGACCACACTACACGGCCAATTATTTTAAGTTTGCTCAAGTCTTGAGTGGGTATGGTCATATCTCGGTAGTTCTTGTTGTCTGAAGTGATGGCAACCAAACCGTCTAACTGTTTTTGCACTCGTTTTACGAATAATTCCCCGTCGTAGTTGATGACATACACGCCGCCGTCACTGGTTACTGTGTCTTTGGTCTTGTCGATCACTAACGAGTCACCGCTAAAAATAGTCGGTTCCATTGAATCGCCACGGGCATAAATGGCGATCAGGTTTGCTGGGTTGATGCCTGACTTCCTTAACCATGATTCTTTAAAGGCCAAATGCTGGTCGATGTTTTCTGCTTCTACAAGGGCGCCTTGTCCGGCACTCGCTTCGATACTGTATTGGGAGATATGACAATAGTCGTCTGCTTCTGGAACGACCTGAATTTTGTCCGTTTGCGGTATACCTTGCCCCGTCAAAATCCAATCCATTGAATAGCCTGTGGCTCTGGACGCTTCATAGATTTCTTTATAAGGAATCGTATTTCGTTTTTTCCACCCTGTGACCGTTCCGTTACTTAGGCTTGAAGCTTTATTTAAGTCCGTATCGCTTTTTATTCCATAGCAGGTTTTTAGCCTTTCTATGATCTCTAATGCATTAAGAATCATTATTTAGATATTCCTCTATAGATGTTTGTTGACTTTTGTCTTTATTGGCTTTAAATTTAGATTGTTGTTGATAGATAAAGATCTAATAAAGCTTAAAAAACAGCAAATATCTAGGAGTATAAGAAGATGTCAAAGGAAAAGAAAGAAACTAAGTCTCTTAAATTGATGAAAGTCCATTCGCCAGATGGGTCAGTTGTTGAAATTCCTGCGCCTTATTGCACTCCCGAAGAATGGGCAGAGCGTACCAGCATGGACTTAGACACGATTATGACGGCGCTTTATAACCGGAAAATGGCGCGTCATCAGTTCTCACCAAAGGGTGATTTGTTCGTCAACGTGATCGAAGAAACACGCCGCTTACTTGAAACCAAACAGCCTTGGAATCGATAGGGGGCGCTTTGCTATCCCTCCTCGAAAAACGTCAAGAACTCGTAGAACAATTAAAACAACGCCCAGCACCGAATGAATTTAGAGAGGTGTGGGCGTCCTTTCTGGAAGTAAAAGAAATGATCAATCAAGAAAGTGTAGACCGTTTTTTTAAGATGCTCGATGCGGCACCAGAGCTTCACCAGTATTGGGATAAAGAAACCGAATCAGTGAAGATGAAACCTATACAAATTGCGTTAAATCGCAAAGGCAAAGAAGAGGGCGTTTTGCTGCGCTTCTTTGGCTCTGTCTGGTTTGGTAACTCGGATATGTTCGACTTTGATTTTATCCATGCCGTTAAGCACATGAGCGAGCGAGATATAAAAATCGTTCGTAAGTGGCTTGTTTCGCCGTTCTTTTGCTAGGTGGGCATGATGATTTTATCTACTCCAACCCCGCAGTGTTTAAAGTGGCGTTCTGATTTACTGGACGGTGTAAGCCCTCAAGACGTGGGCTTTTACCGCTCGCGTCTTGACGAGTTAGACCAGACTAAAGGCTATGTTTTTGCAAACGGCTGGCTGCGTGATTCTGATAAGCGTATCGAGATAGATAAAACGCTTTCACGCCTTGGCTCAATGACATTGTGTGTAGGCCAAGAAGCTAAGCGACTATCGAAAAAGAACGTAAGCATTGCTTTGGAATACGTCCGAGGCGTGGCGAATCGCCTTTATTACTGTGATGAGTGGATCATGGATTTAACAGGCGACAAGCTGAACGATTGGGCACAAGAGAAAAGCCGTCGTTTTGAAATGTCGTCCAAAGGTAAATTGGTTCGGCTTCACGCTGACTTTTTCGAGTTCGTGAAGGCTCAAGCAAAACTTGCGGGTTCCTTGTTCAATCGCTGGAATGACTTGGACAAAGTCGAGGCGCTAATACTGCGCATGTTTACGCCTGAATGGTGGAAGCGCCAAGCCAAACGCCAATATAGACACATTGAGAATATACGCCGTGAGTGTGGGCAGGTTTGTTATAAAGAATCGGCCTATGTGTCTCGTTGGGGCATTCAACGCCACCGCAAACAGAAACAAGCTAACCGCGCTTTTCTTGAAAGCATGGAAGCCGTGAACCAATACGAGCAATCTTTCACGCTGGCACAACTGTCTGAAAAAAGCATTTCAAACCCTATTCATTGCAAAGCTGAATTGATGGTACGTGTTAAAGGCTGTCAGTTCTTGGCTGTTGAGCATGGGCATGTTGGCTGGTTTATTACGCTGACTTGTCCTTCTAAGTATCACGCTATTCATAAAGAAACAGGCCACCGAAACGGCAAGTTTTATGCCTTTGGCCGTCCGACTCCCCGCGATGCTCAAGACCACTTAAAAAAGGTATGGGAAGCGTTCGGGAAGGCTTGCAGTAACAAAGGTATTCATTATTACGGCGTTCGTGTTGTTGAGCCTCATCACGATGGGACACCTCACTGGCATTTGATTCTATTCACGCACCCAAGCCAAAGCGGGGCGATGTTGGCCGAGTTTAAGAAACAGGCTTTCAAGGTGGATGGTGAAGAAGCAGGGGCGAAAAAAAGCCGCTTTGAAGCCAAGAAGCTAGACCCTGCCAAGGGCGGCGCGGTGGCTTACGTTGCTAAGTATGTCGCGAAGAATATCGATGGTGTAGACGCTGACGGTAAGTGCATCGGCATTGATGATGAAACCGACCTAGATTTTATCAATTCTGCAGAACGGGTGCAGGCTTGGAAAAGTCGCTACGGCATCCGTCAATTTCAATTTGTAGGTTCTGCCTCTGTCACTGTATGGCGCGAGATTCGCCGCCTTAAAGATTCCATTCCAGACACTTTTTTAGACATCTACAACGCTGCTAAAGCGAACGACTGGAAGCAGTTCACCATTTTAATGGGTGGTATGAATGCGGGACGTAAACAGCGCATCAAACCATTTTATGAAGAAGGTGAAAGCAACCAGTTTGGCGAGCCTACAAAAAGCGTCAAAGGCTTGGTGTCTTTCATGGTTAAGCCAGAAAGAAAGAATAAAGAGGCTCAAACGGTTGTCGCTGAATACGTCCCTACGCGCCTTTATGAATGGATCGTTCAACGTGTCGGGGCTGTGTCTGGCTCTGTCTCTTGGGCTTTGTCTGAAGGAGCGGCGAAGCCGTTCCCTAGAACTCGTGTCAATAACTCCCCGCCTCCAGATAGGCGGGAAAATATCAACGTAATTTATCAATAACAAAGGACTAAAAATGGATCGTTTAAACAAAATAGAACAAGCATTAGATCAAATAGGAAAAGGCGTTAAGGAATTAGAAACCTTGGGTTCGTTTTCTGTTGGTCGAAAAGTAGAGATTGCAGAGAAAGGCACTCGTTTAGCGTTCGGTGTAATGCGTGAAATGCTCGCGGAATTGAAAGAGATCAAGGCAGCATTGCCACAGGGGGATAAATGAGAAACAGCAGCAAATTAGAAGTGATTGGCGAGCTTGCTTGTGACTGTGGCCGTGTGGCCTACGTGGAGCAAACCAAGCGCAAAGGTGATTTTGTACAGGTTCGTTGTAGTGCCTGTGGTGTCGATCAACGTGTGGGCAAGACATTACAAGCGCGTTGGAAAGACACCATGCAACCTATTGGACACTATCAAAATAGTGTCACCGTGGCGGCGTTTGGTTCCGCTGACGTGCCGATAGTATCGAATAGTGTTCCCGATACTAATGCGGACACTATCAAGGATAGTAAAACCGACACTATCCCAGAATCAGTGAAAACAGCACCAAAGCCCCAAGCGGTGCGCCGTGAAGTCATTAAAAGCAATCAAAAAAGTACCACTTTTAGTCCTTGGGTGGGCTTGGGTGTATTCGTGGTGACTATGGGCGGCGCGGCCATACTATCCGAACTATCAAAAGGCATAAGAGGCTAAATATGAAAGACCAAAACGAAAACCAAACAGAAGAATTAGAAATGGATTTTATCCCGTCTGCACACGATGACGGCGAACAGGATAAAGATGACGGGCTAAGCCTTGACGATTTGCTAGATGAAGCGGAACAGGAAGCAACGCAAGAAGCCGAACCAAGTAAAGAAGAAGCCGCCGCGAATCGCGAGCGAGCGGAACGCCTAGCGGTTCGTTTTAATAACGGTTTGTGGTGGGGCTTGTCTAAAACGTATCCCGCCGCTGAGGTAGCAGAAGATAAAATTGAAGCGGGTAAAGAAGCGCTGATTCCATTGGCTGAAAAGTACGGCGATACGATGCCAGCATGGGTAGACGACTTCATGGAAAAACCTGAGATCAAAGCAGGGCTTTATGTGGGTACGGCGATCATGGCGGCGCGTGCTTCGCACATGGCTGCAATTACTAAAGCGCAAGAAGAAGCCCAAAAGCAAACAGAACAGAAACAAGGGGGCGAAGTTGTCGAAGCCAGCTGATACAAGGCTTCCTAATCGTCATCGTTTTATCACGGCCATTACTGGCGGTGGTAAAACACAAGCGATTAAGAACCTTGTTAAAAACTCAAAACGGGCGGTCTTTTGGGATCCTGACAATGACCACAAGTGCAAACACTTTAAAGACAAACAAGCCTTTATTGCAGCCTTAAAAATCGTCATGGTCAAGGGTGGCCGGATTGGTTGGAATGGTGACGATGATGAAGCGCATTTTGAGTGGTTCATGATGTGCATGTGGGCAGCTCTGGACTGTACCAAGCTGTTAGATATCGTAGTTGAAGAGGCGGCGGACGTAGGGCTTAAACAGACTATGCCAAAATGGACGGGCAAAATGTGGCGGCGTTCTCGTAAGTATGGCGGCATTCTTACCGTAGGTACTCAACGAGTACAGGAAGTGCCAAAAGCCTTTATTACCCAAGCGGGTGAAACCTATATAGGCATTCAAAAAGCCAACGACCAGCACTATATCAAACGTCAAACAGGGCTTGCCCCTGAGAAAATGGGCGCGCTTGATCCTCTTCATTTTTACAAAGTGAATCAGAATACCTTTGAAAAAGTCGTCTTTAAATTCGTTGGATAGCCCTTTTTAGGGCTTTTTTTCACTAATTTCATACTATGGATACTATACGCATACTATCCCCCTATTGACGCCCATAGTATCCCGCCCTCTATCGTTCGACCCTCTTAAACAGAAACCCTTGAGGGGAAAACATCAAATGAATCAAACAATCGACAAGGTAAAGCAATCGATTGACTGGAAAACCGTTATCTCGGTTTCAGTTGGTCTTGCTGCGTTCGGGACTGCCGTTTACGCAATTAGTAGAACGAGTAAAGCGGGTAAAAAATTCGCTTCTGTCGTGAGTGGGGGGTAAGCCATGCGCGCCATTTTAGAAGAATTAAGCCCGTTTAGCGGCGAGCTAAACAAAGGTAAGCGCCTTTCTTTGACTTTGCCACCAAACACGGTTTACCGCACGTTTTACTTGGAAACCAATATCCCAGTTGAACATATTGAAGCTGTTGAACTTGCCAACGGTTCCGATTTGCCAATGGGCGCGTCTGCGTCTGAATTGATCATGATGGAAAATCACAACAAACGCGCCGTGATTGCGGGTTGGATTCCTTTCCATGTTGCTGACATCAAGGCAAAAACATTGCCTGGTCAAGACTCGTTAGAACGTCCGAGCCATTCCAATGACTCGCATGAATTGCGTGTTCGTTTGGCTTCTTCACTTCCTGCACCAGTAGAAGGTGAAGACGCTTATTTCATTGTGGCTCATGCGGCATTTACTGCAAACATTCAGATTGCACGTGATTCGCAAGGTTTGCCCGTGATCGGTGCAAACGGTACTGAATTTACTCAACGTGTAAGAACGGTTGAACGTCGATTTGAGCGCCACACGATCAACAACGTGAGCAAAGGCATTATCGTTTTCGATAAGTTGATGCGAGGTCCAAAACTGCGAACCTTGTTCATCAAAGGTGACATTTCCAAGATTGAAGTTATCTGTCGTAAAGGCGGCAATATCATTCGTCATCTTGAGATTGAAAAAGAGCTGAACGATTACATTCAAAAGGCTGAATACGACCTTGCACCACAAGACGGGTATTTCATTTTTAACCCTGTGGGCACTGGCTTTATGTCAGATTCGATGAACACGTCTTATGACACGATCACGTTCAAGTTACACCATGAAGCAGACAATAAGACCATTGATATTCTGGCCGATGTTGTTTTGACGCTGGGGTAGATTATGAGCTGGTTGGATGATTTAGCAGGAAAGGCAACGGGGGTGATGGGTGATTTAGTTGATGCCTATGCAGAAGCTGAAGTTGAAAAGGTAAAACCCGAGCCGCCAAACACAGCCAATGTACCGACTCAATCCGCAACCGCTTCCGCTGCAAAATACAATGATGTAGCAGCCGCGGCCGCGGTTGAGAAGCAAGCCGCCGCCGCAAATGCAGCCAATGCCACGTTTATCGATAAATACGGTAAATGGCTTGCTGTCGGTGGCGGCACCGTGGCGGTATTGGGTGTGCTTGTCATTGCCATGAAGGGGAAATAATCATGAATCCTATGGATATGAGCGGTGGCGGTGGGTATAGCGCAGATTTTGGCGCAACCGCAACCAACACGGGCGGTACAAATACCGTAGGCGGCACGGTATTTGGCAATTACAGTGCCCCGCCGTCCGCAGCATCTAGCATGGTTCCGCTACTCGCTGTCGCTATTGGTTTGGCGGGCGTATTTTTAATGATGAAGGGCGGAAAATGATCAAAATCATAAAAAGCTCTTGGCTTGAAACAACCCCCAAAGACCTGCGTGGTTCATGCGGTGATGATGTGGAAATTATAAAGGCTAGCGTCGAAAGCGGCGCGGCGCATCTTTATCACATGATTGGTGGCGGTGTTGATCTTTGGGTGGTGACGCGAGGCGAAGAATCGTCTTGCGGTCTTGAATTGGTCGTGTGCTGTGTCGGTGGTTATGGAATGAAAAAAGCAGGCGAAGCGATTAAATCCGTAGCAATACAAAACGGGTTTAACAGCATTCGTTACCACTCAAAAAATGCAGCGGTACAACGACTCTATGAAAAGTATGGAATCGCGGGTGTTGAGCTTGAGCGAGTGTATCGCGTTGAGCTAGGAGGTGGCGCATGAGCTCAAGTTCCAAGAGTTCGAATACTACCAATAACCAAACGACCAACTACAGCTTACAGGGTGTGCAGGGGCAAAACATTGTAGCGGGTAACGGTAACACGGTTACCAGTACGGACTATGGTTCTGTTAATGCGGCAATTGGTCTGGCTAATTCGGCGCTAAACAGTAACCAGATTGTGGCGCTTTCCTCTGTTGATCATGCTGGCGAAATGGCAGAAATGGCCGTCAATGCAACATCAAAAGCGTGGAGCGGTGCCACTAACTTAGTATCGGAGAAAACAGCCGATGCATGGAGCGGCGCAACGAAATTGATCAATGATGCAAGCTCTGCCAATGCTGACAGAGTGCAGCAAATGGCAATAGCCGTTGCGACTGACGGACAAAATCTCGTAGCAAAAAGCAATGAGAAAAATCTGTACATCATTGGTGGCGTGAGTGTCGCGGCGGTGCTGTCGATGATTGTTATGGCGAGGGTGAAAAAGTGAGACATACGCAAGTTTTGCAAGCGGGTGGCCGCTGGAACGTCACCGCCATTGGTGAATATATTCACTATGAAAAAGGCGCTGGAGAAATTGAGCTAGAAGTTGACGGGGAAATGCACCAGCTCGCAGTAAGAGACACTTTCATCATGCCGGAAGGTTATCAGGGCTTTAAAGTTTTGAACCTTGATAACAGCGCGGGTGAGTTTTCGTTTCTCACGGGGCGGGGGCAATTAAAAGTCGCGGCGTCTGGTCAATTAACAGAAGTCAGCGGGATTTCATCAACTGTTGATGTAAACCTTTTGAACTCTGTTCAAGTGTCTTCCATGCCAGCGGTCAAGGTGGCAGAAATACCAGCTGTGCAAGTATCACAACTTCCAGCGGTGAACGTGGCAACAATGCCAGCGGTTGAGGTTTCGACAATGCCAGCCGTGGAAGTATCAAATACGGTTGATATTCGTCCGATCACGGAAACACTAAAAAACCGCCCAGATACCGGAGCGACATTTTCGGCGAATGAATTTGTGATCGGTGCGGTTTTGTCTGTTTCGTTAAGTGCTGAACCATTACGAAAAGAGATTTTGATCTTAGCGGGTGACAGCAACGCAAATGACATTGTTATTAATGGCTTAGCGATTGAAGCGGGGGACTCTTTCACACTGGAAAATTTCGGCGGTAGTTTGACTATCACAGGCGCAGAGGGTGACAGCTTCAAAGCCTGCGAGGTGTTGTATGCAGCTTAAAAAAAGAGTGATCGGCGCGGTTGGTCGTATTGAAGAATACGCCGCCGCCATACCGCCACGAAACACCATAAAAGCCAACGGCGCAGAGTTAAGCCGTGTACTTTTTTGGCGTTTGTTTAAGCACGCCCAAGAAAGTGGAAACCTAGTCGATCAAGGTGTAAAAGATCGCGGTCATTTTGGAACGGGGGACGGTTTGACGACGTTTACCATTCCAGATCGTCGGGGTTTGGTTGGTCGTGGGTTTGATGATGGCGCGGGGCTTGATTCCGCGCCTACGTTGGGACGCTATCAAGGCGACAATAACAAGTCACACTCACATTCTATGGCGGCGGCGGGACATCATGCCCATTCAGTGGCGGGTTATGACTTTTCTAGTCACGGAGTGGGGCTGACTTCTGCGGCCTCCGGTGGTGTACGGAATACAGGCACAACCGGTGCAGGAAACCACGCCCACACGATATACAGTGAAGGCGCAACAGAAAACACAATGAAAAACATCTCTTTGATGTACTGCATTCGCTATCAATAAGGACACTTAATAATGAAAGTTTATAGTTTTGACTCATTAACAAAAGAGTTTTTAGCGGTTTTAGAACTGGGTGAAGGTGACAGAAACCCGTTTAAAAAAGACGAGTTTTTACTTCCAGCAAACACAGTAAAGAAATGGCCGACTGTTAGCGCCGGAGAAAATCAAGCCGTTATTTTCAATGGTTCGGGTTGGTCATTAACGCCAGATTTGCGAGGCGCTACCGGCTGGCATCAAACGGGCGAAGAAATAGAAATCAGT
>TARA_R110001583_G_scaffold16234_10_pt1 | contig 11787 bp, 13 predicted proteins | sample TARA_R110001583 | Tara Oceans TARA_R110001583 (sample SAMEA4398432) | marine metagenome | biome: Polar Biome; feature: [MES] marine water layer (ENVO:01000295) within the mesopelagic zone...; material: water (ENVO:00002006), including particulate matter (ENVO:01000060) such... | reverse complement strand
ATGGAAAACGAGGCGGCGGCTGGAGAGGCCCAAAGCCAAAGAAGTAGGAGTAATGAAATGCAAGAAGATTCTGCATTAGATCGCTGGTTTAAGGAGGAGTGGGTCGATATATCCAAAAAGGATAAGTCGGGCAAGCATCCACCTTGCGGCAGAAAAGATGCTGATGAGGGCAAGTACCCTAAGTGTAGGCCGTCCAAACGAGTATCTAAGAAGACTCCAAAGACCAGTAAGGAAATGTCTAAGGCTGAAAAAGAAAGGGCTAAAAGAAACAAGAAAAAGGTTGAGAAGAAAAGAAGTAAGCCTGCGGGTGGCAAGGCAAGGAAGCCAAAGAGAGCTCCCTCTATAAAGAAGCGAAAGAAGAGTAGCTTGATTGCGCTTAACAGCCTCAATAAGCTCGCTAGGGCCTTGGATCGCTTAGGCTTGAGGGAAGAGGCTGGTGAAGTCGATATAATGATTGGAGCAGCCTATGAGTAATATTATTGAAAAGATAGACCTTAGGCCTCCACCAGAGGATTTATCAAGCGAACTGCATGATGTTATATTTCAATATAACAAAAGATATAATGATGACTCGGAGCAAATTGATCTTGATGAAAACTCACCAGAGATGTTTGATAGAATAATTATTGATTCAGGAAGAAGCAGCGACATTGATAAAATAAAGAGATTGATAAAAGAAATATCTCCAATTGTAACATACTTTAAAGAAAAGTATAATGTTCCTAGGCCATCCAAGCTTGCAGAGATTACTGGAGAAGATTGGCGTGGTGATGACTCTGAGATGAATACAGTTAATGCTCCATCATATCCTTCTGGCCATACCGCTCAGGCATATTATATAGCATATACCATGTCCGACTCTTACCCCGATCTGAGAGATGATTTTTTAAGCTTAGCGGAGAAGATAGCGCAATCAAGGGTGGATAGGGGAGTTCATTATAAATCTGATCTTGAGGCCGGAAGAGATTTAGCTGATCAAGTGTATGTGCACTCAAAGAGCGCCTCTAGAGATAGATTGGGGGAACTACACAAGATTTCAGTTGCCCCATATATAGAGGCAGATGGAGTTAGGATTTTCTCAAGCAAAGTAGATTCAGATGAGTTAATATGGCACAGAGATAGAGAGTCCAGATCTATAAAGGTAATCTCTGGAGAGGGGTGGTCGCTTCAATTAGATAACAGCATTCCCGTTGAATTAACCCCTGGGTCTGAGTTTTTTATTAAGAAGGATGAATGGCATAGGATTGCAAGAGGGCACACTAATTTAGCGGTAAAGATAACAAAATTATAGCTTGGAGAAGGCATGAGTGATGAGCTGACAGGGATAGATTTGGTAAAAGATCAAATTAATGAGATTATAGATAATACTATAAATCCATCATTATCAATGCATGGAGGCAGCCTATCATTAGAGGATATAGAGCTTTGTGGTGATAGCTGGTGCGTTTACGTTAGGTTTCACGGTGGCTGCAATGGGTGCCCATCTGCTACTTCTCAGACGCTAAGTATGGTTGAGATGTGCCTGAGGGAGGAAATGGATGCCTCAGGCCTAATGGTTAGAAATATTGATTCACACAGGGTATATACATAATGAGACTATTTTCGGAACATCCAAGATCTTTGGGAGAATCTTATTGGCAACATTTTCTAAAAGCAGTAAAATTTAGTTACAAGATGCTGCTTGCTTCGGCTGCATGTTTTATACATGCATGGTTTCCATTTTTATTTGAAACCGCTGCAACTGACTTGGCAAAACAAATCGTAGACTGTAATGAGGAGAGAAAACGTGCAAAGCCTAAGGATTGAGATAGTTCCGAAGAAAATATTAAGAGAAGTCGCATCAGATGTGTTAGATGGTGACTTTGGAGATGAATTAGACGTACACATGGAGGGAATGCTTCAGATTATGAAGACATCACGTGGGGTTGGGCTGGCTGGACCTCAAGTTGGTGACCCAAGGAGGCTTTTAGTTGCAGATGCGGGCATAGATTCGTTTGGTGCAATAAAGATGATAAATCCAGTTATCATAAATAAATCAGAAGAAATGATTATAACCGAAGAGGGGTGCTTGTCTACTCCGGGGTTCTTTATAGATGTAGAGAGAAACTCTGAGATATCTGTTAAGTATAGAACTCCCAATGGCGATGAGGTGGAAGAGAGCTTCTCTCAGCCATACTCTACGATCATTCAACATGAAATTGACCATCTCAATGGAGTAACTATACTGGAGAAGGCAAGTAGGCTGAAAAAGAATATGTATTTAAAGAAGGTTAGTAAGCATCGAAAAAAGATTGATAGGGCTCTAAAAAAGATGAAGTCTCTTACATATTAATATTATTAATTAAGCAGAGGTAGTAATGTCTAAAGATATCTATAAAGAAACACACTATATTTTTGCAACAAATCTTGGCATAAATATGGTTGATGGGGCAACTCCTGATGGGATTCTTCACGTTTCACAGGGTGTGTCAGGCTGTGATCCTAGTAGTGCAATATATGACAATCTAATCTTAGAAGGTGATAGTCGCCCCGGGGCTACCATATTGGGTCCCGATAACGATTGGGCCGGCCTTGTATTTGGATCACCTACCGATACTCATGCCGGCAGAGTTCTATATAAACACGCTGGAGAGTCGAGTTGGAGCGGTAGCGATCCAGTGTTAGTGGTAGGCACATCGGTTTCTGGCGGTCATGTATCTATTCATAGCGCTGTTAGCAAGCCTGCTATAACCATAGACTCAAGCCAGCATGTTGGATTGGGAACAACATCTCCGGATCATTTATTGCACTTGGTATCAACAGCTAATGACTGTGATATCGCCTTGCAGCAAGACACTAACAGTGATAGCTCTGGAGACTTGCGCTTTCTTAAGTCTAGATCTGGCGCAGTAGTTCAGTCGGGCGATTCGGTCGGATTCATAAAGTGGATGCCTTATGATGGCACAGATTATGAATCAATTGCGGCCCAGATTTATACGGAGATAGATGGAACGCCATCCGGAAACGATACGCCTGGACGGATTCATTTTTCCACAACCGCAGATGGCGCAAGCGCTCCTACTGTGAGAATGACCATAAAAAGTGATGGAAAGGTTGGTATAGGAACAACTGCTCCATCAGCAGTGCTGCATGTTGCCGGTGCCGATGGAACTCCAGCCATCTATATAACCCACGCCAGCCAAACAGAGGGAGATATAGCGTGGCCCGAGGGCGAAATCCTTACCATGGGTGAGTGGGACGGGTCTTCAACATTCACTCCCAGATTTCATATAGAGTCAACAGGAGATGTAGGAATAGGGACAACGAATCCGGGTTATAGATTGGAGATAAATGATGCGTCTGGCGACTGCCTTAGGCTAACCTATAATGATTCAAATGGCTCTGCATCAAACAAAGTAGACTTTGACGTAAGCAGCAGCGGTGATCTTACAATAGATCCAAGCGGTGGCGATGTTACGCTAAGCGGAAACTTGGCGATATCAGGAAATGTAACATATTCGTCTACTTCCTCTGATATGACAATTGGAGATAGCCTTAAATTTGGTGCGTCAACCGGCTATATAAAGGACTCTGGTGGAACAAGTAGAATTGCGGTAGCAGATGGCGGAGACCTAGTATTTTATGATGATGCCGCTGGCGCCAGGCTTCGCGTTGGATCTATAGGCGATGATTTTCCTGGTGGAATTGGCATTGGGACAACTAACCCGTCCGCACCCCTTCATGTTTTTGATTCCCACGGAGATGATGCCATTGTCAAATTTACAAATACAAGCTCAGATTCAGCGGCTGATATCTTAAGGCTAACATACTCTAGCGGCAGCCAGAGTGTATCTAACGCAAGTAATGATGGCAATAATTTTATACTATTTGAAATGGGAGCAGGTAACTATCTGGGATCTATAGAGGCGGCGTATTACTCAGATTCTATAGATGAGCATGGCGATCACGCTACAAGCAAAGCCATAGTTCTTAGAAGTGGTGGTGCAGATTTTGGAGAATGGATGCCCGTTAGAGATATTTATGAATGGGGTGGAGAAAGTGCGACCAGGGGCAAGACGGTAGATATAGAGGAAGGTACTTTGGTTTATGTAAGAGGAGGCCTTGTAAGTAAGTCTGCTCCGGGTATCCCGTTTCTAGTTACAAAAAGAGCTATAGTATGCGGAAATAGCCCTATTAAAAATAACTCTGAAAGTTATGGCGTTCAGCTATCTTTTTGCGGACAGCTGCCGGTTAAAATATTCGGGCAAATAAGCGAAGGAGATTATATAATTCCATCAGCATCTAGAGAGGGGTTTTGTGAAGCGGTTAAGCCGGGAGAGATTACCTTTGATCAATTTATGCAATCTATTGGCGTAGCACTAAAAGCTTACTCTGGAGAGTCAGATACCTGTAAGGTCATGTGTGTAATTGGAGTAAAGAGTAGGTACGTATCTTAGCTAGGTTTTAATATATTACACGCTACTAATAAACCCCTAATAATTATAGGGATTTAAAGTGAATGATGTAACTCTTAATATATCAACCAGAAAAAAAGTGATGAGCATCACGATCGATGGAGATGATATAGAGAGACAACATAATGTTTTGCTCAATATAATAAGAGACCTTGAGGTAATCGGCGGAGACCCCAGCAAAATAAAGATCTTAGATGAAATACTGCATTTAATCGGGACAGTGCTGGACGTGTCTGAGGATTAAGATAGTAACTTAATTTTTGACAATTTTGAAAAAGTGCGTATAATACGCTGGTCAATTTTAATGACTATCTTTAAGGAGAAAATATGATAAAGAAAATACTAGCATCAATGCTATGCTTTGGATTAGCATCAACCCCTGTTCTTGCAGACGATCATGCAGTTGGAGCCAACTCTGATTCGGATATGGATTGGAGTACCCGAAAGGGCATGAGGTTTGGCTATAACTATGCCAATAAGGCGGATGAGAGTGATCGACTTGAAAGTCCGCACATGTTTGCTATTGGGTTTGAAATGCAGCAAACAATGGATGGTGACTCTTGGCTTGATTTATTATTCATACAAAACCTAACAATCAGCGGATTGGATCAGAGTGTAGTGCTTCCATCTGCAAATGCTTTAGTTGGATTTGAGATAAAGGATTCTCTGCAGCTTGCTGTTGGTGCGAATGCCACAATCGTTGATCCATCGGATAGTAATCACTACCTTCACCTCGTAACGGCTGTTGGCTGGACACAAGATGCGGGTATATTTAGTGTGCCTGTACACTTAATTTTTGTTCCAGATGTGAACGATTACTACAGAGTTGCAGTGACTACTGGTATAAACTGGTAAATTAAAAGCCACAGGAAGGCATGGGCTATAGATGTCTTAGTATTTATTAAGGAGAAAAAATGCGTTTATTTGAAATGTTAAAGGGAGTCTTTTCGTCTGTTACTCAACCCGACACAAAGTCCTCTAATGTCAGAAATTCTGTCAATACAGAGGAAAATAGTCTTAGCGGAATGAAGGTTGTTGAGCTGAAGGCTATGGCAAAGAATAGGGGCCTTACTGGGTATTCTAAGTTAAATAAATCTCAGCTAGTAGACTTACTTGGTTAAGTGCAACTGATATAGTAAAAAAGTTATAATGAAACTTTTAGGGAAAAACATAATTGACCTTGGCGATCGGGCTAACCCTGATCGCCTTGGTCATATTTCTACATATGAAAAGAGAAATGGCAATATATATAATGTCTATTTTCTTGAGGAAGCGTACTTTGGATTCAAGGAAGCTGATCAAAATGGGAATGTAGTGTCCACTGGAAGATCGTCCGATAGCTATTACTATAGTTTAGACATAATGTTTGAGAGTAAAGACAGGTTTCTTGGCTGGAGCTAAAGCTACCTTGCTGTATGCACAGTGATACCTCTTTCGCGAACCCTATCCTCTATAGCTTGCCTCTCCCTATTCGTAAGTGGGTAATTAGATTGAAAGTCTGATACAACCAGAAGGGTTTGCCCTGGACTCATTTCCTCTAGAATCTTCCAGTACGAGTACCATATCTCTGTTCCGGACTGAGGGCTTATATTTCCTATATATTGTCCATTTCTGCATCCGGTCATTATAGATAGAAAGACCCTACTATTCGGCTTCACTGATGCATTGATAATATCTTGCCAGCTCCTCCAGTCGCTCCACATTGATCCTGATGCGTCAATTAAGTAAAAATCAGCAGGAATTTTATCAATCCTTGTAGTCAAGCTTCGCTGTGTATGTATAATTACATCAACTCTTCTCGTTTCCGGAGAGTGTCCTGCGGAGCCCTCTCCCACTATTTGTATTGATATTCTCGCATTAGGCCTATTTCTTCTTATGATAGCCCTTGCTTCGCTAGCCCTGCTGTATGCTAACACTCTATTATGCGATACAGTTCCACACCCATCTGTATAGCCGATCAGAGTAATGTTATTTGTAGATAGCGATCCTGTAGATTCAATAAATCTAGTTAGAGCTGTGCTTTGATATTGAGAGGCAGAATATGAGCCTTCAGAGAAGTAGATAGAGCCTCTTCTTTCCTCGGGCCTAACGGTAACTCTCGCATCAGGCCTTGGCCCAGGCCTGACCTCGCATAAGCAGTGAGGGACAGAGCATCTGCTATTACCGCCACCATCAGCCATTGCGGGGCTTGCGTTAAGTACAATTGTAATTATCAGTATAATAAAAAACTTCATTATAGTAAGTATATGACTTACTATTAGTTGTTATTATATCCTTTATTAAAATTTAATGATAATCATTATCAAATGCTTATGTCTTTGTAAACCTATCCGCAACTGCACTGCTAGCCCAGCTGTATGGCTTTACTTCGCACCCAAACCCCTGAGATCTAACCAACATAGTTAATTCGTTTTTAAACCTCTCAGTCTTGCATCTTATCGGATCAGAGCCTATGTCAAGGTGTACCGTTAGCCTTCCAGATATAAGAATGTCTATTTCCAATGCGGTTTCAAGGCTCTTATAGGCTTCATATAACATTCTTGATCGCAGAGTAGGCAGCCGATCCTTTGGGACTCGCTCTTTGACATAAAATATTGCAGACCCCGAGCCAATTACCTTGTGGAAGCATACGCAGGTTACAACTGAAATCTTATCTTTAATAAGCTGAGAATCAGATCCTATATATGTGTCATACCCTTCTTTATCAAAGTCTTTTGCGATCTTCTTAAAATCTTTATATTCAATAATATTTCCATCAAAATTTTTGATATTATTTTCTTTTAACACCAATTTCTCCAAATTTGCCTAATTAATTATGAGTATATTAATATGTCTACATAGTTTGTACGCATGAGCGATTTGCTTTTAATTAAAATTTACTCTTGACTATTATTAAAAAAATAGTGTGAAATCTTTGGAGATTTTTAATGAGAAAAATAGACTTAAATCTTCTTTACGACAAGAGGGATGTTAAAAAAGTTCTGAGGAATTTAGATATTTTATGGAGTAATGCAATGCGTATAAATAACCCTAGAAAAAGATCCAAAGAAATACTTAGAATTCATAAGATGATAAAGAATGCTGTTTATGAGGCGAAATCCAAAGATTCGTCAGATCCGAGTGTAAGAAAGGCTTCCAGGAGCCTTGCTAATTGGATTCTGACTCACGAGGATAAATAATGTCTGCAAGAGTAAAGGTTATAAGCCCGAAAGAGAAGTCTAGGCTTCCGGCATATAAGGTTCCGTTATTTTTTTATGAAAACATATTTAGTGACAAGTCTCATTCTAAAATAATGGAATCTGAGGAGATTGGAAGAGCAAGCCTTTCGGGATTCAGGCAAACAAATACAGGCTCATCCAGAGGGATGATACAAGCTTCAGATGAAGATGTTGTGAGTGGAGTTCTAATATCCATGTCCCCTCGCCTGAGAAGGATGCTGGATAATGATGTATCAAGGGATTTTCACAGGCGAAGGGTAGCATTATCTGACGGATCTGAAGCATATGCCTATATATATGAGCCGAAAAAGATTTACTTAGAGAAGTCCTCATTGAGCAGGCTTGAGTCAAGGTGGTCAAAGATGAGGTCATTAGAGCTAAGAAGGTTTTTAAAGATATCTTCGCAAGACATTCGGGCAGCCAGCATTGAGGATATAGAGTCCGGAGAGAGCTTTTTGGCACCCGGAGACTCTGGATCTCTGGTCAGGCAGGTTCAGCAGATGCTTGTAGATAGTGGTTATATACTGCCGTGTTATGGAGTTGATGGCGTTATTGGGCCAGAGACAGAAAAGGCAATAGAAGTTATGCAGAAGAGTGTTTCTACCATATCAAGCGACTCATACGGCCTAGTTGATGGTGATACAATATTCGCGCTAAAGGGCGGGCTAACCAACCCCTCTGATTCAGATATAGAAGAGTTGCATAGATTTAATGATGCTTATTGCTCTGGGCAGCAACATAGTGATCACGGCGGCCACGAAGGGCATAGTGATATAGATAAGTTTCCTGAAGATTCATTGGTTTCAATAAGATCATTTTCAAGTAATTATAATCTGCCGGCAGAAAGCGTGGCTCACTTTATAGTCAGAGTTTCCGACTCTGAGGAGCATGATGTTGATCTGACAAATGATGTATTGCAGGAGCTGGGAGTTTTATTTCAAGATTATGGTGACTGGTCAGAGGCAATGGTTGCATATGTCTGGGGCTCAAGCACTTTTGATGACTGGTTAGATAATTCAAATAGAGATATATTTAGCGTTCCAAGGAGTATACGAAGGTTTTCCTCAGAAATGAGTCAGGAGTTTGGAACTGGAGATGTATTCACTGATAGGTACATGGATACCTCTGGGTCTGATTTATTCTTAACGGCCCCAATGAAGTCAATGAGCGTAACCTCTCTGTTTGGCCCAAGGGGGCGCATCCAAACAAGTGATGGTGGATTAGCAAGCAGTAATCATAGAGGCATAGATGTTGGCGCCTCAATCGGAACACCTGTGTACGCCTCTCACAGCGGACTTGTAAGCAAGACTATATCTGGAAGTAAATCGGCCGGAAATTATATCGAAATAACAAGTCATAATGAACATTTCAAGACACTATATATGCATCTTGATAAAATCTCTGTATCTATGAATCAAGAATTATCATCCGGAGATCAAATAGGGGAGTCTGGAGATACCGGAAGGGTAACTGGGCCGCACTTGCACTTTGAATTAAAAATTGATGGAGTTTCTGTTAATCCAATGCTTTATATAGGAAGAGAGGTTGGCAAAAGAGCTTTGTCTTCACATGATATTAAAAAAAAAATATTTAAAATAGCATCAGAGTACGGGCCAATAGAGGAGCAGGAGGCGACCTTCAATGAGGTTATTGAAACCTTGTCTGATAACAGTAATCAACTAATTTATTTAGATAATCCAAAAGGATCCGCTAAAAGCTTTGGAGACAAAAATTTAAAAATGCCCTTTGACTATGGAGAATACCCTGAGTTCATAAACCCGTCCGATGAGATGGGTTGGGATATAGTTATAGTTCCAAGCGCCTCTGGGGAATTCAAGGATATAATAAGAGGCGATGAGCATAGCCTTGAGCCGGTCGGACTGGTGCCTGTAAATCCAAGCAGCGAAGATTGGTCTGAGAATACAAGGACAGATGAGAATCCAAAAGGAAAGGCTCCTCCGGTTGGAAATGACAAAATAGTATTAGCCCCCAAGGGTATTTACTCCAATGAGGATAGAGAGGTTGTGGATAATTTTTTCGATGGACTATGGCAGTTTGAAAAGGTTGTTTGGTATTAGGATTTATCATGAGCATTAACATTGCAATAAAAACGCTGAACGCATGGTTGCTTAAGAACTCACATACGGAGGAGTCAAGTGATCTTGAAAAACTGTCTTTTCGCTCCGAAGGCTCTAACTTCAGCGATATAGACTACTTGGGCTCAGGCTATATAGACTACTTGGGCTCAGGCTATATAGAGACAGACATAATAGGCGGAGATTCCTATAGCATTCCTAATATGAGCTCATTAGATGTAGTTAGATCGGGTCTCAAAGTCTTATCTAGAACTGGCCACCTAATAGATTCAGACATGGTTGCTGCGTTACAGCACCTGCTCAGAGAAGAAGGATATTATGATGGGGATGTTACCGAGGTTATAACCTTGGAGACCGAAGCTGCAATGAAAGATTTTCTTAATGATAGGGGCTATAGTACACGTCATGCTATATTGATTGGGCAAGAAGAGCTTGCCGATTTAGAGGGAGACTATAACGAACTAAGCAGAATAAGGTCCAGGCGAGAAGAGTCTATTTCAAATTCCGATGAATCCCCAGAAAGGCTTGATATTTCGGATGACATCCAGGGCTCTTCGCAGCCCGGGGTAGACTCGCCTGAAACCACAACGCTTGAAACCACAACGCTTGAAGCCACAACAGATTTTGATAGAAATAGATCAAAGGATCCTGGGATGCCGCCAGATAGGTTTGCTCAGATACCCGGTGCAAATAACTATAGAAGCGCAAAGATAGTTCACTACAATCAGATGAAGCTGCTTAGAGATCAATATGGCATAAGGACTATTGTAAACCTTGCCCTTGACTCTGTAGACGGGATTAGTGATCCAAACTTTGTAGATGAAGGCGGAGATCCATGTGGTGGATCTGGAGCATCTGCGAGAAATAACCCTTGCGAGCCGTATTGGGCTGAGGATTTGAATCTAAATTATCATCCAATATATGTGCATGGTGACGGCCCCAATGATGTGCGCGATAGATGGGACGAGCTAAAGGGACTTCTTATGGCGGGCAACTGCTTAGTTCACTGCACCCATGGAGTTGACAGAACTGGAGCAGTTGTAGCAAGGTGGAGGCTTGAGGTTGATCCAGATTTATCACAAGATGATGTTATGGAATATACGCATGCATTTGGAGGCCAATGGAGATTAGAAGAGGATCCCAATGAATCTTTGAGAAACTTTATATTTGAATCTATTAGGCCTTCAACTTCCCCGTTCGATAGTATATCCAATTCAAGCACTCCTACTGAGGCAGATGGCTTGACAGGCTTGAGTGACTTCTCAAGTGATCAGCAGCTGAATGCTTTTATGATGGCGATTGCAGGAAAAGAGTCTGGAGGAGTATCAGACATAGTAAACCCAGACTCTGACGCATATGGCACATTCCAGATAATGCCAGAGAACGGCCCATCCTGGGCAGAGCAGTGTGGTGTAGATCCGGATGAGTGGCAGACGCCGAGTAATCAAAATATAATAGCAAGATGCAAGATGTCACAATATTATGAAGAATTTAATGATTGGAGATATGTTGCCATAGCATGGTACTCCGGAAGAAGTAATGCAAGGAGGGCTAAGTCTGATCCAGACGCAGCTTGGTTAAACCGTCCGCAACCATATGGAAATAATACATACCCATCTATAAACGCATACGCAGACGACGTTATGTCTAGGTTCGGCGGCCATGTGTCAAGTTCGGCTCCAGCTGCTGCACGTGCAGGTCAGAGCGATGAATCTCTGGCGGTAGTCCTTGGAGACAGTCAAATAGTTGGTAGCCTTGGGAATTCAGTTGAATCCATACTATCACAGGGCTTCGAGAGAGTTGAGAGGATTTCTGAAACCAGCACTAAGCCATCTGATTGGATTGGCGAGGACAGATTAGACTCAGCACTATCAGAGTGTCCAGGCCTTATATTCATATCATTAGGTGGCAATGGAACCTCTGGAGCGGCAGGATTATTGAGGTACATTCAATCCAAGTGTCCCTCCGCGAGAATAGTATGGAGTGGGCCTCCGCCTGCAGCAAGACCTGTTGGTAGCA
>TARA_R110001583_G_scaffold2879_1_pt1 | contig 11813 bp, 12 predicted proteins | sample TARA_R110001583 | Tara Oceans TARA_R110001583 (sample SAMEA4398432) | marine metagenome | biome: Polar Biome; feature: [MES] marine water layer (ENVO:01000295) within the mesopelagic zone...; material: water (ENVO:00002006), including particulate matter (ENVO:01000060) such as...... | reverse complement strand
ACTGACCTGTAGCATCTTCTCTTTTGTCAACTAAAACTTCAACTATATCTCCAACTTTTAAACCTGGATTGTAACGAAATTCGTTTAAAGAAATAACACCTTCTGATTTTGAATTGATATCAATAATTACTTCACGCTCAGTTTTTCTAACGATTGTTCCATCAATTACTTCTCTTTCTTTAACCATTCCCAAAGTACCATCTAAAGCTGATTCAAAAGCTTTAATGTTTTCTTCGTCAACTTCATCAATACCTTCTTCGTATTTATGCCAGTTAAAATTTGCTAAAAATTCTTCAGGAGTAGCTTTTACTTCTTCTTTTGTTTCTTCAACTGCAACTGGAGCTTCCGCTTCTTTTACAATTTCTTCAACTTTTGTTTCTTCAACTGCAACTGGAGCTTCCACTTCTTTTACAATTTCTTCAACTTTTGTTTCTTCAACTGCAACTGGAGCTTTTACTTCTTTTACAATTTCTTCAACTTTTTCAGCTTCAACTACTGGTGTAGCTGCTGCTTTTGCTTCAACTGGAGCAGTAGCTTCAGTTTTTTCTACTTTAGGAGCATCAACTTGCTCTTTAGTTTTTTTTGATTCTTCAGACATATTTGCTGATGATTATTATTTGTATCTTATTGTTATTCAGATTTTTAAACGATAATAACTTTAAGAGATTATTTATATTATATTTAAATATATTCCTTTTTAAATCTGTTCTCGTAAAAAGGAGTGCAAATTTACTGAATTTATTTTATTATAACAAAAAGAAAATGAAGGTTTTGTGAGTTTTGAAGAGAAAGTTTAAGGCAATACACTTCTAAAATTAATAATTTATTTGAATTGCCTATAAACCATTGAATAACTGCGAGTTCGATCCATTATTAATCTATCCAATTTTTAAAATCTTTTACACGTTCTCTACTAACAATTATTTCAGATTCATTATATGAATGAAGTAGTAATTTTAATCGACTATTAGTATAAGAAATAATGTCTTTTATAGCATGTATATTCACAAAGTATTTTCTACTTACTCTAAAAAAGATTTCTGGCTGTAATTTTTCATCTAATTGTTCTAAAGTTTCTTCCAATAAATAACTTCTATTGTCGGTAGTATGAATATGAGTCCCTTTGTTTTCGCTATAAAAACATTCGATAGATTCTATTGAAATCATTTTTAGATGCTGGCCTATTTTTACTGTAAAACGCTTTTTATACTCTTTTTGCGAAGGCGCAATTAAGTTTTTAATTTGTTCAATATTCAATCCTGCATTTAAGTTGGATTGTTGCAAATTTTTAAATTGATTAATAGCATTTTCAAGTTCATCTGTATCTATTGGTTTTAGCAAATAATCTACACTGTTTAATTTAAATGCTTTTAGTGCATATTCATCATATGCGGTTGTAAAAATAATTGAACTTTTTATTGCTATTTCTTCAAAAATTTCAAAAGACAAACCATCCGACAACTGAATATCCAAAAACAATAGTTCTGGATGTTCATTATTATGAAACCAATTAATAGATTCTTCAACAGAATGTAACATTGCAATTGGTTCAATATCAAATTCATTGAGCATTCTGCTTAATCTTCTAGCTGCAGGTTTTTCATCTTCAATTATTACTACTTTCATATTTTTGTTTAATTGTTTAATCGTGTAATTGTTGAATTGGATCTTAGTTTTAGTGTTATTTTTTAAGCTTCTAACTTCCCAACTTTTTAATTATTCACTTTACAGCTCACTGAAACTGCACACTACCTATTATAAGTTCCCTTTGGGGTTAGTAGCTTACTCCCTACTCCCACATATCCTTCTTGTCCTTATCCATCATTTCTTTAATTTTTCGTTCTTCCCATTTAGAACCTAATAAAAAGTTCATTCCAAAAACATTAAAAGCGTGAAAAACGATTCCTATTCCCCAAAATATTGCTGTATTATAGGTTTGCCATTCCCATAAATCTTCAAACCCATCATTTGAAAATGATCTTGTAACTATTAAAAATATATTTACTAAAATATAAACTGTTAGGTGCACGTAAAAACCTTTTATTGCTTTTACTTTCTTTTTTGCTCTAATATATTTTTGCTCTTCTAAATTTGAATTTTCCATATTATTAATATTTTTCATTAGTATCTTTATCCATAATTTCCTTAATTTTTCTATCCTCCCAATCTTTTCCTAAAATAATGTTATGTCCAAAAACTCCAAAGGCGTGAAAAGCTAATCCTAGTCCCCAACCCATCATTGGCCACCAAAACCAATAATATCCTGGTGATGTCATATAATTAATAAAAAAAAGGAAAGGAATTACCAAACAATACGATAATAAGTTTGCATAAAAACCTTTAATAGCATCCACTTTTTTCTTGGCTCTAATATATTTATCTTCTTCTGTATAATATTTTTTCATTTTTTTGTTTTTAATTTAATTTAATATCAAATTTCATTTCTACTCAGTAATCAACTACTTTTCTTTTTTGACTTTTAACTTTGTTAATTCCCCTTCTGGGATTAGGGGGCTTATTCCCAATATTGTTTAGTATCTTCATTCATATATTCTTTTATTTTTCGATCCTCCCAATCTCTTCCTAAAAACGGATTGTAGGCAAAAGCTTTAAATGCCTGAAATGTTAAACCAATTCCCCAGCCCATTATTGGAAACCAAAACCAATGGAATTGTGGTACGTATTTTAAATTGATATAAATTAAAAAAGGAATTACAATACAATAGGCTATTAGACTTGAATAAAACCCTTTTATTTCTTCAACGCGCTCAACTGCACGTATATATTTACTGCTTTCTATATTTTCTGATGTTTTCATAATTGTTGTTTTTTGTGTTAGTAACGGTAATTTTACTGTGAATTTTTCTGCTTCTTTTTCAACAGAAACTTTTTTTAAAGTGATTAAATTGTATCTATCAATAATATTCTTCAATCCAACTCTTGTTCCTTGTTCTATAGTTGCCTTTGGATTGTAATTATTTGTAATAACTAAATACCCATTTTCTTCTTTAATTGTAACTTTTAAAGGGTTGCCTTCAGAAACTACATTGTGTTTAATTGTATTTTCTAATAGCAACTGTAAAGACAGTGGGATAATTTTAAGCTCTGGATTGCTTGCGTTCTCAGGAATTTCAAAAATTACAGCATTTTCAAAACGCATTTTTAACAATTCCATATAAGCTTTTGCAAATTTTAATTCTTCATCTAAATCAATTAAATCTTTACTTTTTTGTTCTAAAACATACCTATAAACCTTTGATAATTTGGTTGTGAATTTTTCTGCTTGTTTCGGATTTTCACCAATTAATGATGTTAAAACATTTAAACTATTAAATAAAAAATGTGGATCTATCTGACTTTTTAAAGACTCAAACTTTGCTGTTTCTGTTTTTGCAACTATTTGCTGTTCTTTTACTTTATTTTCGGTTAATGCTTTATAAAAGAAAATGGCATGAAAAACTAAACTAGCAACTAAAGTTAAGGCTAGACTAAATAAATAATAGTTATATGCATATTTATCATTTAAAAAGTATTCAAATGGATTCCCTAAAATAACAACCAACGTTATATACCTTAAAACCACCAAACCAAGCATTGAAAGAACAATTGATCCCGCAGCGCCAATTATCAATCTTTTTTTTGAATGTTCTTTCCAAGAATACTTCGTATTTATATAGTAATAAAAATATCCATTTATTGCTGATAAAACAAAAGCATACATAAAATGAATAGCAAAAGACTTAAATAATTCACTTACCGACAAATTAAATCCACCACCAAAAACAAGTCTTTCAATAACAAATATTACAATTGCAATAATTATTGAAATTTTTAGTAGGTATTTAAAGTCTTTTCTCATTTTATTAAACGGTTTACTATTTAACTGCAATTTAAAACTTAATTTCTAAATTTAAATTTTTATCTGCCACTTCAAATTTAGAACTCTCAAATTGTGGCGGTCCAAAATTCAATGGATTATTAGATGTTCCATAATTTTCCATTGGCATACCGTTTTCGTTAAAATCCATTCTGCCATTTTCATTAGCATCGTGATAACAAATAATAGCATATTCCCCAGCTTCAACATTGTTAAACTCAACAGTACTAATTCCATTATTAATTATAGATGAAGCCGACATAATCGGTATTTCTCTAAAATTTTCTTTAGTAAACAATGCAAAATTCACTTTTCCATTATTACTCAAAACATTTACAACAGTTGCTGTAATTCCTTTTAAGGTTTTTTTCTCTGATTTATTTGAATCTTGAGCTAGTAAAACTGAAGTAAAAAATAGTGTGATGATGATTAAAACTTGTTGCATAATAATTAGATTAAATGTTAATATTATTTTATTTGACACTTCAAAATTGTGCGTTTTATAACAATTAGAAAATTTTTACTTACCGAACTGTACTATTTTTATGATGAATTGTAGTTTTAGTATTTAATTTAGAGTTATTGCAACTATTTTTTGAATATACATAATGTGTAATCTTAAAAATTAACGTCATGCTGAACTTGTTTCAGCATCTCATAACTATTTATAATTTAAAGCCATACTTCATGAGACCCTGAAACAAGTTCAGGGTGACGACCTTTCATGTTATATTATGTAACAATCAGATTTTTTTATTCAATTAAATAAAGACTAAACAATCCATAAACATTTTAAGCGTTCAAACTCAAAAAAAATTATCTTTGCAAAATGCGAATTGATATCATTACCGTTTCACCAGAATTAATTAAAAGTCCGTTTGAATACTCAATCATTAAACGTGCTATTGATAAAAATTTAGTAGAAGTTTATTTTCACGACTTAAGAACATACGCTTTAAACGATTATGGAAAAATAGACGATTATCAATTTGGCGGTGGTGCCGGAATGGTTTTAATGATAGAACCCATAGATAAATGCATTTCAAAATTAAAAGCCGAACGCAATTATGATGAAATAATTTACATGACTCCAGATGCTCCAACATTAAATCAACGAACCGCAAACACCTTATCATTAAATGAAAATATGATCATACTTTGTGGGCACTATAAAGGTGTTGACCAGCGGGTTAGAGATTTACTAATTACAAAAGAAATCTCTATTGGTGATTATGTACTTAGCGGTGGAGAATTAGGTGCTGCTATTTTATGTGACTCTATTATTAGACTAATTCCAGGTGTTTTAGGAGATGAAACTTCAGCTTTAACAGATTCGTTTCAGGACAATTTATTATCGCCTCCAGTTTATACCAGACCCGCTGAATATAAAGAACTTAAGGTCCCCGAAATTTTATTATCAGGTAATTTTCCCAAGATTGAAGAATGGCGAAATGAAAAAGCTTTTGAACATACAAAAAAAATAAGACCAGATTTGTTGGAAGATTAATCTTTTTTACTAAATTTGCACACTCAAAATTAACCTCTGACGAAAATCGTGCATGTTGATTTCTGAAAAACCTATTAAAAAGTTTAAAATGGAAACTTTAGTAAAATTTATACAAGACGAATTTGTAGCTAAAAAAGAATACCCTCAATTTCAATCAGGAGATACAATTACAGTATACTATGAAATTAGAGAAGGTGAAAAAAAACGTACTCAGTTTTTTAAAGGTGTAGTAATTCAAAGAAGAGGAACTGGTTCTTCAGAAACTTTTACTATTAGAAAAATGTCTGGTACTGTTGGTGTAGAACGTATTTTCCCAATTAATTTACCTGCAATTGAAAAAATTGAAGTTAATAAACACGGTAGAGTTCGTAGAGCACGTATTTTCTACTTTAGAGGTTTAACTGGTAAAAAAGCTAGAATCGCAGAAAAAAGACGTTAATCTTCTTTTTATAAAATTAATAAAAACCCGTTTCAATTATGAAACGGGTTTTTTTGTTATTAACAAATGTTAATAAGCATAGTTCATAAATTGTTGGTATCAAATTAATTATAAATTTGGAAAATTCAAAATATCCGCTTTATTTTACAATAGAATTAGCGAGAAAATGTAGTATAAAACATTAGGAATGTAACTTTTTAAAGTTTTATTCAAAATTTTCAAGTGAAATTCAAAATGTTCTTGAACATCGTTTTTAAAATTTAGCTTTAAAAGAGTAAAGTGCCCAAGTATTTAGCATGAATAAATGGATACTGAATTTTAAAAACATTTTTAAAATATCGCCTTAAAGCGAGTAATTTTCTGAATAGAAATTTACAACAAAGTTTTAGGAGTTATTTTAAAAGAAACAACTAGTTTAATAAGGTGGCTGATTTGTAAGAATGCAGTTCATATAGTGAAGATTTTTAATTATGTGGTTTTTGTAAAAAAATGACTAAACGATTAAAAAAAAACATTAAAACTTGTTAAAAAAAGTGTTTCAGCAAAAAGCCATAATAATGAGAAATCAATATTATGGCTTTTGTTTTTTTAAGCATTATAACTCTTTCAAAAAAAACTCCTCTAAATTATTTATACTACAAAAAAAACCCCTTATTTATAACGTTTTCGAAGCCTTTTTATCTACATTATTTATTACATTTGCATAGCAAAAAATTATAATTAATTTTATTCGCTATAATTACTTTTATTTCAACTAATTATAGTTTTAAAAACATAAAAATATTATGAGTAATACCTCAAAAATTATTTACACTAAAACTGATGAAGCACCAGCTTTAGCAACCTATTCATTCCTACCAATTGTTGAAGCATTTATAAAACCTTCAAATGTTGAAATTGAAACTAGAGACATTTCATTAGCTAGTAGAATTTTAGCAGTATTTCCAGAATATTTAACTCCAGAACAACGTGTTCCAGATGCTTTATCTGAATTAGGTGAATTAGCTAAAAAGCCAGAAGCCAATATTATTAAATTACCTAATGTTTCTGCATCTGTACCTCAATTAAAAACAGCTATTACAGAGTTACAATCTCTAGGGTTTGCAATTCCAAATTATAATGAGAACCCAGAAACTCTTGAAGAAAAGAAAATTCAAGAAACTTATAATAAAATTAAAGGTTCTGCTGTAAATCCTGTTCTTCGTGAAGGAAATTCAGATAGAAGAGCTCCTAAAGCAGTAAAAAATTACGCTAAGAAAAACCCACATTCAATGGGTGCTTGGTCTAAAGATTCTAAAACACACGTTGCAACTATGGATCGGGGCGATTTTAGAGCTAATGAAAAATCTATTACAATTTCAAAAGCTGGAGCAATAAATATTGAATTTGTTGATAAAAATGGTGCTGTTACAATTTTAAAAGAAAAATTGGCATTATTAGAAGGTGAAATAATTGATGCTACTGTTATGAGTAAAAAAGCACTTATAAGCTTTTTAGATGCTCAAATTAAAGATGCTAAAGCCAAAAATGTATTATTTTCTTTACATATGAAAGCTACAATGATGAAAGTTTCTGATCCAATTATTTTTGGTTTGGCGGTTTCAACATTTTTTAAAGAAGTTTTTGCTAAACATGGCGAAATTTTAAAGAAACTTGGAGTTGATGTTAATAATGGTTTTGGAGATTTACTTAGTAAAATTCAAAATTTACCAGAAGCTCAAAGAACAGCTATTGAAGCAGATATTACTTCTTGTTTTGAAAATGGCCCAGCCATTGCAATGGTAAATTCAGATAAAGGAATTACCAATTTACATGTACCAAGTGATGTAATTATTGATGCTTCAATGCCTGCAATGATTCGTACATCTGGACAAATGTGGAATGCTGAAGGTAAATTACAAGATACTAAAGCTGTAATTCCTGACAGTAGTTATGCAAGTATTTATTCAGCTACAATCAATTTTTGTAAAGAAAATGGGGCATTTGATCCAACTACAATGGGAACAGTTCCAAATGTAGGTTTAATGGCTCAAAAAGCTGAAGAATATGGTTCACATGACAAAACATTTGAAATTAAAGGTAATGGAATAGTTCGAGTTATTGATATTGCATCTGGTGATACTTTAATAGAACACTCAGTTGAAACTGGAGATATTTGGAGAATGTGCCAAGTAAAAGATGCTCCAATTCAAGACTGGATTAAATTAGCAGTAAAAAGAGCGAGAGCTACAGATACTCCAACAATTTTTTGGCTAGATAAAGACAGAGCTCATGATGCACAAATAATTAAAAAAATAAACAAGTATTTACCAAATCATGATACTTCAGGACTTGACATACAAATTATGTCTCCTGAAAAAGCTACCTTATTCACTTTAAAAAGGCTAAAAGATGGATTAGATACAATTTCAGTTACTGGAAATGTTTTACGTGATTTTTTAACTGATTTATTCCCTATTCTTGAAGTTGGCACAAGTGCTAAAATGTTATCAATTGTTCCTTTAATGAATGGTGGTGGATTATTTGAAACAGGTGCTGGAGGATCTGCTCCAAAACATGTACAACAATTTGTTGAAGAAGGTCATTTGCGTTGGGATTCTTTAGGAGAATTTTTAGCTTTAGCTGTTTCTTTAGAACATTTAGGAGAAGTTAATAAAAATTCAAAAGCACTTATTTTAGGCGAAACATTAGATGATGCTACAGATAAATTTTTAGAAAATAAAAAATCGCCTTCTCGTAAAGTTGGTGAATTAGATAATAGAGGTAGTCATTTTTATTTAGCTCTGTATTGGGCACAAGAATTAGCAAAACAACATAAAGATTCTGAATTAAAGGAGTTTTTTACAAAGATTGCTAAAGAACTAGAAACCAATGAAAACACTATTATTAAAGAACTTCTTAATGCACAGGGAGCACCCGTAAATATTGGTGGTTATTATAAACCAAATGAGACCTTAACTATAAAAGCTATGAGACCAAGTGCTACTTTTAATAAAATAATAGCGGCAATTGCAAAATAAATAGTTGAATTAATTAAACTAAATTTAGAGCTTCAACATATATGTTGAAGCTTTTTTTTATTTTTGAAGTATGAGTTTTATAAAAACCACAGAACAAGCATCAAATCACAATCATTTAGAAAAAATGAGTGTAAACGAGCTTTTGAATAATATCAATTTAGAAGATAAAACCGTTCCTTTTGCTGTTAACAAAGTTATTCCTTCAATTGAAAAGCTCGTAATTGCAATTGTTGAACGGATGAAAAAAGGAGGAAGATTGTTCTATGTTGGGGCTGGAACAAGTGGAAGACTGGGTGTTTTAGATGCCTCCGAGTGCCCTCCTACTTTTGGAGTTCCTCATGATATGGTGATTGGAATTATTGCAGGAGGAGATACGGCAATTAGAAAAGCGGTTGAATTTGCTGAAGATTCTACAACTCAATGTTGGGATGATTTACAACAATATACTATTAATTGCAATGATACTGTAATTGGGATTGCTGCTTCTGGAACAACACCTTACGTTATTAATGGTTTGCAAAAATGTAATGAACATGCTATTTTAACAGGTTGTATTACTTGTAATTTAAATAGTCCATTATCTATAGTATCCAAACACCCAATTGAAGTAATTGTAGGGCCTGAATTTGTAACTGGAAGTTCTAGAATGAAAGCTGGTACTGCACAAAAACTTGTTTTAAATATGATTTCTACAAGTATTATGATTCAACTTGGTAAAATTAAAGGCAACAAAATGGTTGATATGCAACTATCAAATAATAAGCTTGTAGACAGAGGTACAAAAATGATTATGGATGAATTACATATTTTGGAAGAGGAAGCTCATAAATTACTTTTAGAGCATCAGAATGTACGAAAAGCAATAAATTATTATAATAATGGCAACAAATAGAAAGGAACTTGTAAGGGGTTTACAATACGAACTAATTGCATTACCATTGTTAATTCTTGGTCCAGTATTAATTACAATAGGTTTTAAAGCTGTTAAACTTCAAAATAATTATTTGTGGTTAATTTGTGGAGTAATAGTTGCCATAACTGCAATAGTTTTAGGCTTTTTGGGAATCCGAATAATTTTAAATGCTTTTTTTAACAATAAATAATGACGTTTCCTACTATTAAAAAAATTTCAAATTGGGAATATTGGCCTTCATTTATGTTTTATGTTCCATTATTACCTTACGCATTTTATTTAGCAATAAAAGCGAGAAGTTTTGGTTTCTTTTCTGCTGTTAATTCAGGCATTGAAGGATCTGGAAACGGTTTAGAATCTAAATACAAAACTACATTGCTCATTCCTTCAGTATATAAACCAAAAACAATTTTTATTCCAAAAAATGAATCCTTAGCTAAAATCAACGACGATTTAAGATCTGAAGAAATTAGTTTTCCTTTAATAATAAAACCAGATATTGGTTTTAGAGGTTTATTGGTCAAAAAAATTAATTCTAAACAAGAACTTATAAAATATTTAGAAAAATATGCTTCCTTAAATTTAATTGTTCAAGAATTTATTGAATATAAAAATGAATGTGGTGTTTTTTATTATAAAATTCCCGGTGAAAAAAATGGGGTTATAACATCTATAACCTTAAAAAAATATTTAACGGTATTAGGTGATGGAAAATCAACTTTGTTAAGTCTTATTAATGGTAATAAAAGAGCAAAAAACTATATTGATTTAATTTTAGAATTAAACAAAGCCAATCTTAATTCTATTCCACCAAAAAATGAAGAGATTATATTAAATGTAATTGGAAATCATTCTAAAGGAACAGAATTTATTAACGGTAATCATTTAATTAATAATGAATTAGAAAAATTATTAAATAAAATTAATTTGAATATTGAAGGCTGGAATTATGGTAGAATTGATATTAAATACAATCGTTTTGAAGAACTCTTAGAGGAAAAAAACTTTAAGATTTTAGAAATAAATGGTGTTATTTCAGAGCCTACTCATATTTATGATTCATCCAAAGGAAGTTATTTTGGAGCTTTAAAATCTATAAAAAATCATTGGAAAATTATTTATAAAATAGGCATTAAAAACAATGAAATAAATCATGTTGAATTCACCAATTTAAGGTATTTAATAAACGTTTATTTTAGATATAAAAAATACTTAAAAGAAGTTACTAATTTAACTAATTAGTTGATTTTGTTTTTGGAGTTGTAGGATTAAATCCAAAATCATTATCTGGGAGCTCTATTCCTAATTGAGAAATTACATACCCAACACTGGCAAAATGATGAATTGCATGACTATGAGCCTGAATTAATATTCCACCTAACGTATAATTTGCTGTAATTTTCCCCAATCCTAAATCATCGGTTACCTTTACAATTTTATTATAATCTTCCTTTTCTACTAATTTTAATTTTTCAAGTGTAGAATTAAAATATTTAATTCCATATTCAATATAATTTTCAGATAACTCATTTCGTTTTCTGTTAATTAAATTAATATCACTCGTTTCTAAACCCTCAAAAATACAATCAAATATGTCTAAAATATGACGCATATGCGTACCAATACTTGAATAATAAGGAGCTATTGAAGTATTGCAATATTGCTCATTAGAAATACATTGCAAAAGTTTAATGCCTCTGCATAAATTTTTTTCAATAGCTTCAATCATATTCTCAATTGGTAATTAAGTTTTGTAAATATAAATATAAATTTATGGTAATACCTTTATCAAGGTAAAAATTCCTAATACTAAAAACAGCAAACTCAAAATAAAATTAATGTTTTTTGCAATAAATGAAACCCTTTTAATAATTATTTTAGCAAATTGAATATAGGTATAAAAAATTAAAAATGAGCCTAATCCAGATCCAAAAACAAACAACATTATGTATGGTTGTTCAATAATTAATTTATCAATAGCGGTTAAATAAATGCTTATTCCTAAATAAAATGGAATTGCCAACATATTAATAGCAGACATCCCAATTCCTTTTAGA
>TARA_R110001583_G_scaffold8195_3_pt1 | contig 11824 bp, 36 predicted proteins | sample TARA_R110001583 | Tara Oceans TARA_R110001583 (sample SAMEA4398432) | marine metagenome | biome: Polar Biome; feature: [MES] marine water layer (ENVO:01000295) within the mesopelagic zone...; material: water (ENVO:00002006), including particulate matter (ENVO:01000060) such as...... | reverse complement strand
CCTTGAACACAAAGGTCGATCTTATAAAGTGGAGAGCAAACTATGAGATTCATTACACCGATGGTGTTGTGTCAATCTTGGGTTGCACAACTGTGGAAAGATTAGTTAAGGAAGAAAAAATTGCAATTCTTTACACGCCTACTACCCCCCTACCCCCCTCCTCTTCGTCCGATGAGGCTCTACGTGAGAGCATGTGCTTGTACGATGAAGAGCAAAAAAAAAAGAAAGCCGAAGAGAAAAATGTGGAACAAAAAATACCAAAAAAAGCAACCAATAGACTCATAGATCCAGAGCTATCTAAAACACAAAAGATGATATATTTCCTTTGGTTAGATGAACAGATTATGAATTATTGGTCTCTATATTTAGACATGAAGTGTTCCCTCCCAGAAAATGCACTATGGACGAACAAAGATATGGTTGCCCTTGGTGATTACCTTGAAGTCATAGAGTACTTTGAAAAATACCAACAGGAGATAACCAATGAGTTTTCTTATGAAGAGATCGACGAATTCGTACGGAACAACCCGCATCTCTGTGAAAAATATAAGTTTTTTGCCTTTTCTGGTTGACAAAGCAAGTGTTGTGTGTTATATTATTGATATCAATAAGACTCTTGATCGAGAAAAAATATATTTTTTTTTATTTTTGAAAGAAAAAATTACTTGACATTTCGATGGCGAGGGCATTAATTGACATTTCGATGGAGAAAGCATGAAATTACTTGACATTTCGATAGGCTCTTTGGTAACTCACTTATCCCATGATCTTGGGGTTGGTCTTGTTACCGAGATAAGAACAGACATTCCCACTGGGGCATATAAATGCATTTGGTCTAAAGCACCATTCATGATATTATACATCTGTGGTACACACCTGAAAATCCTATCCTGAATTATAAGGAACGCACATGTGTATGTATAGGAGTTCCAAAACGGTCAAAAAATGTCCTTTACAATATCTCCATATGTGATATATTAGTAGTAACATTCAACAGGAGGTGAATAATGAATATAGGCGACTTAGTAAAATACTGTGGAAACAAGCACTTGTATATCATTATAGAAATACTTTTTACCTCTGAAGAGAAGACCAAATACATCAAAATCCAAAACACAACCACAGGGAAAAAGTCCTCTCTACCATTGCATTGGCTCACTAAAGTCGAAACGGACAATTTATGACCTTTACAATTTAATATAACGTGTTATACTATATCTGTCAAATAAATTTAGGAGAAATTATGCAAATAGGCACATTATATAAAGTAATAAAGAACGGACACAGCTATCCACAAGTGGGTGATGTAGTGGTGTTTACTGGAAAGAACACAGGGAACAGAGTGATCACAGGTCTTAATCTGAGAACAGGTAAACGACACCATTACTTTTTAGAGAACTTGGAGGTATTATGCAAGTAGGATCATTAGTAAGACATACAGAGTATGGATGTATAGGTATTCTTGTGAGACACGGTGTATCAACTTGTGATCGATGGACTATTCAATGGAATGACAACAGTATCCCCTCGCAATGGTATAGCGAATGTGAGTTGGAGGTATTATGCAAGTAGGATCATTAGTAAAATGGCTGTTGCGTGGTGATGATTACGGAGAGATAGGCATAGTGACCGATGTATTTTCAAATGGCAATTTTACGGTCTTTTGGAGCAAAGGCAGTAGCCACGCCAACCACGGCAAAGAAACAAAGCATATCGAGATAGTGTACAAATAAACAAATTGGGGATAATATGAGAACGGAAACAGAAAAATATAAGGTCGGCGAACTCTGTGAATTTTGGAAGATGATTTATGTTGTCTACAGGGTCAGCGACTATCCTTGCTTCACAGAGGTTTATGCGAGAAGAGTTTCTGATGGGTTTGAGACAATGTTTTATGACAACGAAGCCAACAGTTACCAATGGAGGAGAGTATGAAGGTAGGAGATTTAGTGATGATAGGAGAGGAGGTGGGCTTAATTGTGGCGAAAAAATGGGATAAGATGACAAATGAGTGGTACTATTCGATCCAATACTATCAGCAAAATGAACCAATGTGGCTCATAGAAGATCTTACGAAACAAGTAAGAAGAGATTACATATGGTGGACAAAAAATGTCCTTGACAATCAACAGCAATAAATTATATTATAAACAATGGAGGAGAGTATGAAGGTAGGAACATTAGTAAGGATAGACCCTTTATGCCCAATCTCTATAGAACTCGAAAAAGTTCATAGAATCGAATATGAAAGAGAACTCAAGTGGATAGGGATAGTAGTAGAGATATCTTCCTCCATAGAGAATTTGTATTCGATACAGTGGGCACACATGCTATATAGCACATCTGAATATGGGGATTACTTGGAGGTCTTATGCGAATAAAAGTTGGAGACTTAGTCAAGATAAGAGAAGAACACATAGACTATGAGTATGCTCAGAACATCACTTGGGATTCTTACTGGACAGGAAGTCCCCAACCTCCTCCCGAAGCTGAGTGGCTTGGACTGGTCATGGGACACTTCTATGACGATGATGGGGAGCTAATAGAGGATATGATATATATCCAGTGGATATGGAGTGGTACAACCGTACTAGAGTACATTGACCACTTGGAGGTCACATGTTAATAGGTGATTTAGTAATGTTAAATCCCAAGTTCTATTTTGATTTACATCTGAGAATAGGGGTTATAATATCTATCCTGAAGACAGGCGAGAGATACCATATTCTGTGGAGTGATGGCTCAGAGGCTATATTGAGCTTCTTTGACTTAAGACCAATATAAAACGGACATAATTTGTCCTTTACAAACCTTCAATAACATATTATATTATATTTACATTCAACAAAGGAGAGCAACATGTTCGCAACAATAGCAGAAATAAAAACCCTTAACAAGAAAAATGGATACTATTTTTTCAGTAAGGATACGATGAGATTCTTTAATTCCAAGACCCACAGAGGTGTGTATGGAGGTCGTTACTTTATAACCTCCGAGCAATTTGTGCCATCAAGTGGAGTCGCTGAACCTCGAAAATATACAATTCGAAAGGCTCACTCTGATGGTGCTATCGACACAGTGGATACTTTCCAAAAGTTCACACATATTGCTCAAGCGAGAGACTATATCAAGTACGACATTCTTGGTGAAGAATGAGAGTCGGGGATTTGGTTCGTCACGTAACCAATGACGAGATTGTAGGGATAGTGACAGAAAAACAACATGACAGAGCCAGTAATACCTTAATTTATAAGGTGCAATGGTGTATTCCCTCAAAAGAGCAAGTGGATTGTAGATACCACCCTCCACACCACTTACAGCTTGTAGAGGACGCAAAGCCAAAACGGACATAATTTGTCCTTTACAATATTCTAAGATAGGTTATATTATATACATCACAACAACAGGAGAAAACATGAACAAAATAGTAACATTACAGATAAGAAACAGTGGAGAGGATTATGAGGTTTATCTTTGTATGAGCAGATCCATAGCAGAAAGGATAGTGCGTGAATGGTTCTATGAATACGCCACAGATGACCCTACACTAGAGGAGCTGGAGGAGTACCTATTCACTCATGAAGTAGGATATTTTGAAATAGAAGAACAGGAGGTATTATGCAAGTAGGTGATTTAGTAAAGTGGGAAAGCAGTGATGGTGAGGTCGAGTTAGGGATAGTTCTCGAATTGGATGAGCCAAATGCCTTTGACCCAGTGGATCGGGTGCTTGTATACTTTATAAATGACAATGATAACTCTCTTATTAGTACAGACGACTTGGAGGTATTATGCAAGTAGGAGACTTGGTAAAACACAAAACCAAGTGGCACGGAACTCTTTGGATAGTAACAGGGAGAGATAGGACACATACAGGTAGGTATCTTGTGTCCTTAATCTCTGACCCATCTGTGACAAGGTGGTGGCACGAAAAACACTTGGAGGCGATCAGTGAATATAAATAAAGAAAAACTAGAAGAGGTGATAGTTGGAAGCATTTTACTTCTTGCTTATGTGGCTTTTTGGGTGTGGTTGTTCACATGCATATAGGCGATCTTGTTGAAAGTAAATGGGTTAATGGGATTCTCGGTATTTTATTAGAACAGGTAGGTAGCGATCCATCTGATATTGTTTGGAGAGTTTCGTGGGTTGGAGAGAATGTGGTCTTTAGTGAGACTTGTGAAGAACAGGAAGATTTGGAGGTGGTATGCAACAATTAGTTTACAAGGTTGGTGATCTGATCGTCCAAGTGCATTCGGGCAGACTTGGATTGATAACCAAGTCACCATTCCAAGTCCAATTCCGACCTACGGCGTGTGCTGAGGTTCTATGGATAGATGATGGCTCTACAGAGGTAGTATCCTACATACACATCGTCCACAACGGTCTTTATAGAAAACGGACATAATTTGTCCTTTACAATATTTGAGGACAGGTTATATTATATTTACATTCAACAACAGGAGAAGACATGAAAATAGGAGATCTAGTAAGACTTATAGATGAAGAGGGTTTGTTCGAGCCATATACTGGTGTCATTGTGAATATTGACGAAATGACTTTCGTAACTGTCCTATGGAATGATGGTAAAAAAGACTATCATCACATGTGGAAACTGGAGGAAATATGAGAATAGGGGATTTAGTAAGACACAGAGAGGGAGAAATGGGAATAATTATGGAATTAGACCATTCAGATAACACAGTTCGACTGTTATGGGCTGATGGTTTTGACTCTTGGACATTTATAAAAGCAGTGGAGGTATTATGCGAATAGGAACATTGGTAACATTTTCTTACACAACAGTTTTTATTGGTGTTGTCGTGGGTCACTGGATACACGACACTTCTGAAGAACATCATTGGTTGGTTCACTGGCTAACAGGAAAATACACAGGTGATGTAGACGCTGTTATTGAGTGCGACTTGGAGGTATTATGCGAGTAGGAACATTGGTAAGGTGCATGGCACGTCCCGACAAACTGGGTATCATCACAGAGTGGAGAGAGATATATCATTGTCGACCCCATATTTTATGGTTCAACGGTTCACTAGGATATATTCACGAAAAATGTATACAGGAGGTAATATGCAAGTAGGCGATTTAGTAAGGATACGACAATCATTTAGTCAAAAAAAGATTGGCAAACTGGCTATTGTCGTGGAAAGGTGGTGTCATGTGAACGCAACAATTCAGATAATAGATACTGGTGAGACAGTGGAATTTGATATTAGAAAATTGGAGGTAGCATGTTAGAACATCTTTTAAATTGTCATGGCGAATGGACATACCTATTAACACTTGTAGATTCCTTCCCCATGCTACAGCATTATATAAGAGGTCATTTTTTGTCCTCGACAAACAAGCACAACGAGTTAGATTGTAAGTATCAAACAACGGAGGTAACATGCAAGACATAAAAATAGGAGACTTGGTTTATAGAGAGAACAGGAGCAAATTTATCACAAGACATAACAACGAGATTTGGATCGCAACAGACATCTGTTCTTGCGATGGTAAGGTAAGAATAGTGAGCATTCATAACCAAGACACAGTTCTCACTTGTAACCCTCACATGTTGATAAAAATAGATACGGAGGAAGTATGAAATATAAAATAGGTGAACTGGTTCTCAGGAAAGAAGATAATGCTCTTTTTATGGTACATAGAAAACAAGATGAAACCTTCTCAGGTTTTATCGGTGTCACCTGTATAGCAACAGGTGTGAAGCTACAAATGAACACTGATTACATAAGAAGTCTTAAAACGGACAAAAAATGACCTTTACAAAACAAATATAATAAGTTATAATATAAACAACAAACAACGGAGAAACTATGAGAAAACTCAACTGGACAGATGCATTTGCCGAGGGCATTGGTTTTATTAAAGAAGTATGGATCGGTATGTACAGAGAAGAAGACGAGTGGAAAGGAACATTGGAAGAATTCTATCCATCATTGGCTATGGCAAACTTCAGCCAACAAATGCTTGAAGCTTATCTCAAAGAAGCAATAGAGGGTAGGGCATGGCTACCCAAGGGGCTACAAGTCGAATATGATGAAAAAAGAGAGATACTGATAACCGTAACCAAGGAGGTATAACATGGCTTATGAACAGAATTGGAAACCAAAGGATAAACTGACTTACGAGGATTTGAAAGAAGTCCTCACATCTATAGTGGTTGATATAACTGAGCAATCCTTTGCAATCAAAAAGTCATCTGACGATGGGGGTTCAGTTGTGGAGGTGTGGATAGAAGAGGGTTTACAAGGTACTCCTAACCCACACCTACCCCCACAATGTAGGGGCTGGCGAGTAACATGGGTGTCCTGCCCAACAGGATATATAGAAGCATTTAACATAAGGAAATAACAATGAATATACAAGAAATGTTAGAGTATTCCCCCAAAGAAGGCGATATAATCCTCTATAATGATGGGTCACACACAGAGATATTGCAAGACATGAAAAAGGGTAGCCCATCTGTGCAAGGCAGATTCCACATTCTAGGTATAGAGCCTAGCGAAATCAGCGTCTATGTCCCAATGATTCGAAATAAAATGATACAAGGGAAGTGCCAACTGTGTCGTAAGGAGATCAAAGATGTACAAGATAATTCAGATAAACTCGCAGAGTAACATGATCGTAGCTCATGTAAAGCTCAATAAAAAGTATTATTGTGTAGGTGACGATGGTCAGACCGTACTCATCTTTAATAGTAATAAGAGTGGAGACATTATATCATGGGTAGAAGTGGCAAAGTTTGAAAATAAGACCCTAAAGGACGTTGTTTGTAACAAATCCACCTTTAGAACATCACTAAAAATTGGTCAAATTATGTCCTAGACAAATCTTAGCCACCATCTTATATTATAAACAACAAGGAGAACATCATGGAATGGAAACGAAAAAAAGGAAAATATAGTGTCTACTGTGGCTCAACTTGGGAAAAAAAGAAGGGTTCTTATTACATACTGTTCCCTTTTATTATCCACAGATACTTGTCAAATCCAAAAATGTGGTCGTTATCTCACCTGCCTACAGGCATGTCAATAGGAAAATTTAGATTATTAAAACACACCAAGGGGTGTGGAATTCTTCTAAAGGATTTCGATTGTTTCTTGTTTCCAACGGCTGATGGAGTAGTGAGAGCATACACTCAAAATGAGACTGGCACTAAAATTAGATATATTCTTTCTCAGTGGCAGTCTCTCTAGCTCTTCATATCATATCGGACATAATTTGTCCTTTACAATTTGTCAACAACAAGTTATAATATTATTACATTCAAAACAAAGGAGTCTATCATGGCTATTAACATACGAACCGATAAAAACTATCGCTCGGAATCTTCTTGCACATTCTGTAACGGAAGTCATACCATCACAGGGTGTGAAGTTCTCAAAACAGAAGCCGAAACTGGGGAAAAACTCCCCTTCTCAAAGAGAACTTACAGGCAACACTATGCTATGCAATACGTAGAGGCGAAAGCAAACAGAAGCAAGAAAAAGGCTTCAAAGACCCGAAAGTGTGGGTACTGTGGTACTACAGGACATACTCGGAGACAATGTACAGTTATGGAAGGAGATAGAGAACTTCTTATAAAAGCAAATAAGATATGGCGAAAACTATACGCTCATTACTCTATAGAGTGTGGCTTTGCTCCTGCGAGTCTCATCAGACATAATGAGAAGGGAGCATATAACTATTCACAATCTAGGTACGAAATGCTAGAGGTGATGTATCTCATAGGTTCAGAACTACCATCAAATCTATCGGTATTTGCCTTATCAAGCGACTATAGTTCGAGACAAGATGTAGGAATTCCAGCAGTAGGCAGAGAGAGGAAATTACAGTTACAGGGCTTTCTTAAAGACGCAGATGTTAAGACAGCATTATGTGGAGAACGTTATTGGTACAATACCCCATCCCCCTTGATCATTACCAAGTCAACATACAGGTATTCTGAGGAATGGATCAATGGGGAGTGTGAAGATATAGATTTTGTTCTTAAAAAGTGGAATAAAGAGCGAGTTGAGAAAGATATACTGGGAGTTGTAAGAGAAAAGTTAATACCATTTGACATTAGATTTGAGAAAAAACGTTCACTGAGAGGTGCATAATGAAATATATAAGAGCAAAAAACTACACAGATTTCGCAGACAACTGGGTAAAAGGAATACCATGTTATTATTCAGCGTGGAAATCCCTAAAATGTGATGGACAAACCATCTCTCTCGAACGGCAACACTCCCCAAACATTCTCATAGCAGAGAAAAAAGATGGAAATTTGATCCTCTACAATCACAGAAAAAAAGACTATGCTAGTGAGATTCTTAGGAACTGGCGTTGGTATGGTAGCAGAATAAGCATTAAATATGCAACAATCGGAATCCCAAAAAGTACATGCAATATGTGGCTCACTAATCAGCTTTATGACTCTTTGATAAGAGTGGCTACCCATCTCCTACACCCCTATGAGACTATACCCGAAGATGAGGTGTGATATGAAAATAGGAGATTTAGTAACATGGAAGGTCAAAGAACACCGAGAGTGGAGCGAAATACCCCTAGGGATAGTAATCTATACATGGAAAGAGCGAGATTGCGAGTGGTGTAAGGTCACTTTTACAACAGGCTATCGGGCAGGTTCAACATTTGATATTAGAGAAGAACAAATAAGGAGCGTGAAACATGAGTAACAATGAATTAGCCTACTGGCAGAGAGTATTGCTAGGTATTGAGAAGCCCACGAAGGGTTGGATTCAAGTCAAAAACAATACTCTTTATCGCAGAAGTAGTTGGACATATTATAAAGGCAAGCGAATCCGTGGGTGGCTACCTGTATTCACTAAAGATAACAAGGATTGGATCGGATACAATTACTCAGGCAAAGACTATGCTTCATATCTTCTTCGTCACCCTCACTATCACGATACTTGGCATCCAAAACTAAAATGGGTAGAAATTGGTCGTGGTATAGGAAACAGGGATACCAGTAGTGAATGGAGATATACTATGTTAAATCACAAGGTGATCACAAAGATGATCAACCCCACACTCGACATGTTGCTTCCATTTGGCACATTTGAGGAATAAACGGACATAATTTGTCCTTTACAATATCTCGTAACTTGTTATATTATAGAGACAAGAGAGGAGAACAGAACAATGTCTAAAAAGAATAATAAAGAACGACCATCTAAACGCAATCCTATACAACAAATGCATATCGAACAAAACCGAAAAGCAGGGGCACACAAGGATCGTAAGAAGGAAGCCAATAAAAAAGCCTGTCGTAAAGACCAAACGAAAGACCATTAGAAAACGGACATAATTTGTCCTTTACAATATTCAACCAACATATTATATTATCAATACATTCAATAACAAGGAGTCAAACATGACTGTAATTACTTTAAAACAACGATTTAACAATTCACTTGTAGGGAAACAAACACTACAACAAATAAAAAACATTCAAAAGAAACACAATTCTTCATTCGATTGGTCTGGTAGGCAACAACTGAACCATACAGATATGGTGTCTTTAAAGAATGTGTTGATAGACGAGAAAACTCAACGACCTCCGTTTGAGAAGGCAAGAGTTAGGAAATTGATTAGCATAGCAAAGAAACCTTGTCCGTTTCACTTCAAACGTATTATCCTCTCTCAGAGAGAGGACGGAGATTTGGTATGTGTTGAGGGTCAAGGTAGGTGTCTTGTCGCTTATGCTATGGGTGTATTACAAGTACCATGTGAAATATATCAATTCCCTTCTATCGCTGAGGAAGTGGCTTTTTTCACAAAACAAAGTCAAAATGTCCACTCTGTCACAGGTTGGAACAAGCACCATGTTGTATTAAATAATACCCTAGATGTAAAGTATAATCAAGCATATGACCTTGAAAAGGTTGTCACGAATTGTGGACTATTTTATGATCCTAGTCAACCTAATGGTGTTGACGCAACATCTTCGTATCATGGGATAAGAGACAGTATGCTAAGGTTTGAACCAACCTCTAAAAAAGCAAGTGGTATACCAACTTCAAAAGCTGGTCAACGAACTTGTGAGGTAACCATTGGAATAACAAAATTAATGATAAAGTATGGAGGAAATAAGAAATTGAAAGGGAATTTGTTCTATCCATTCTCTGAATTTGTCCTTCAGCGAGGTGGTAAGAACCACAAATTCGACAAAGCATTAAAAGAACTGGATATGCACTTGTCAAATTTACAAACAAAATTAGTAAATAAACCTATTCCTGAAATGATAGATATAGATATTATATTCGATCAAATAGGATTAACGGGAGAGTCGAACAAAACTAGGAATACTGTGTGGAAAGCGATCAAAAAGTGGTAACCTTATCACTATGGGAACAATAAAAAACCAAAACGGACATAATTTGTCCTTTACAATATCTCATAACTTGTTATATTATATACATCAAGCAAACAAGGAGTAACAACATGTCAGATGAAACACCAAATATCCCACAAGAAGTCGCAGAGTTCGATCTCGATCTTCACACTTATCGCTTACTACAAGCCGAACCCTTCTTCGCAGCATTGTCAAGGAGAATTCATAAGTCCCCTACTACAGCCATACCTACAGCCGGAGTCTGTATGAATGAAGGTTCGGGTACGTTTGAAATGATCTACAACCCGAATTTCTTTGTCAAACTCACAGACAGACATAAGCTCGGAGTTCTTATGCATGAAATGTATCATATCATATTTGAACATGTTACAGGTCGGCTACCTCCCGAAGGTATGTCTAAACTATGGAATGTCGCTACAGACCTTGCGATCAACTCCCACCTTATGAATGATCTTCCCGAACAGGGCTTGTTTCCAACAAAAGATCGCTTTGAATCCTACCCTATCGGTATGTCGGCAGAGTGGTATTATTCTAAACTTCAGCAAGACAAGGAAAATGAAGAAGGAGCATTCGATCCTGAACATAACAAGGGTGATGGGCAAGGTGATGGGCAAGGTGATGGGCAAGGTGATGGAGATCCCGATTCTATGGACGATCATAGTGGTTGGGGTGATGTAGACCAAGCAACTCGACAAATGGCTCAAGAGAGAATGAAACAAGCAGTCGAAGAAGCAGTAAAAGAAGTCCAATCCCAAGGGCAAGGTTGGGGTAACGTATCCAATAGTATGAGAAATCACATTATTGATATGATCACCCCAAAGGTAAACTGGCGTAAAGTACTAAGATATTTTGTCAAAACCTCACAACGCTCTAACAAGCGATCTACGGTACGTAGAGTTAATCCTCGCTATCCTTATATCCATGCAGGAAAGAAGGTCAACAGAACAGCTAAAATTGCCATCTCTATAGACCAAAGTGGATCGGTATCCGATCAGATGTTGTCAGTATTCTTTTCAGAGTTGAATGGGCTTGCTCAACAGGTTGAATTCACAGTCATTCCTTTCGATACCAAGGTAGACGAAACTAAAGTCTATGTATGGAAGAAAGGGCAAAGAAAGACTACTGAAAGAGTACTGTGTGGTGGTACGTGCTTTGACGCTCCAACAAAATATGTCAATAAGAGGGGAGACTTTGATGGTCACATTATCCTCACAGATATGGAAGCACAAAAGCCCATTGCCAGTAAGTGTCAAAGAATATGGTTTACAACAGAGCATTGTGCCCAAAATCCATATTTTCAGACAAGTGAAAAAGTTATCGGTATAAGCATATAATAAGACCAAATACCTAAACGGACATAATCTGTCCTTTACAATAGTTGAGGACAGGTTATATTATATATATCAAACAAAGGAGTTTACAATGAGTGACAACAACATA
>TARA_R110001583_G_scaffold8413_7_pt1 | contig 11825 bp, 10 predicted proteins | sample TARA_R110001583 | Tara Oceans TARA_R110001583 (sample SAMEA4398432) | marine metagenome | biome: Polar Biome; feature: [MES] marine water layer (ENVO:01000295) within the mesopelagic zone...; material: water (ENVO:00002006), including particulate matter (ENVO:01000060) such as...... | reverse complement strand
ATTTTATCTACTTTATCTTGTTTTTCTTCTTTACAAGAAATAATAAATACTAATGCCATTATTGAAAAATAAGGCATTATTCTTTTAAAAAATTTTGTCATAATTGTGAGATTGAATTAGGTCTATATTATTTTAACATAAACGCCCCTAAAATAACACTTTTTTATCAATTTTTTAACTTAAAATTATGTTAAGATTTACTTTCTAAAATTTCAGAAATATTAGGTTTAAAATAATTTGGACCTTTCAAAACTTTACCATCTTCTCTGTAAATTGGCTTACCGTCAGCACCTAATTTACTCATATTACTGCGTTGAATTTCATTAAAAATTGCTTCAATTTTATATTGCATTCCGTGTTCTAAAATAGTGCCACATAAAATATAAAGCATATCTCCTAATGCATCTGCAACCTCAACCAAATCATTATCTTTCGCAGCCTCTAAATATTCCTCATTTTCTTCTGCCATTAAATCAAAACGTAATTTTAATTTACTGTTTGGTAAGTTTGCAATTGGCTTGTGATTAATTCCTAAACCAAAGGCTTCATGAAAATCTTGTACTGCTTTTAATTTGTTCTTCATTTAAATTGTATTTTCAAAGTTGTTTCTATGTGAATTTATATAATATTTTTGCTGGAATTATTTTTAAAACTAGCGCTACTAATCTCCATCGTTTGGTAATATATACTTTTCTCTTTTTCTTTTTTATTGCTGAATAAACTTGTTTTGTTGCTTTATCTAACGGTGCCATCCAAAATGTTTTTCCTAAAGCCATTGCTGTATCTACAAACCCTGGCTCAATATCTGTAACATAAATGTTTGCTTTACTTCTTTTTCCTTTCATCCAAAGTGCTTCTAAATAATTTGCTTGAAAGGCTTTTGATGCAAAATATGCAGGCGCATGTCTATTTCCTCGTATGGAAGCAATAGATGAAATTCCAACCAAATGACCAAAACCTTGTTCTCTAAAGTAATTAAAAGACAATCCATATATTTTAGAAGCTGCTAAAATATTTGTATTTAAAATTGGTAATTCAATTTCCCAATCTAGTTTATAATTAGCCTCACCAACACCAGAGCTGTAAACAATTAAATTTATAATTTCAACTTCATTTTTAAGGTCGTCAAATAACTTTTCACAAGAAGCTAAATTTGTGACGTCATGAACTTTTATAGTGTATTTCTCTGGATTCGTTTCTTTTATTTCAATTAGCAAATTTTCTCTTCTGCCAGTTATAATAACATTGTACCCATCGGCAACTAAAAGTTTGGCAAGTTCTTTACCAATTCCTGAGGTTGCTCCAATAATTAATGCGTTTTTCATATTAAAAAATTAGGTGCTTTAAATGCTAAATATACACATTTAATATTTTTTAAAACCGACATTTAATTTTTGCGCTTTTTTTATAATTTTAATATTTTGAGCTATGGAATAAGGAATAGAAAGTATTGCTAAAATAGTTTTATTTTTAATTGCTTTTTATTGGCAATAACCATATTTACTTTAATTTTATTGCAGCTACATTAATTTTTTAATGGAGATAAAGAACTTAATATTTTATGATTCAATACGGTATATCCATCTTTATTATATGAGGTAGCTGGAACAAATTGTACATTAACTTTTAAATCTTCCATTTTATAGGAATGAATTTGGTAAACACGTTGCGAAAAAGAATCATCGTGATATTGGATTAATATATACCATTCTGCATTTAAATTTTGAATTTCTTCATCACTTAAATTAAAAAATGGACTTTCAGAATCTATAATATGAACAATTGTCCAGGTTGTAGGCAAATATTTTATTTTATCAAATTCTAATTTCAATTCGTAAAAATCCTTTTTATAACCAACATCATCCGACTCTTTTGTTATCGCAAAGTTTACAGAAATTTCAGGTTCAATCATAATATTGGTAAAATTATTCATTAACCGAAACATAATAGCTTTCCCATTTTTAAAATCACGTAAAATTATATTTTCACTAAAATTAACGGAAGATTTGGGTTTTGAAAAACGACCATATAACAAACCTGTAATAAAAGAAAACCCAAGCAAGCCAATTAAAGCTTCAAATGATGAAATTAAATTTGCCCAAAAACCATGAGGCGATATCCCTCCATAACCAACAGTTGTAATAGTTTGGGCACTAAAAAAGAAGCCATTTAAAAAGTCATTAAATAGGCTTCCTGTAGACTCGGTAATTTCCTCAATTCCAACTAATACAAATAATAGCCCAAAAAGGATATTCAAAATTAAATAGCTCAAAAAAACAAAAACAAAAAATTTAACCCAAGAAATTTGAATTAAATATGAATATGTTTCATTGATACTAAACTGTTTATTTTCATGAATTATATTGGACGAACCATTCTTATTTACAATACTTTTTGCATCTTTTTTCGAAGAATAACCAAAACCTGGATCTTTAATTTTTTTCATATTATATAATTTTAAAACTAAAACCTCTTTATGAATTACTTGATTAATTCTTTAACAATTCCATAGGTTGCTTTAATAGAAAATACATATTTCCTATTAAAAAATTATGTACTTTTGATGTTAAATATACACATTTAATATGTTTAGCAAAGGACAATTAATTTTTGCCGTTTTTTTTATAATTGCATTTATTATTTTAATGATTTGGAGTTATAGAACAGACATAAAAATTCATAAAAAGTACTATAAAAATACTTATATAATATTAATTGCCTTGTTTTTAGTAATCGCAATATTTACATTAATCACCTTTTCATTGCACTAAAATAATTGACTTATATGTTGTAAATTAGCTATGGTTTAAATCTAAACTTAACTTTTATGAAAATTCTAAAATATTTATTTTTTTTGCTTTTAGTGTTAGTAATTGGATTTGCCATTTATATTGCAACATTAGAATCTAAATATGACATAAAACAAACCCGAATTATAAAAGCCCCAGCTGAAGTAATCTTTAATAACATTAACGATTTTAAAAATTGGCAACATTGGAATCCTTGGTTTGAGTTGGACTCAACAATTGTAGCGTCTTACCCTGACGACACCTCTGGTGTTGGCGCATCCTATACTTGGACCGGAAAAGATGGCTCAGGTACAATGAGAACAATTTCATTAATTCCAAATAAAGAAATAATACAGCAAATAGATTTTGGAGCAGGAAGTACTCCTGAAGTTTATTGGGATATAACTACTACAGAAACTGGTAATGCAGTTACCTGGGGAATGCGTGGAAATAGGTCTTTTGGAGAAAAAATTTACTGGTTAACACAAGGTGGAATTGAAAAAAATATGATTCCAATGTACCATAGAGGGCTCGAATTATTAGAGCAACATTTAATTAAAGAAATGGACAAACATTCATTTGAAATTATTGGTGAAATTGATTTTGGAGGAGGATATTATTTATATCAAACAACTTCTTGTAAAATTGATTTAATTGATGAAAAAAAGGAGGAAATGTTTTCTAATGTTTTTAAATTTATGAAAGACAACGCAATTGAAGCTTCGGGAAAACCGTTTTTATTAACCCATAATTGGGATGAAGTAAATAAAACTACAATGTTCTCAGCCTGCGTTCCTGTAAAAGAAAGAATAATTACTACAGGCAATGTTTTAACAGGTTTTTTAAACCCTCAAAAAACATTTAAAACAATTTATAAAGGAAGTTATAAGTATTCTTATGAAGCATGGGAAAGTGCATATAAAAAACTCGCTGAACAAGGATTTAAGGAATTAGAAGGAGGCGAACCTTTTGAAGTTTACACGATTCGCCCAACTGACGATCCAAATCCAGCAAATTGGATTACTGAAATTTATATTCCGATAAATAATTCAGATAGACAATTTTAAACCTCATGATACCTAAAACAATCTTCAACGTGATCATTTACCATTCCCGTTGCTTGCATGTGCGCATAAATAACTGTGGAACCAACAAATTTAAACCCACGTTTTTTTAAATCTTTTGAAATAAGATTTGAAAGTTCTGTAGTTGCAGGAACATCCGTTAACGATTTTGGGTTATTTTTTATAGGTTTTCCATTTGTGAATTTCCATATATAGTTGGAAAAAGAACCGAACTCTTTTTGAATTTCCATAAAAGCTATTGCATTTGATATGGTAGCTTTTATCTTTAATTTATTTCTAATAATTCCCGCATTTAAAATAAGTTCATCAAACTTAGACTCATTGTAATTTGCTATTTTTTTATAGTTGAAATTATCAAAAGCTGCCCTAAAATTTTCTCGTTTTCTAAGAATCGTAATCCAACTTAATCCAGCCTGAAAAGTTTCTAGAATAAGAAACTCAAAAAGTTTAGCATCATCATAAACAGGCACGCCCCATTCTGTATCATGATATTCCATATAAAGTGGGTCATTCCCACACCAATTACAACGTGTTTTATTCATCGTATTTCTATTTATTTCACAAGTTAAAATAATTATTTTTAAAATTAAAATCGAAATGATTTTTGTATTTTAATAGTCTAAAAAACACCTAATTATAAAACACGCATGCTAAAAAGTTTATCACCCAATAAAATGACAAATAGCAAACAGCATGCTTGTGCTGAGCGCAGTCGAAGTATGGCCATTTAAAAACAACTAATTATAGACACATGAAAAAAATACTTTATTATTTAGCAATTGGGTTATTTATTGTTGGATGCAGTTCAACATCGAAAACATCAAAAACAGACACAAAACTTCCTGATGGAGCAGTAAGAATAGTTAATGACGAATTAGAATACGAAATTATTATTACAGATATTGGTTTTGAAACTTACCTAAACACAATTGCCCTACCAGTAAATTATTATTCCCAAGAATATTACGAAACTAAAAATAAATTTTATGTAACTGAATGGAATATTAGAGCGCAAAACCCTTTAAACTATAATAGCGCTATCTATGAATACGAAATTGATTACGATTTTAATATTGATTATGGTTTAGAAGTAAATTACAAACTTTACAATTATTTTAAATTTGTAGAATATCAATACAATCAACAATTTTAATAGATTTCCATTTTAAGGTGAATCTTAAAATTAAATACCCAAATATTCCTGCAACAAGAGAATCTATTATTACGCCTATTTTTGAACCTGAGAATAAATTTTCATCTACATAGGCTAAATTTGCAATAAATAAAGACATTGTAAACCCAAGTTCTCCCAATAAACCTACTCCAAACAACTGATTAAAATTCACATTTAACTTCAAAACCAATAGCAAAGAAAAAATAGTGCTATTAATCCATCATTAATTCACAAAATCAACTATTTTGATAAATTAAAATTGATTTCGGCAAAACCAATTATAAATTTGTGATGCCATAATAATTCATATGAATTTCCAAAGGATGAATTTTCCCATACAATGACTGCAATTTAAACAATATTATACTTGAAGATGTTTCAAGTTTAATAAATTGCTTTATAGAACTACTGATTGCCTTCATTTATCCAATCCAAAATTAAAGTGAAAGATACAATTTATTAAAAAAAAAGAGGCTGTCTGAAAAGCATTGAAACCCGTCATTCTGAATTTATTTCAGAATCTCATCATACTGATAAACAATCACTATGAGAACCTGAAATCGAAGATTCACGAATTCCTTATTATCAAATAAGAAATGGATGAGTAAATAAATTCAGAATGACGGGTTTCAATACTTTTTAGACAGCCTCTTTAACATTTAATTAAAATAGAAGTTTATTATTCTTTTTTAATAACCTCTTCAATCTCCTTTTTTACATTTTCACCTTGTTCTCCTACTTCTTTTAAAGATTCTAATTTAGCTTTAACTTCAACTTCAGAACCTTCAAAAACTTGTTCTTCAACAGTAGTTTCTCCATTTTCTGTTATTGTAGTAATTACAGTTGCAGTTACAGAACCATCTTCGTTTGCTTTCATTTCAACATTAACTAGTTTTGAAATTTCATTAGATATAACTTCAGTTGCTACTTTATCTTTATTATACGCATCCAAATCAACTTTTTCTAAAGCAATACTTGGCGCAATAACTAAAGCAACAACGGACATTAATTTCAATAAAATATTTAAAGAAGGTCCTGAAGTATCTTTAAACGGATCTCCAACAGTATCACCAACAACTGCCGCTTTATGGGCGTCGGTTCCTTTTTTACCTTGTTCTTCTATTGTTTTTTTAGCATTATCCCAAGCACCACCAGCATTTGACTGGAAAATAGCCATTAACACACCACAAGTTGTAACCCCAGCTAATAATCCTCCAAGCATTTCTGCTCCTCCAATAAAACCAACTGCAACAGGAACAGCTATTGCTAATAATCCTGGCAACACCATTTCTCTAATTGATGCTTTTGTTGAAATATCTATACATTTTCCATAATCTGCAACACCATCAGCAGCATCAAATATCTTTCTATCTTCTACTGAGGCTTTAGTCATATCAGAATCATATTTACGCATTACTACCAATGCAGCTTTCAATTGAGGAATATCTCTAAATTGACGACGAACTTCTTCAATCATTGCCATAGCAGCACGACCTACTGCATTCATTGACAATGCAGAAAACACAAAAGGCAACATACCCCCAACTAATAAACCAGCCATAATATTTGGCTGAGAAACATCAATTGAAACTACATTTGCTGTTTTCATAAAAGCAGCAAATAATGCCAATGCAGTTAATGCGGCAGAAGCAATTGCAAATCCTTTACCAACTGCTGCTGTAGTATTTCCAACAGCATCTAATTTATCTGTACGTTCTCTCACTTCTTTTGGTAATTCTGCCATTTCAGCAATACCTCCTGCATTATCACAAATAGGACCATATGCATCTACTGCTAATTGAATACCTGTATTTGCTAGCATTCCTACAGCTGCAATTGCAATACCGTATAAACCTGCAAAATGATGCGAAACCATAATAGCTGTTGCAATAACAAGAATTGGTATCATTGTTGACATCATTCCAACCCCTAAACCTGCAATAATATTTGTTGCTGATCCTGTTTCAGATTGTTTAACAATCGACATTACAGGTTTTTTACCAGTAGCTGTGTAATATTCCGTTACTTTTCCAACCAGTAGACCAGCAACTAAACCTGCTATTGTAGCCCAAAAAACTCCCATTGAAGTATAAATAATTCCTGCATCAACCCAAGACGCTGGTAACATAGCATTTATTATAAAATAAGATGCTACTAACATTAAACCTGCTGAACCAAATTCACCAATATTTAATGCTGTTTGTGGATTACCACCATCTTTAACTTTTACAAAAAATGTTCCTAAAATTGACATTACAATCCCAACTGCTGCAAGAACTAGCGGTAAATAGACAGCTCCCAATCCATCAAAAGCAACTTGAAATTCAGGTAAAGTAGCATAAATTGCACCTAATACCATAGTACCAATTATAGAACCAACATATGATTCAAATAAATCGGCTCCCATACCTGCTACATCTCCAACGTTATCACCAACGTTGTCTGCAATAGTTGCAGGATTTAAAGGATGATCTTCAGGAATACCTGCTTCAACTTTCCCAACTAGATCAGCTCCAACATCAGCTGCTTTAGTATAGATTCCTCCACCAACACGTGCAAATAATGCAATTGATGAAGCTCCTAATGAGAAACCAGAAAGTACATTTAATACCATTGGTAAATTATCTGTTCCAGACCACATTCCTTGGTAAATCATAAATAATCCGCTTAATCCAAGTACGCCTAAACCTACAACTCCCAACCCCATAACTGCACCACCTGCAAAAGCAACTTCTAGTGCTTTTCCTAATGAAGTTCTTGCTGCTTGCGTAGTTCTAACGTTTGCTTTAGTAGCAACTCTCATTCCAATAAAGCCAGCTAAAGCAGAACAAATAGCTCCTACTATAAAAGATACTGCAACCATTCCATTTGAACCTACTTCGTAGCTTCCTTTTAAAAATAACAAGATAGCAACAGCTACTACAAAAATAGCCAGCACTTTGTATTCTGCTTTTAAAAAGGACATTGCTCCTTCAGCAATATTCTTAGCAATCCTTGTCATTTTTTCATTCCCTACTTCTTGTTTTGTTACCCACACGTTTTTTATAAAAACAAAAGCGAGCGCTAAAATCCCGAATAAGGGCAAAAATTTTACTATTAATTCCATTTGATAATTGTTAGGTTTAATTAATTATTTATTTAGTTGCGCTAAAATAAGTGAAATACTGGAGATAAAAAAAATCACCATTAACAATTATTAATGGTGGCTTTTTAATTAAGAAGTAATTACTATTTTAAATTGTAAAAGTTCTTTTTTTCTTATGTTCGCTATTGTCATATCTCTCAACACATTCATGATAAATTTTGATAGCTTCTTCAGCATTTCCCCATCCACCAACATCTACTTTTTTCTTTTCTAAATCTTTATAAACTTGAAAAAAATGTTCAATTTCTTTTAATCTGTGTGGGTTTATGTCTGAAATATCTTTCCTGTTATTCCATATTGGATCTGAAACTGGTACACATATTATTTTTTCATCAGGACCTTTTTCATCCGTCATATGAAAAACACCAATTGGTCTAACTTCCATAACTACCATTGGAAAAGTTGGTTCCGAACCTAAAACTAATACATCCAATGGATCCATGTCAAGCGCCAAAGTCTCTGGAATAAAACCATAATCTCCTGGATACATCATTGATGAAAACAACATTCTGTCGAATCTAATTTTATGAAGTGTAAAATCATATTCATACTTATTTCTACTTCCTTTCGGAATTTCAATTAACACATCAAATGTTAAAAATTTTTTAGATTTAGCAGTCATTCTTTTTAATTTAATTTTTGCAAAAGTACAAAAAACCTATTGCACCTTCAACCAAAATAGCCTGAATTTTAAAAATGAAATCCAAAGGCTCCTTTTATTGCAAATTTATTTGCATCTGGAACATCTTTATAATTTCCTCTCCAGCTAAAATCAATTCTAAATACTTTAAATATATTACCAATACCAACACTATATTCATAATATCCCTTTGTTGGCGCAACATAATTAATATTTGAAGCATTTAACGCTAAATTTTTATTTGAAATCTCTCCCCAAACCCCTTTAATTCCAACTAATTCTCTTAAGTTTAATTTGCGTAATAGTGGGATTCTAGATAAAAAACGTCCATTAAAACTATGTTCAATATGCAATGAGGCATAGGTGTCTGTTACAAATTCATAATAATTTAATAATGCGTAGGAGTTTTCAATTGTAAAATAGGATTGATTTCCAGGCACTACATTTAAAAGTCCTAATGGAACTTCTCCAAATGTTTTCCCCACTTCAAAAGTTGTAAACATTCTTCCAAAACCTCCAATTAGTATAGGCTGACGATAATATAACTGAATTTTCTGATAATCAAAATCACTATTAAAAATCCCTTTTATTCCTTGTGAATAATTTAAAAACAAGGTTGAATAAGTATCTGTAACTTCGTTTCTTTCAACTCCATATCCAATTGTTTTGCGGTTTGGCGTGTACCTTATTGAGAAATCAATTTCAGATTGAATTACTTCGGACGATTTCAAATCATTTTCTTTATCAATCCAATAGTCTAAATTAAATGTATCTGGTGAAGCCGATTTTAAAGTTCTAAGTGATCCCCCAATTTTAAATTGTAAATTTTCTTTTGCTTCAATAGACAAAAAAACATTAGATAAATTTATGGAAGTTAATTTACTGTTATCTCCACTTGCAAAAAAGGAGGAGGAAGCAAAACTTCTTCCTAAAACATCATTTGTTGAAGTTAAACTTACGCCTATTTGTTCTACATCTCTTCTGTTCCCAGCCCCAATAATAAACCTACTTTTTGGGTTTAGCATCCATTTACCAGACATACCATATTTAAATTGATTATCGTCAAATCCATAAGCTGTATATCCTTGAAGTCGCCAAGGTTCATTACCGCCTAAATAAGTTCTACCTCCAACACGTAAACGCAAACCTTCAACATCATTTGTTCCAATTGTTGAAAAAATTGAACCAAAATCGAAATTATTAAATTCAATATATCCCGAACCTAAAATGGATATTGCATTATAAATTTGTTTAAATTTTGGAACTGTTGTTAATGTATCTAACATTTTATAGATACCTAACTCATTCTCATTTAATTTTTCTTGTCGGTTTTCTCCCCAATAATCTTCTTTTTTATTATAAATTTCCTGATTATAAATAGTTGTCTTTTCATTATAAAAATCAGGTTCTTTCTTTTCGTTAAATTTATAGTCCTTATACATGGTAGTCCGTTTACCATAAACACCTTTAGATTTATCTTTTTTATTTAAACTGAAATCAGACAACATATAATCTCGTTTCAATAAAAAAACTGAATCGTTTACAACATCAAATTCTTGTTCAATATAAATATCTTTAACCCAGTTTATATTTGCGCTTCGGTTTGCCTGCATATTAATTTCTTTAATTGCAAACGTTGAATCATTTACCCAAAAATCTCCTTTAAAGGTTAATTCACTTTTTCTACGCGGATAATATAAAATATTAAAACACCATTTATTATCAATAAATGCGCTATCTCTTAATATATAATTATAGGTTGAAATTCCAGATGCTTTTGAAATTGGACTTACAAAACTCTTATCGAAAATCTTGATATAGCTGTCATAAATATTATAATCTACATATAAATCTTTAATAAATGCAATTACATTTTGATTTGAATTAAATCCTGAGTTTTTATTAGCAATTAAATCTTCTCGAAGTTTTTGACCATTTTTATTTTTTCCATAAGAATTATATACTGATTCATTAATAAATATTGGTAAAAAAGCTTTACCTGTTATTCTTGAAGTGTCTATGCTCTTAAATACAAATTCCATCCCTTTAAATAGTTTCTTTTTCATAAAAGAACTATCTACATTATTCATATCAAACTCTAGCTTTTCATACTTTTCATATTGATATTGATCAAAAAGATAAATTCCATTTTGGCGCTCTTTTGCCCAAACTTTCTTTAAAATTTCAATTGCCGGATTTCCTTTTTTCTTTACTTTTCCTGAATAGATAAAAACCTCATCTAATTGATCAGCGGCTTCTTGAAGTACAATTGACAAGTTAAAATCTCTACTTTTTATTGTAACTATTTTAGTTTCAAAACCCAAAAAAGAAACTTCAATTTCTGAATATGTTTTTTCTGATTCTAAATAGAATTTTCCGTTTTCATCTGAAACTGTTCCTTCAGTTGAACCTACAAAAACAATATTAGTAAATGGTATCGTTTGATTTTGAGCATCTAAAACAACTCCACTAATTTTTACCTGTGCAAAACTTGCAGAAAACGCAAGTAAAAATAATATATAAATTACTATAAAATTTCTTCCCATAATAAAAAAATCCTTTCAAGTATAACTTGAAAGGAAATGTTAAAGCAAATATTATGCCCTTATTTTTTATACATCACATCCTTTACCGCTTTAACAACATCGTTAAAATTTGGCAACCACTCTTCCATTAAAACTGGAGAGTAAGCGGCTGGAGTATCTGCAGTTGTAACTCTTCTAATTGGCGCATCTAAGTAATCAAACACATTTTCCTGAACTTGGAATGTGATTTCAGACGAAATACTAGCAAATGGCCAAGATTCTTCTAATACAACCAATCTATTTGTTTTTTTAACAGATGTAAAAATAGCTTCAAAATCCATTGGTCTAATAGTACGCATATCCAAAATCTCACAAGAAATTCCTTCTTTTTCTAAAACATCTGCTGCTTTGTATGCTTCTTTAATTATTTTTCCAAAGGAAACAATTGTAACATCAGTTCCTTCTCT
>TARA_R110001583_G_scaffold2574_6_pt1 | contig 11828 bp, 9 predicted proteins | sample TARA_R110001583 | Tara Oceans TARA_R110001583 (sample SAMEA4398432) | marine metagenome | biome: Polar Biome; feature: [MES] marine water layer (ENVO:01000295) within the mesopelagic zone...; material: water (ENVO:00002006), including particulate matter (ENVO:01000060) such as...... | reverse complement strand
AGCTTCGCTCTGAAACTGCATCTTCAAGTGGAACGGGTATAGCTATCGTTTTGGAAACGTTTTGGAAAAAAGTATAATGTTGTTCTAATATTGTTTAGTTTTCCGGTAAAATAAAATGTAGATTGCGACAAACGTTAACTTGCCGCTTACCACGGTTTTATGTTTTCGGAATACGAATCTTATGTTCATCACTTTGGCGATAAATAATCAACGTTTTACCAATAACTTGTATTTTGGTAGAGTTAGTTTCACGACAAATTGCTTCAACAATTAACGCTTTATTTTCTTTATCATCTGTTGGGATTTTCACTTTAATCAATTCATGGTGATTAAGTGCGTAATCTATTTCGGCTACAACAGCTTCAGTTAAGCCATTATTTCCTAATAAAACAATAGGTTTAAGTGTATGAGCAACACCTTTTAAGTATTGGATTTGCTTTTTATTTAAGTTCATTAATAAATTTCGATAGTTGTTAACTTGAATTAGCGCTATTTTACCCTTATCTAACAGCTAATATCTATAAAAGTCGAAAATAAACATGGCAAAGAAAAAACATACCAATAGTTCACAGCGTTGGCTTGATGAGCATTTTGAAGATGAATATGTTAAAAAAGCTAAAAAGCTTGGTTTACGTTCACGCGCTGTCTTTAAAATTGAAGAAATAAATAATAAAGACAAACTTATAAAGCCGGGCATGAAAGTGGTGGATTTAGGTGCTGCCCCAGGGGGATGGTCTGAATATGCTGTTAAGGCGGTTGGTGATAAAGGGCAGGTAATTGCCTGTGATATTTTACCTATGGATGCTATTGCAGGGGTCGACTTTTTAGAAGGCGATTTTCGTGAAGAAGCGGTTCTTGATGCTTTATTACAGCGCATTAATGGAAAAAACATAGATGTTGTTATGTCTGATATGGCAGCAAATATGACGGGTAATGAAAGTGCTGATTCAGCGCGCAGTATGTATTTAGTCGAATTAGCTTTGGATATGTGTCACCAAGTATTAAAGCCTAATGGTGCTTTTGTTGTTAAGGTATTCCAAGGTGCAGGCTTTGAAGATTTTATGAAAGCACTACGCACTGTATTTAAAAATGTTAAAACTAGAAAACCAGAGTCATCTAGAGCACGTTCTCGTGAAGTATATCTAGTCGCTACCTGTTTTAAATAACGGTGCAGTACTAGAGATTAATAGATATTATGTTACCAGTTGTAAATTGTGACTAAAGTTAAATGGCTACTGCCCTTGAATTATAGTAAATTAGACACAATAAACTTTTACAGCATTATTTTAATAAATTTATCAACCCAAAGAGGTCATGAAGTTGAGTGATATGGCAAAAAATATTATTTTATGGTTAGTTATAGCCGTCGTCCTAATGTCTGTTTTTCAGAGTTTTTCTCCTAATACAGCTACTGAAAATGAAACAGATTACACACGATTCATCACCGATGTACGCCAAGGGCAAATTCGTGATGCAAATGTTGATAGAAATGGTGTGATCACTGGTGAAAAACGTAGTGGCGAAAGCTACAAAACCGTTATTCCTGGTGGTTATGACCGTGACTTAATCAATGATTTAGTGAAACAAGGTGTACGTGCAAAGGGTAAGCTTCCAGAAGAAACAAGCTTCCTTACCACTATCTTTGTTTCGTGGTTCCCCATGATTTTACTGATTGGTGTGTGGATTTTCTTCATGCGTCAAATGCAAGGTGGTGGCGGTAAAGGAGCTATGTCTTTTGGTAAGTCTAAGGCACGTCAATTAAGTGAAGACCAAATCAAAACAACCTTTGCAGATGTTGCCGGTTGTGATGAAGCCAAAGAAGATGTGGCTGAATTGGTTGATTATTTAAGAGAGCCGACAAAATTCCAAAAGCTAGGTGGTCGTATTCCATCAGGTATTTTATTGGTAGGACAGCCGGGTACAGGTAAAACATTATTAGCAAAAGCCATTGCTGGTGAAGCTAAAGTACCGTTTTTTACTATTTCCGGTTCAGACTTTGTTGAAATGTTTGTCGGTGTTGGTGCATCGCGTGTTCGAGATATGTTCGAGCAAGCAAAAAAAGCTGCCCCTTGTATTATTTTCATTGATGAAATTGATGCGGTAGGTCGACAACGTGGCGCTGGTATGGGTGGGGGTCATGACGAACGTGAGCAAACCTTGAACCAAATGCTAGTAGAGATGGATGGTTTTGAAGGTAATGAAGGCGTTATTGTTATTGCTGCGACTAACCGCCCTGATGTATTAGATCCCGCGTTATTACGTCCAGGTCGTTTCGATCGACAAGTAACGGTAGGCTTACCTGATGTTCGTGGTCGCGAACAAATATTAAAAGTACATATGCGTAAAGTTCCTTTAGGGGATGATGTTAAAGCCTCTGTCATTGCACGCGGTACACCTGGTTTCTCAGGTGCTGATTTAGCTAACTTAGTTAATGAAGCCGCATTATGTTCAGCTCGTACCTCACGTCGTGTTGTCGGTATGCATGAATTTGATGCAGCTAAAGATAAAATCATGATGGGCTCTGAACGCAAATCAATGGTGATGTCTGAGTCTGAAAAAGAAATGACTGCATATCATGAAGCAGGTCATGCACTTATTGGCCGATTAGTTCCAGATCATGATCCAGTATATAAAGTAAGTATTATTCCACGTGGTCGCGCGTTAGGTGTAACTATGTACCTACCAGAGCAAGATAGATTTAGCCATTCTAAGCAACATTTAGAAAGTAATATTTCTTCTTTATATGGTGGTCGTATCGCCGAAGACGTTATTTATGGTAGTGATAAAGTATCAACGGGTGCATCAAATGACATTGAACGCGCAACTAACATTGCTCGTAAAATGGTTACGCAATGGGGGCTTTCTGAAAAATTAGGTCCTATGCTTTTTGCTGAAGAAGAAGGCGAAGTGTTCTTAGGGCGTAGTTCGTCTAAGTCACTACATATGTCAGATGAAACAGCAAAATTAATTGATGAAGAAATTAAACGAGTCATTGCGCGTAACTACGATCGTGCTGAAACATTGATAAAAGAAAATTTAGATATTTTACATGCGATGAAAGATGCGCTAATGAAATATGAAACTATTGATGCATTGCAAATTGATGATTTGATGGCGAGAACAGAGGTTCGTAAACCCGCTGGTTGGGATGATAACGGCTCTAGTTCAAGCAACAATTCAAACAGTGGTGGTGATGCGTCAGTTAAAAAAGAAGATAGCGCCAAAGACAAGCCAAGCCCAGATTTGTCAGAGCCAAGTGGTGATACACCGGCTAAATAGCTAAGATTTTTTATTTCAAATATTGAATATAAATAGTCAATACCATTGGTAAACAGATAAAACCTCGATGTTTAGTACAAATATCGAGGTTTTATTATATTAAGCCCTTTATTAAATCAGTTATAAAACTAATTATAAACATAAATAATGATGTCAAAAAATACGCAAAAAACAGTACTTACATCAACACAGCTTCAATTAAATAAAGTTAAAGTGATGGGTATACTAAATGTTACGGCAGACTCTTTTTCTGACGGTGGACAATTTACTTGTCTTGATAGTGCGTTAAAACAAGTAGAGAAAATGGTAGCAAACGGTGTCGATATTATCGACATTGGTGGTGAATCAACACGTCCAGGTGCCGCTGAAGTAAACGTACAAGATGAAATAGTTCGTGTAATCCCATTACTTAAAGCAATCAAGTTACGTTTTGACATCAATGTCTCTATCGATACAACAAAGGCGGAAGTCATGAGTGAGGCCATTGTCCATGGCGCTGACATGATTAATGACGTGCGCGCTTTGCAAAATAAAGGTTGCCTTGAGGTTGTTGCTCAAAGCAATATTGCGGTTTGTCTTATGCACATGCAGGGCATGCCTCGTACGATGCAAGAAAACCCACGATATAGTCATATTATTGATGACATACTGGCGTTTTTTAAACAGCGCATTGCGTGTTGTGAGCAAAATGGCATCAATGAAGAACGATTGGTGTTAGATCCTGGTTTTGGTTTTGGTAAAACATTAGCACACAATTATGAAGTGCTAGCCAAGTTTGCTCAGTTCAAGTCGTTAGGTTTACCGGTACTAGCAGGGATTTCACGTAAATCGATGATAGGTAATTTATTGAACAGAGAAGTGGATGAACGTTTAGCGGGTAGTTTAGCCGCGGCAATAGTTGCCGTTCAGCAGGGTGCTAATATTATACGTGTTCATGATGTGCAAGAAAGTGTCGATGCAATAAATATTTTAAAAGCGGTTGCTCAATATAAAGCATAACCGCTGATTAACGTAAGGCGTTAATTAAGCGTGTAAAAAATACAGCACGTAAGTAATACATAAATGTTAAAGCTTTAAGTAAAGATTAAAAGTAAGGGATAAAAAATGTCTAGTCGTAAATATTTTGGTACTGATGGTATACGTGGTTTAGTGGGTCAATACCCAGTGACTCCTGAGTTTGTTATGAAACTAGGCTATGCAGCCGGTAAAGTATTAGCGGCTCAAGGCACAAAAAAAGTGTTAATTGGTAAAGACACACGTATTTCTGGTTATATGCTTGAATCAGCACTTGAAGCGGGCTTTTCTGCAGCAGGTATTGATATCGGTTTACTTGGACCAATGCCGACACCTGCTATTGCCTACTTAACCAAAACATTTCGTGCTGAAGCCGGTATTGTTATCAGTGCTTCTCATAATCCTTTTTATGATAACGGCATCAAGTTTTTCTCACAAGACGGTCAGAAATTACCCGATGATGTAGAGATGGCAATTGAAGCTGAATTAGACAAGCCTATGGGCTGTGTAGAGTCAGGTCATTTAGGTAAAGCAAATCGAATAGAAGATGCAGCGGGTCGCTATATTGAATTTTGTAAAAGTAATTTTCCAAGCCAGTTATCTTTGCAAGATCTAACCATTGTGGTTGATTGCGCGCATGGTGCTACTTATCATATTGCGCCGAATGTTTTTCGCGAATTAGGCGCCACGGTTATTGAAGTAGGTACATCGCCTAACGGCACTAATATTAATGATGGCTGCGGCGCAACATCAATGGCGATGATACAAGCTGCGGTAATAGAGCATAAAGCAGATTTAGGTATAGCACTTGATGGTGATGGTGATCGCTTAATGATGGTTGATCACACCGGTTATGTTATTGACGGCGATGAAGTCGTTTATATTATCGCTTGTAATGACTTGAAAACAGGAAATTTACAAGGTGGCGTTGTCGGTACCTTAATGAGTAATATGGGCCTTGAACTAGCGTTAGAGCAGCTTGATATCCCTTTTGCACGCAGTAATGTCGGTGATAGATATGTCATGCAAATGCTCAGTGAAAAAGGTTGGAAATTAGGTGCTGAAAACTCAGGTCATATTATCAATTTAAACCATACCTCTACAGGGGATGGCATTATTGCCGCACTTAACGTATTAACGGCTGTTTGTCAGCGTAAAGAATCGTTATTTAACTTACGACAAGGTATGACAATGCTGCCTCAAATTCTTGTTAATGTCCGCTTTGCTGGCGGCAGTGATCCTATCAATGCCTCAAGTGTTCAAGCGTGTGTTGATAGGGTTAGCGAACAGTTATCTGGAAGAGGCCGAGTGTTACTACGTAAATCAGGTACAGAGCCATTAATACGTGTCATGGTAGAAGGTCCTGAACTTGACGAAGTCACCAGCTTAGCTCACGAAATTGCCGACTCAGTAAGGTTAGCAAGTTAACAAGTTTTATTGTTTTAATTTTTTGTGTTGTAAAAAACAGCAATTAAGCAAGATATTAACAGAAAATTGATTGATTTTAACTTATCACTTGTAAGTTAAACTTATGTTGGTTAATATCTCGCGGCTTTATTTTACAATGTGTTGAAGAACAGCAAGGGGAATAAAAAATGGCTAGACGTGCAATCGTTGCAGCTAACTGGAAAATGAATGGCGGCTTAGCGTTAATAAACACCATAGTTGATGGTTTAACATCTGTTGAACTTCAAGAGAATGTTGATATTGTTATTTGCCCAAGTAGTCCTTTTCTATCTGAATTTATTTCTCAGGCAAAAGTTAATAAATTAGATAAAGCTATCCATGTTGGTGCTCAAAATGTAAGTGCCCATGAAAGTGGCGCTTATACTGGCGAAATTTCTACACAAATGTTGCAGGAATTATCGGTAAAATTTGTTATTATAGGCCACTCTGAACGTAGAAGTTACTATAAAGAAACATCTGTAGAAATTGCTGATAAAGTGAATGCGGCACTAAAAGCAGGTTTAACACCTATTTTGTGCATTGGCGAAAGCGAAGCCGAACGAGTCGCAGAGCAAACAGAAACAGTACTCGCATCGCAATTACAACCTGTAATTGATGAAGTAGGTATTGAAAAATTTATTGATGTTGTTATCGCCTATGAGCCAGTTTGGGCAATAGGTACTGGTAAAACAGCGTCAAGCGAGATGGCACAAGAAACACATAAATTTATTCGTCAATTTTTAGCTAAAGCTAATGCAAACGTGGCGAGTAAAGTGCCTTTATTATACGGTGGTAGCGTGAACGCGTCGAACTGTGAAGAATTATTTGCACAAACTGATATTGACGGTGGTCTTATTGGTGGTGCTAGTTTACACGTTGAACAATTTACAAAAATTTGTTCAGCAGCTAAAGGAAAGTAAAAATGTTTTATCAAGTTTTAATTATTGCCTATGTACTTATTGCCTTAACGTTAATTGGTTTAGTGCTAATTCAGCAAGGTAAAGGAGCTGATATGGGTGCCTCTTTTGGTGCTGGTTCATCAGCAACCGTTTTTGGCTCTGGTGGCTCAGGTAACTTCTTAACTAAAGCGACTACTTGGCTAGCCGTTGCATTTTTTGTTATCAGCTTAGTTTTAGGTAATTTAACGGCTAATAGAACAAAAGCAGTTGATGAGTGGAATAACTTAAGTGCGCCAGTAAGTGAACAAACAATTGCTACCGATGCTATCCCAGATGAAAGTGCTGAATCTACTATGAGTGAAAATAGTGATGTGCCAGCTTCTGATGCACCTGTTACTAAAAATGATAGTAGTGATGTACCCAAGTAATTAAGTTAGCTTATTAACCTCAATATTAGCAAGATAACATAGTAAAATAGGTAGTTAAGATTTAGTATTGCGCGGTTGTGGCGGAATTGGTAGACGCGTTAGCTTGAGGGGCTAATGATTTAGGTCGTGGGGGTTCAAGTCCCCCCAACCGCACCACTAAATTTATACAAATAGACATTTAAAGGCCAATTCGTGATGAATTGGCCTTTTTTCGTTTGGTTGCTAATTATTCCTGAGAATATTGGTGCTCTCGGCTGATATTTTCCTGACATTGAGTCCGTGCTTGTATTGAAGTTCGATAAATTTTACATCCTTGTCCTGATATGACACTGAATGTATCTACCAAACCATCAAATTTATGTATTTAACCATAAATAATGTACTCGGTTATAGATATGCTGCGAAGTGTCTAAGAGTTGCTGTTTAGAGTGTTCTGGTGGGGAAGTACTTAGTTAGCTATTTGTATTATTCAAAATGAGAACCTTGTTCGAAAAGAAGAGGTAATATTTCAAAATTGTGAGTGTTTATTGAGGTCAACTGAACACTAGTTAGTTGCCTTAAGCATTTAACTTGATAACCTTCGGCTTAACGTACGATCAAAAAATCAAAATACAGTTAGATAATGAGAATAATATATTGGACTACTGTCGGCCCATTATACAGAAGTTGTTGTTTAATCTATATAGGCAATAGTGACGCTTATTTCTATCTCATTTTGGGACACATATCACCATATAAAATCTTTACTGTTACCTCTAAAAATGTGGCCAATTTCACTTTGCCACTACACAGTGACTTACTAACACTTATTTTATCTATACCCGTTCTATCCCTGCCATATGACTCAAATTATCATTACAATATTAGGGAGACCATATGAGGATATATACAAATACTTCAGATTTTTATACTCAATCATTGTGAACAATGAAATAGTTAGTTTAGCTGGATTTCAAACCGAAAAGAGGTCATTAACTGTTGATATAAAACTGTCGGAGTTAATTTTTAGTCTTGTTTAACGTCAATTTTAGAAGCGATAATTGGTTATGGATGATATATTTGTTAATTATAACTTTAGGGGATAGGGTATGGTTTCAAGTCTTTTCTGGTGCAACAACAATGATCTTTACACTGCAATAGAAATCACAAAGACTATAGTCCACATGGAGTTTTAAATGAGGTCAGCCACAACAAACATCACAATAAGTGGATTTTTTATCAATAAAAAAATATTTATACTTACATTCATCATAATATTTTTATCCGCTTGTGAGCAAGAGCCTACTGACAAAGCTTTGCAGTACAGTACCTCGCCTAGTAATAATGTAATGGTAACCTATCGTTTTGCTATTCACCCCTTACACAACCCTCAAAAACTGTTTGAATCTTATCAGCCGTTAATTGATTATATTAATAAAAAAATCCCCGATATTTACATTGAATTGGAAGCTTCGAGAGATTATTCCACCTATGAAAAAAAATTCCGCGCCCGAAAACCTGATTTGTTATTGCCGAATCCATGGCAGACATTACAGGCTATGGAAAATGGCTACCGTGTTATTGCTATGGCTGGCGATGCCAAAGATTTTAAAGGAATATTCATTGCTCGAAAAGACACAAAGATAAAAAAACCAATTGAATTAAAGGGGGAGCGTGTTAGTTATCCGGCACCTACAGCTCTTGCTGCCGCCATTATGCCACAATATTTTTTGCACATTAATGGCATTGATATCAACAAGGACATTGATAATATCTATGTTGGCTCTCAAGAGTCTTCGATAATGAATGCTTACCTTGGCAATGTCACCGTTGGAGCTACTTGGCCACCATCCTGGCGTTTATTTCAAAAAGATCACCCAGAACAAGCTAAACAGCTTAAGGTTATTTGGCAAACACAGTCTCTAATTAATAACTCTGTAATGGTACGTGAAGACTTCCCTGAATACATTAGTAATAAAATACAAAATTTACTTATTACTTTAGCAGACTCACCCGAAGGTAAAAATATTATTTTAGGTATGGAAACAGCTCGATTCACTATGGCTGAAGACGAAAACTATAATGTGGTACGCGCCTATATAAAGAATTTTGAAGAGGCAGTTCGACTAGTGGAAAGCAATTAATGATCAAGAAGCTACAGCAAATTATGTTAGGAACATTGCGCCGTCAAATGATTATTGGTATGACAGTAATCGTGACATTAATGATGGGACTATTTGTTTGGGGAACTACCCAGCGTCAACAAACAATTAAAACTGAGCAATATAAAGATCAAGCAATTGCCCTTGCTGATAGTTTAGCAACCTCGTCTGCAATTTGGGTTGCTTCTAGAGATTTTAGCGGCCTTCAGGAAATAGTTAATGGTGTATCACATTATCCCGATTTAAAGCATGCCATCGTTATCGGTTTACATGGCCATATTCTGGCACATACTGATCAAAGTAAAGTGGGGCTTTACATTACCCAACTCCCCCAAGGTAACGATATTGAATATATAAGGTTTGCAGCTGAAAGTATTGATGTTACGAAGGCGGTTATATTGTCTGAACGTAAAATTGGTTGGGTAATTATTGGTCTAGATAGAAACTCGTACCTCAAAGAAATTGCTGAAATAAAAATAAAGAGTGTTTTTTATGCACTCACGGCCATTCTGTTTGGTGTCTTGATTACCAGCTTAGCTAGCCGTTATTTAACCCGTCGTTTGTATATTATTCAAAAAGTAGCCGATGAGGTACAAACAGGATCTACTCAGTTGCGTGTGAACATGCAGGGAACTGATGAAGCTGCGTTACTCGCCAAACAATTTGATAGTATGCTTGATAGCCTCGCCTTAAGAGAGGCACAGTTAGCTTCATTTTATTCATTAGATTTGGTTGGTTTAACGGTTACTTCACCTGAAAAAGGTTGGATTAGTATAAATTCTTGTCTGTGTACTATGTTGGAATACACCGAACAACAGTTGCAAAAAATGACATGGACTGATTTGACTCATCCTGATGATTTATATGCAGATATTGAAAAATTCACCAAATTACTGGCTAATAAAATTGATGGCTATAGTTTGGAAAAACGCTTTATTAGTCGAACAGGTAAAGTAATTACTACCATGTTAGTGGTACGTTGTGTACGCAAAGACGATGGCACTGTTGACTATATTATGGCGATGGTTCAAGACATCAGTAAACAAAAAGCAGATGCGATCCAAATAGAGCAGCTTGCTTACTTTGATCCCCTAACTAATTTACCAAACCGCCGATTGTTAGATGATAGGTTAGCGCAAGCATTAGTGCTTAGTGAACGTAGTGGACAGTATGGCGCGTTATTATTTCTTGATCTGGACAACTTCAAGACACTAAATGACACACTAGGTCATGACATTGGTGACATGTTATTGCAACAAGTGGCTAAACGGTTAATAACGATTATCCGTGAAAATGATACCGTTACTCGTTTTGGCGGTGATGAGTTTGTCATTTTACTGGAGAGCTTAAATACTAACGCCATTATTGCAGCAACAGAAATCAACGCTATTGCGAATAATATCTTGGATACTATTAATCAGCCTTATAACCTTGCAGGCCATACTTATTCCAGTAGTACTTGTATTGGTGCTTCACTATTTAAAGGTCATAAAACAACCCCTGATGACTTACTTAAACAAGCCGACATATCTATGTATCAGGCTAAAAAATCAGGCCGAAACGCCTTCTGTTTTTTTGATCCTCAGATGGAGAGCATTATCATCAATAGAGTTGAACTTGAACGTGATTTACTCTCGGCACTAAAAAATCGAGAGTTCCAATTATACTACCAAGTGCAAGTCGATAGCTCGAACAAACGCCTAGGCGCTGAGGCGCTGATCCGCTGGATTCATCCTAAACGTGGAATCGTTTCCCCCTTTCACTTTATTCCATTAGCCGAAGGTACTGGAATTATAATCGAAATAGGAAAATGGGTTCTCGAATTGGCTTGTATTCAACTTAATGCTTGGCAAAAAAACAGCAATACAGCCGAGTTATCATTATCAATTAATGTCAGTGCAAAACAGTTTCATCAAGCTGACTTTGTTGAAATAATAAAAAAACTGATCGAACTTTATAGTATTAATCCCACGCTGCTTAAAATCGAATTAACAGAAAGCCTACTATTAAAAAATATTGAAGAAGTTATTGATAAAATGAATTCATTAGCTTCAATAGGGATTCAATTTTCATTGGACGATTTTGGGACAGGTTATTCATCTTTACAATATCTAAAGAAATTACCCTTATATCAACTTAAAATTGATCAGTCCTTTGTTCGTGATTTAGGTATAGATAGTAATGATGAAGTTATTGTGAAGACCATTATTTCGATGGCGCATAGCTTAGGTTTAAATGTAATTGCAGAAGGTGTAGAAAATGAAGACCAACTAACATATTTAATCAGTCAAGGGTGTACCCATTTTCAGGGGTATTTATTTAGTAAGCCAATCCCAATTGAAGAATTTGAAAAACTGATTACTTAAAAAAACTTCGGTATAAATGATAGCAGCTACTTACATTTTTTAGCATATAAAAAACCTTCTGGCATGGGTTTGGTAATACTATGTGCCAGTTCAAATGATTAGTATATGGCATCCAATGCGCATCAAGTTGTGCCTGGCTAATGCCGTGATTATAAATAATGTGGGTGTTACTAAAATAACTAATCCTTCTCGCTGTATTCAGCTCAGGCTTGATGAAAAATTTTGACAAGGATGGTTGAGCAGTATAACTACTCA
>TARA_R110001583_G_scaffold3160_7_pt1 | contig 11829 bp, 16 predicted proteins | sample TARA_R110001583 | Tara Oceans TARA_R110001583 (sample SAMEA4398432) | marine metagenome | biome: Polar Biome; feature: [MES] marine water layer (ENVO:01000295) within the mesopelagic zone...; material: water (ENVO:00002006), including particulate matter (ENVO:01000060) such as...... | reverse complement strand
TACGGACTCAGTAGCAAACCCGTCTGTGGGCCTGGGCGCACGTAGTGCTTGCGGGTCGTGTATATTGCTGGCCGAAGAAAGCTGTGGGTGCTTAGCCTCAAAGGCATCGGGAGCCACACGCAATCCATTCCACGTGGTGCGTAATTTTTTATAGGGGACTCGCCTCCCCGAGATGTCGCAATAGCCGTTTGCGTATTTACCCTGTGCGTACCGCAAAGCCAGTTCCCGCTAAATTTGGCGTTAAGTACAATGATGTCCGCTCTTCGTCTTCTTCAATCGCACGAAGGACTTCTTCATCGTAACGCTGTTTAAACAAGCTGACGCGGGGAACTTCTAGGGCTGGAAGCTTTTCAGCCAGCAAGAAGGCAAGGCCCGTTGTGACGGCGGGTAAAAACTTCACTGGGATATCCAGAGTGTTTGTATATTCACCCACGTCTTGGATTCTATTATAGGCAAAATAGTTAACCGTGTACACCGCGTCGGGGGTTGGGTAAAGAAACAGCGTCGCGGCGTCGCGTTCTCTGTCAAGGTAGTAGTGACTAGGGCGCGCTTCCGTAGACTTGTTAGGCAGGCCCGCATATTCAGACTGCGTGTAACGAGCCATGGAGATTTCCGACCCTGTCGTTCCTCCAGCCAGAACGTGCATGTCCATGACGTCGAGGATAGACGTAGCCAGGACGTAAGTCTCGTCAGACGCTACCGTGTTAAAGGTTGTTTGGGATCGTTTAAACAGGTGCAGGTCTCTATTCCCAAGGTCCTGCAACAGAAGGTTTAAGCTTCTTCGAGCACTACGAAGCTGGTAGCCCGTGGGCGTGACAATGCCGCACCGCTCGTAAGCCTCAAGGATAAGCTCATCGACAGACAGGTTAAACGTATTTGTACCAGAAGAAGCCATAATAAAGGTTTACCCTTTCGAGACTTCCAAGACTACAGTGTACGTGTCTAAGTTCGTGTGGTTTCTGGTTGTGAACAGAATGTCTCCATCCTTCCCACCACCAGCATTGTTCTGAAGCCCACCAAAAGAGCTAAAGTCCAAGAAGCCTGCGCCGTCAGACGTTAGCGTGATGGCGTGGACATTAGCCGTAGCGTTCCACAGAAGGTCAACGTCCATTCCAGAAACAGACCACCAGCACTTCATAATTTTAATGTTGGTCGACTTAGCCCCGTTGGTCATGGCTCCCAGCGCACTCGCGTCCACCTTGACCACCGCCGCTTCACCAGACCCGTCAGACAAATTAGTAAAGCGTAAGACCGCTTTCTTCACGCCGTCCTGTAGGGTGGTAGAGGTTACCGCGTCAGCCATCTACGCTCTCCCATACTTGCGCTTGGCCTTGGTCATTTTCCCGCCAGTTGCTTTCGCAAACTTTTCGGCCTCTTCTTTTCCTTTTTGCCCGTACCCGAATTTCCGCTTCTTTCCCGAGGGCGTCTTTACTGTCGGCATAACAATCCTCCAAACTAATGGGTGGCGCTGAGTTTAAACAGCACCACCCATATTAATCAAGCGTCCGTGGTAGCAGTGATATTGGTGTTCAAACCAACTTCACCGTCCAAGTTCACAATAGAGATAGGCTGGAAGAACTGCATGTCCGCACCGACAAAAGCTTCGGTGATATTTGCAGCGTTGTCTGCAATGCGGGCGTAGATATTAGGCCCGACATTACCAGTCGTGGTCGCCACAGCGGAGAAGATCACGTCGTCAGCATTGCGAGTACGAGCGTAGTTCGCGCTGTTGCTGCCACCGCCGACGGTCAGGTTAACCGCAGCCGTAGTGACGTTCTCGATGCAGGCAGTGCCGAAGTTACCGTCGATCCAGAAGTTCTTGACCGTCGTGTTGTCGCCACCGACTAGCTGGAGCGCGGATTCCGCACCAGCAGCAGCCGCCCCACGGTGTACCCAACCGTCGATCAACATGCGATCAGCGTTGGCGTCCGCCACGATGAAGTCAGTCGCCTGACCTGTTACGTCACGGGTTTCGCAGTTGAGCATGCTGAAGTCTGAAGCGTTGACATCGATGGGACCCGTCAGAGCGTCAATGCCACCCGTGAACAGGAAGTTCTGAATGGTGACGCCAGCAGCGTCCACGTCCATGTCCGCACCAACGGCAGTGGTGAAGTTCACCGTCGGACGATCTGGACCATTACCCAAGCCGATAATCGTGATGCCAGCGACGTCCAGAGCAAGACCAGCAGCGGCAATAACCGTTTCGGTATGCCCAGCTTTTACGATGATGACGTCAGCGTTGCTGGCTGTGCATCTGCCAACCGCGTAGTCAAGCGTCGAAAAGGGACGATTGTGGGTGCCGTCATTGTTGTTGCTACCAGCGCCCGAGTCCACGAAGAAAAGGTTTCCCCCGTAAGTGTTTAGAACGGGAAGGCCACGAATAGCCACACCGTTTGCAAATCCATTTGGATAGTTACTGAAAGGCATTTTACATTCTCCAGTTCAAGCGGGATTGACATCCCAAGCTCCAGCGAGGAGCCGAACAAGTCGGTGGGGTAGCTGTAGTATTGGCTACCCCACCAGCTTAATTGCAACTAGGCACCCTGTGACGAGAACACGGCCCGCCAGTCAGAGAAGCCAAAAGCGTAACGCTCACGCGCTTTGAACTTCATGGACCCAGAGTCAAAGTCACCATCGGTGCTCGTCTGCATCGCTGTCCGCTCAAAGTATTTAAGACCGTCTGGGGCGTCAGTTAAGACATGCCATGAGTCCGTGTCGCTGATGTGCGGGCTGAACTCATAACCGTCTGGGAACATCCCAGTGGACTTAATCGCGTTCAAGTCATTGTCCGCAGTTGAGCTACGAAGGTCGGATTTCAGAATCCGTTCCGCAACAAACTGGTTTTCAATCGGAATCAACAACATGCGCGGGTTAACGGCGATGGGAAGGTCGCGGTCGTCCGTGAAGTTGTGGATCGCAATAACCGCGTTTTCAAGAGCGGTTTCCGAAAGGTCGACTTGAGTGGCAGGCGTGTTGCTTACGGTCGTTCCAGAAGCAAGAGGGTGAGAAGCGTTAGACAAGCTAACACCGTCGCCGCCTTTAAAGCTGGAAGAGAACGCATTGTTGAACACATTCATAGCCTTCACCTGCTTGGTGTGGGCCATTGAACGTGCAAGCGCCTTAGTGTAACGAGCGCCCATCTGCTCATAGAGATTGTCTTCCATGGCTTCCTCCGTGAGGGAGTAGGCCAAAACAATCGACTCCATCGTGTACCTACTAGTGTAGGACTCGCGAGCAGCATCAAAGGTTACGGAAGCACCTTCAGCCTTGGTCGGGGCAGCGCCAAAACCAACGAGGAGGACTTCCTCTTCAAACGCGCGCTCTGACGTATTCTTGTCAAACACACGCTCGTGCATGTTGTCGTAACGTCCATACTCCATTCCAAAAAGAGCATGAAGGCCAGGGACCAACGATTTGGCGTGGTCACTACGAGTAATTACAGCCATCAGTCACTCTCCTTAGATGCCAGCAGTGTGATGAGCAAGGAATGGTTCGTTGACTTTTACTTCAACTTCCACCTGATCACCATTTGCTGAGCCGTATGCATTACCAGGACGGTTCACTACACGAAGGATCTTAAATCCAGCCACCGCGTTGGAGGCGTCGGAGGTGTCAAGCATGTCACCACTAAGACCTGTCACAGTGGAACCCGTACCCGCAACGTGATTGGCGCAACCGCCTTGATCAGCAAGGGTTAAGAAGTCACTGTCTCCGTCGTCGAATACCGAATACGCAACCATAGGATCGTCAATGACAAGAGCGACCACGTTGGTGGCTCCTGAAACCGCTCCAGGCCAATACTTAGTAAAGACAACTTCACCGTCTGATTTTGCGTAACTCACACCCTGGAAAACACCAAGGATAACATTTCCAGCAGCCGCCAGTTCAATCGTGCCAGCGGCTACAAATTTTACAGGATCGCCCGTATAAATTGCAGTAGCATAGTCGATTGCGATGGAATATTCGTTAGTACGAATTTGCCCACCTGACAGGTGCCGAAGGGGTTTAAACCCATGTGCAGCCATTTTAGATCACCTTTTATTTAGGCGGGATCTCAAGCCTGACTACTCGTCAAATTGAAGACCACCACCAGTTGACACACGACTCTGACGGTCAACGGTGATTGGCATACGAGGATCTTGTTCTCGGAAGAGGCTGCTGTCTAAGGCTGACTGCAAACGATCGGTTTTAGAATCTACATACCTACGCTTTGCCGCTAGCCCTTCTTCAGTCCATTTCATCAATACAAGGTCACCTACGCCCACAACACCAGAAAACCGTCCTTCGGAATGCACGGGTCCAACAAACTCTGGATGCTCTTCTCCGCGGACAGGCTCCCAACCTTCTCGGCGTCTTAACGATAAGTTTTTATCGTCATCAACACCCATTAGGCTGATGCGAACCCACCTATGAACAATCCCAGGCTTGGCTTTAGGTGCATCCAACTGATTGGGCGGGACATACTGAAGTTCCCGTTTTTCGTGAGCGCGGGTTTTTGCACCGCGAGAAGCGTGTCGTTCTGGCATAATGATCACTCCACGTAACGAGCATATTCTTTGGGCGGTATATTTAACCGCTTACAGACGTCAAGTTGTGCTTGCGTCAACTTAACCGTCCGCTTACTGACGCCTCTCGACACGCCAGCCACTGGCGATGATCTTGATTGTTTTTGTGCAGAAAACTTTTGAGGGAAGTTTTCCCGCAAGCGTCTATCAAGCTCACCGTAGTATTCATTGGTACTTGTATCATAACCCTCAGAAGAAACCAAGCGGTTATGAATTGCATAGGCAGCGCCCGTCATGGCTTCGTCTTGACCGAACCAATCATTCTTTCGAGCCCAATCCACCGCCTTGGGTTCTGGGGTAGGCTGCTGTTGCTGCTGCTGCTGTTGTCGCTGTTGCTGCTGTCGCGGCTGCTGCTGAACAGACTGTTCCCAGCGTTCCTGTTCCTGACGCTGGCGCTTAAAGTCAGAACCCTGGTTGTTTAAACGCGATAGCCTGTCCTGTACGTCAAACATCTTTGACGTGTCGCCCGCATTGTAAGCGTCGTCATAGTCTGTTTGCAGAGACTTGCGCTGCGCTTCAAGCGCGGACTCGCCAGACGTAAGAGCGTTTGCTTGCGACTGAGAGTAAGCCTGCTGAAGTTTGATGTAGCGTTCTTCAACCGCAGCGGCAGACCGCTCCGCTTCATGGCGCTTCGCGACTTCCTGCGAAATGCGCTTCTGTACTCTATTAGAATATTCTTCTGATTCTTCCCCAGGAGGACTAGCTTCCTGATCTGGGGTTACTACTTCAATGTCGTCTGCATCGTCGTCAGCAACGGAGTCAGACAGTTCAACTTCATCACGATTTTCCATTACCATGACACGGAGTCCCTATCTTTGATAATAGCTTGGATCTCGTCGTCATTCAAAATGCGTATGGGGTGACCGTGAACGTGAAACCTAACCCCAGAGTATTTTGAAAAAGTGACCACACTCCCTGGTTCACACCAGTCTTCAAACTCATTCATATCCTCTCGGCTATAACAAAGATCACCAAGAGAAACGACCGTGCCAAACATGCACACGCCGCGTTGCTGATCCAGTACTGACTCGGGGATGTATATGCCGCCTTTAGTCGTCTCGACCTGCGGCTCGTCTGCTACGAGAATCCTGTAGCCTGATGGCGAAACTGCTTGATTGATTTTTTCAACAAGCGCGGCATCAATCTTCGTCGATGTCTCCACGTATATTCTCCAATTCTGCGAGTACTTTATCGCAGGCCGCTACAGCCCCCGATGTCTTGGTGTACTCGTCCCAGTTAGCGCAGCGACCGTTTCCTGCGTAATCGACATACCTATGGCGAACGTCTACAACAAGCTTTATAGCGTCGTCAATCGTCTTCATAAGTTTCGTACCTGTCCTTTACTTCGTCGTTAACAAACGTTTCCATGATCTTGGAACACAAAACGAGGTCGCCCAACTCCACCTGCGTGGAGGCAAGCTTTATCGTGCCGTCTTTGAAAACAACCGCACCGACTATAGACTTTATGCTGTCAGCGTCTCGGCCTAGAAGCTCGACGAGCCAACTTACTGAGCACGGGTCCTTTTCTGGGAACCGTACTACGTTCGTCGGCTCGTCTGGGTCGACGGGGTTTTCGCCCATAGCCACCCTTTAACTGTTTAGGCATTCCAGACCGCGTCATTACCATGGCGTTTAAACTACGCGACGTCGTCTATGAGTGCTGCCACTATGAGGTTCGCGCTGGCATCGCCAGTATCAGCGATGTCGCTAGATATAGCGTGTATATTTGCAACAGTAGTGTTCGGCAGGCGACCAAACCAAGTCTGGCTCGGGCCAATGAACACACCATCCACAAGATCGTTTGCAGCGGTGCCGCCATCAAAACAAACATAAACACCATCGGCTGACGAGGTGTTTTGAATAAACAGAAACTTCACCTTGTCCGCAGTGTGAACCGCTGTCGGTGCAGTATCGTCATCAACTGCGGTGTAGTCTAAGAAAGACCCCGCGATCAGATCCGTCGAGGTGGCGGTGCAACTGGTGAACTTATAGTACCACTTGTCATTCGCATCATCAGGAGATACCGTCATGCTGCCAGTGATCGTCTTGGCAATCTCGTCAGGCAAGAGTGTGGCGCTTACGGTAATTGTGGCGGCGTCAGCCATTGTTTAGCTCCTTATAAGAACGGACGCATTATCGCGTAGATTTTGCCCCTTTGCAACGCCATTTTTTGCGCGACAAATTGTTTGGGCTGTTTGGATCGTTGGCTTTCTTAGCAGACTTTCCACCTTTAGCCAGCATTTCCTTCTTTATACCCTGAGACCTAGCGCAGTAGGAGTCACCTTTAGACGTCCCAGGTCTTATGCGGTCACCGCCGCCTTTGGCACTACCAGACTGACCGTAAGACACCTTTCGGCTACGTCCCGTCGACGGGTTTTTTACGACTTTTACAAAACGCTTACCCTTGGCTGGCGTTTTGCTGGGCATCACTGCAACCGCTGCTTAGAAACGTTCATGGCGGCGGCGGCAATGCGAGCTTGCTGATCAGAAAGCTTAACCTGCGCGTCAAGCTCTGCTTTTTCAGCTTCAAGGACACGGTCAAGCTCGTCGTCATTGATGTCAGCTTGCAGCTTGGACTGCCGCAAGGCGACGTCTGTTTGCGCCTTGTAAGCTTTGATGTCGGCTTCCTGCTTGTCTATTGCAACTTGCTGCATTGCAATCTGTACCTGCGGGTTCTGCATTAGCTGCTCGTTCTGCTGCGCCTGCTGTAGCTGTTGCTGCTGCTGTGCTAGCTGCTGCGCCGCCATAGCCTGCATGCGGGCTATTTCGTTTTCTATTTCAACGGGGATTTCCGTGTACTCGCTGACGTCCGTTGGCTTGGTTGGGTTGTAGTCAGGAGCCGAAGGCAGACGCTGCTGCGTCATCGACTCAATCTGCTGCCTGTACGTGTGACCCATGTGTTCGGCTATGTGCGCGTTTATCAACGGTGACAGCTTGGCAAATGTTGCTTTGTCACCCTGCATGGACATTAGAAAAGACTGATGCGTGGCAATGTGCGACTGGTGGTCCTGATCAGCAAACGCTTTCGCGGGCTTGCCGTGCATAAACGAAAAGTTTTCCGTTGCTGGATCTGCTCTCAACGGACCACGATCAGGCAACAGCACAGCGTCTATGTTTTTTGTGCCAATCGTTTCATGCATATTCCTAAGAGCAGCAGCCAAGTCATGCTGCATCGGGAACTGCTGCGCTAGCTGCAACTGTGCCTGCGCTCGCATTATGCGCTGGGATTCAGAAAACACATTCGGGTCCGACACAGGGATAACGTCTACGCGACCGTCATAGTCAGCAGAGCTAATTTCACCGCTACCAGAAGTGTAACGAGAAAAGTCGGTGTACTCGCTGTTGATCCTAGCCATCAGGCGAAACTCATTGCGCTGCGCCCTATGCAGGCGACGGTGTATCGCCGACATCAGACGCTGACCAGCTTCCATCATCGCGACGACGGAACCAACAGGCGTTTCCTTGGTGTTGGCGTCGCCTACCTGAATGTCTGTGGCGGAAGATAGCCTACGACCGTTATCAATAATATTGCCGAGTAGCAAAAACAAAGTCTGACTGGGTTCTTTAGTCGGTAGAGGAATGATCGACTTCCTAATGTCGTCACCAACGCCTTCAACATCTCGAAACTCTCCAAAAGAAACTGGCGTGTCACCTGACACGCGCATACCACGCGCCTTAAAGCCCCCTGGCAAGTTGGCGAATTGCCCCGCATCCACCAGACTACGCAGTATGGCGGTAGCAGTACGCTGCAAATTCCCCAAAACATGAACGAATCCAAGACCATAGAAGCCTAAACCTGGAAGGAATCTATACACAGTAAACCACGACAGCTTGGCGTAGTTGTCGTCATCTTCGCGGTAATTTCTGCGTATAGAAAGTATCTCGTTAGATCCGTCTACTATAGTCACAATGTACGGCAATGCAATACCGCTGGGTTCCCCGTCCTCGCCAAGATGCTCAAACCCTGGGATGTCAATGTTCGCGTGAAACTCTAGGACGCGGCGGCGTTCGCCATAACCAGTGTAGGTTATGCCCGTTATTTCATCAGCCTTTTCGTTGAGCATGCCCCGATCAAACTGCGGGGTTTCGCCTACGTCAAAGTCCCTATAGGTGCCGCTGACTTGCAGCTTACGGATGTCGTTAGAATCCATGGTCAGTACGTGACAGTACCTGCTGGCGGTCATCAGGTCCGTGGCTTCGTTGTCAATAACAAAGTCCTGCGCTGGCACGAACCTGGACATCAGCCTACCCATGGCTTCGTCGTAGTATGTTTTCTTAAAGCCTATGCCGACCAGCGGAAGCATGAACAGCATGCGATCCATTTCGTCGAAATATTCTTCGCACTCTTCGGTGATCTGATAGTTCATGTGGTCACGCACACGAGCGGCTTGCGCCAGAACGTCAGGCGTTTCTTCGCCTACGATCTTAGTTTTTATAGGCCCGTCGGCGGGGCACATTTCAGAAACGGCGCGAGCCTGGAACTGCAAGCACGCTTCAAGCAGCATGGGGTGGTGAGCGCCACACGCACCGTCAAAAGGCTCCGTCACGTCTTCAAGACGAACGCCTAGAATATCCATCCCTTCAACAAGAGTGGACTCCCATTCAGATCGGGAGCTACGATCAGACTCGTAAGCTTCAACGAGATCAGAAGCGATACCAGACAAAACGCGACTATCAAGGTATTCTGAAAGGTTAGCATTATGATCAACCAAAGCCTCAGACGTAGGGACTACATCAACAGAAATTTCCGTCATTCCCGTGTCGGAATCCGTTTCTATGATTATTTCTGTAGAAACGCCGTCGTCAAGAGCGTCCATACCCTCTATGAGCAACGGCTCCAAGGCGCGATCAACAGCCATTTAATGCTCCTAAATTATGCCTGGACAATACCAGCAGCACTGTTTTTAAGCAACTACCAGTAATATCGTTTCTTACGTGACGTAGTTAAGTCGTCTTCTTCGGGTTCGCCATAGTGTAGAAAGTACCCGCTCTTTAAACGTATTATCGCTTGCGTAAACGCATCGACCATATCCTTGCGCCTCGCGTTGGGAAATCCAGAACACTGGTTCAGAAAATCTTCCGCCCAGAATTTGTTCTGCGGTAGCCATATCTGACCCGATTCAACCATGGGGGCCACACTATGCGCCCTAGAGACTTTATCACGGTCAGGCATGTAGTCGGTAACTGGAATACCTGTTCGCCGAAGATCCTGCAATAGAGACTGACCAGACGCTTTCTTTTCAATGAGCACCATGTCTGGACGCCACTTTTTGTAGAGTTCCTTGGCCCGATCACGCAGTTCTGGATATTCAAGCCGCTCGTTTAAACACGACAGCAATATAGCGTTTGGTTTGTTGTCGTGCGAAAAAACACCCCACGTCTGAATGGCGGTGAAGTCAGCCTGCTTTGATGAACTGAACGCAGTGTCGTAGGACTGTATAAGATAGTCACACTCGGGGGGCTCAATGTCTTTCCACAAACGCCACCACGTGCGCTTGAAGATGTTGCCTTCTTCCGCGCTGGGTGACTGTTGAAACAGCGCCGCCCATTCACGCGAGCCAACGGTTTGCTTTATTTCCAACAGCCGTTCTACAGGATACTGCTTGGGCCAGAGTGCTTCCCCAGGCTCGCGCAACAACGTGTCGCCTTCTTCGGCAATGGCGGGTAGAGACACAACCTCCCAGGATTCGTGCTCTGCGTTTTCTAGAACGTGACCAATAAGATCGTCTTCGTGCCAGCGTGTGCCGATGATAACCACCGCCGCCCCAGGCATTAGGCGGGTGTAGGCGGTGGACTTGTACCAGTCTATGACGCTGCGGCGGATCGCCATAGAGTCGGCGTCTTCACGCCCCTTGATTATGTCGTCAATGATTAGTAGGTGAGCGCCACGACCAGTGATAGCGCCGCCAGCACCCACCGCGAAGTACGCGCCGCCACGGTTTGTGCCAAACCTACGGGCAGACTGCGACGTGTCGTCCAGTTTTACATCGGGAAAAACCATACCGTAGCGATCGTCACGCAGAGTATTACGAACTTTACGCCCAAAGTCATCGGCCAGTTCCTGTGCGTATGTAGAAAATATGACGTATTTGTTGGGGTTTCGGCCAAGAAACCACGAGGGAAAGTAGTTTGAAGCAAGCTCAGACTTACCGTGCCTCGGGGGCATGGATATCGCCAGACGTTTGATTTCACCGCGTTCTACGGCTTCCAGCTTTTCAGCAAGGTATTTTATATGCTTGGGGCGCATGTACTGCGGGGCTAGGTGCTGGCAGTAGTCCAGCAAGTTCTTGTGAGACTTTTCAGAACTGTCTCGGTCGCCCAGAATCTGTAAAGCTTTCTGGATGTCCTCAAGTGAATTAAGGGAAATGGGTCGGGGTTGCGGTTGGGGTTGTGTCAAAGCGTCGAGCCCCAGCCAAAAGTAAGCGGAGACTGCATCTTGTGTGCTTCGCGAACCGCGCGCTGGTAGGCGCTGTTAATGGACACGTAGTTCTTGTGGGCTTCTATTATGCATTCTGAGTCAAGGTCTTCCAGGGTTTTAACCGCAGACATATAGTCGCTGCGGGTTTGTTCAACGCGCCTAAGAAGAAGGGATCTGTCTCTTTTTTTGTTAACCATCGCCTGACTCTCGAATGGTTATCGCGCGATCCAGGTACTGCCGTGCCTTTTTTAGGTCTTCAAGGTCGTTAAATTTACCACCAGCGCCCACCCTGAAAAGATACTTCATGGTGTTCCATAGCAGGGCGTCGTTAATAAACAGTGCGTCCGAAAGATCCCAAGCTTCAATGTCGCAGTGAGCGCCGCCGTCGGGGTCGTTTGTTCCGTGCCTGCTGTAAACCCGTATTTTGTAGTAGCTTGGTTCTTTAATGGGGTCCGCTTCTGTGGGCGAAAGATGCAGATCGTGATCGGTCGGTAGGCTTTCAAAGTATTGTTGATAGTTCACAGAGGTTGCCCCTTTTTCGGCTTCACAATCTTATGACGCGGACCCGTGTCAACGAGGCACGAATTGCCGTTAGGCAGGTCAATGGTCGCCGTCCACTCGCCGCTGTCGGGGTTCGTCCAGACGTGCAGTATGTGACCCCGTACAGAAACGGCTGAAAATATAACGCTTTCAGAATGGGTTTTGCTAAGCATACGGGTGACGTCTTCGGTTTTACGACACGGCACCTTGGCGTTGGCCTGGGGCGTAAACATCAACAGAAACGCCAGCACGGCGCTTGCTATGTATAAAGCCATCATACGCACCTCCAAAAAGAACTGGCGGTGG
>TARA_R110001583_G_scaffold50022_2_pt1 | contig 11830 bp, 10 predicted proteins | sample TARA_R110001583 | Tara Oceans TARA_R110001583 (sample SAMEA4398432) | marine metagenome | biome: Polar Biome; feature: [MES] marine water layer (ENVO:01000295) within the mesopelagic zone...; material: water (ENVO:00002006), including particulate matter (ENVO:01000060) such as...... | reverse complement strand
CAAACTTGACAACAGAAACTGATGAATATAAGTTGTATTTTTAATGCTTTTTTCTGTTGAGGGATGAATTCCATTGATAAAATGTACTTTCTACTGGGGGAGAGCAAAAATCTCTTGTCAAAACGCTTAAAACGGAAAGAAGTGGCAAATTTCACTCGACAAAACGTCCTAAACGAATGGGAAATAGAAAAATCAGGTGACAAAACGCTCTCGACAGCTAGAAAGTGCAAATTTCAACTGACAAAACGCTCTCGATGGGTTGGGAGTAGGAATTATCAGTGAATTGATGTTTTAGTCTGTCAGGCACTAATATCATAATAAGATGCTGAACGGGGCAGCCTTATACAGATGTGCATTATCAAATTTTGACTATAAATTAATTCTGATAAACATTTAAGGCAATATTAAAGTCTGTATAGTGATATTTATGCTTACTTTTAGTGCTCTTGAAAAAAGAGGTGTTGTTATCCCTCCAATTTGGTGGTGTAAGAGCAGCTTTTATCAAGATATATAAGAAATAACAAGCGTATGGCTGTTATAAACAAGTTAGCGGTTATTTCACTCAAATAGAACCCTAGTTTATTAATAAGTCCAATTAGTTGGCTATATATCAATATACAAAAATATTAAATATGAAGAAGTTGTTATTTTTAATGTTATTCGTTGGTTTCCACCTGGTTTCTTATAATCAAGTTATTATTAAGGGAAGAATATTTGACAAAAAGACAAAGGAGAAAATTTGTTTTGCAACAGTCTATTTTGACGGATCATTTGTTGGGACTAGCTCGGATGGAAATGGGGAATTCAGTCTAAGTATCCCACATAACACTTGTATGCCGTTAACTGTAAGTGCGGTGGGATATTATTCTTTTACACTGCCAGATTTTTCAATTGATAAACCTATAATTATCCATTTGACACCTAAGGAGTATCAAATAAATGAAGTTATCGTTTCTGATAAATCCCTTGTCAAGAAAAGAAAAGCAAACTTAAGATTGTTTAAAAATATATTTCTTGGAACAACTGAAAATGCATTGAATTGTGAAATTAGTAATGAGCAGGATATAAGCTTTAACTATGGCACTGATCGGGATACATTAAAAGCCATTGTCTCAAAACCAATCTTTGTTAATAACAATGCCTTAGGGTATAATGCCACTTATTATCTCAATAGGTTTGAATATTATAGAAAAAGCAACACCTTCCTTATTAGAGGAAATATGATCTTCAACAAAGATCTAGCTAGTGAAACAACAGATGAACGGTTATATATGACAAAAAGAAAAAAGGCTTATCTCGGATCGAGGATGCATTTTTTTAGAGCACTTTGGGCAAATGATTTATTGTCAGCTGGATTTTTAGTTAAGAATTCATCTGAAGAAAAACTCAAGGGGCAAGATATTGTAATTCAAGAAACTTGTAATCTCTCAATTCCTCTTGACAGCAACAAAAAATACCTTAAGTACCCAACTAAACTGAAAATATCATATGATTCAAGTTTTAGCGAAATAACTTTTCTTAAGCCGAAAGTTTACTTTGATGAAGTTGGATATTTTGATTCGTACATATTTTGGGATGGTGAGATGGTAACAAGGCGTATAGGTGACATGTTACCTTACGAATATAAAATAAATGAGTAACAACCGCTAACCCCTGATAGCGCGAGCTTGTAGCTCGTGTTTTGCGTATGCAAACCATAGTCTTTGTGTCATACTAATAAATACATGAATTTTGAGTTGGAAGTATAAGAAGCACCCGCTAGCGCGAGCTTGTAGCTCGTGCTTTGCGAATGCAAACCAAAGCCATTGTATCATAATTATAAGTACATGAATTTTGAGTCGTAAATATAAATTCCACAATAAAGAAGGTTTGTACTTTGTCAGTTTCGCAACGACATACTGGATTGATGTATTTGTGCGTGAAGCGTATTTTGCTGCTATAACCCAAAGCTTATCTTATTGTTGTACTCAAAAAGGTATGTGCCTGTTTGCTTACTGCATCATGCCTAGTCACATTCACTTGATCTTTAATGATGGAAATTCTAATCCCGCTAAGCTTTTAAAAGAGTTTAAGACCTATTCATCGAAAGCAATTCAGAAAATGATCGAAGAAAACCCACAGGAAAGTAGAAAGGAATGGATGCTTTGGATGATGGAACGTGCAGGGAAGATGAACAGTAATGTGAAACATAGGCAATTTTGGCAACAGAATAATCAACCTATAGAGTTGTGGAGCGATAAGGTGATAACAGAGAAACTAAACTATATTCATAATAATCCGGTTGAAGCAGGATTTGTAGAAGAAGCACATCATTGGAAATATAGCAGTGCTAAGAATTATGCTGGTGAGGCAGGACAATTGGCAGTTGAGATTTTATAATTTAATTTTTTCTGCAAGCAGAGCACGAGCTACAAGCTCGCGCTAGCGGAGGAAACTAAGCAATACCGCAAACATTCATTAAAAAAGGAAATACAAAATGAGAAAATTAAGATTTGGATTAATTGTTTGTGCATCTATTATAATAATTGGGCAACTAAGTCTAACTGACTATAGCGATTTAAGTTGGTCAAATAATTTAGGTAGATATCTAGGAATAATTGCTATGCTAGGCTTAATTCTTTCAATGATTTTATCAGGTCTTGATGAAAAAAGGAAATGTAAATAACTTTTAAGTCAGATTAGTTAAATCCAATAGCGCGAACTTGTAGCTAGTGCTTTGCGAATGCAAACCTAAAAACCTCGTATGTTTATTTTACAAGATGCAGATAAACCTGTCAGGTTTTTTTTTGAATAATAGCGGTAGCCCAAGCACACTATCAAAGATTGATTGGTTATTGTCTTTATCGGGAGGAACAAAACCGTATTAAAATGGGATAGAACCTGTAAGAGTCAAGCTGAAGAATTAGAATACCCTTATTTAATTCGAATCTACTTTTATAAACAATATGTAATCGATACATTAGTGAAGCATAGTTATTAAGCCAATAAGTAATAGAAATCATGCAATTACACACAAGGTCTCTTGCGAAAATCAAAAGTCCTTTAGACACAATAACAAAGACAAGATAAAGAACAACTTATAAAAGCAATTAGATAAGTGATAGTACTTTACTCACTTGTTAGCTGTAATATAAAACAATAGATAAAATGATTGAAATCTATTTCAAAAATAATAATATAAAAAAATATAAATCTATTGATGAAATTGAATATTTGCCAGACACAATTTTTAGTGTCCGATTCATTGGTTTCATTAATTCAGATTTAGAATCGATTTCTGAAAAGTTTGGACTTGATGTAAGCTCTTTTAGTAAAGGAGAGGATATTGAAATTAGTTCACATTATATTGAAACAGATGATCAGTTATCTTTAAATTTTACCCTTCCAAATTATTCTATAAATGATTCTTTTGAGGAGAAGGATATTTATATATTGATTAAGAATGATATCGTATTTACATTTCTTTCGTCTGATATAGAAGACAGTTTAAATACATTAACACAGTTTATATATAGTTTTGAGAATACAAGGTTTAACACTTATCATCAACTTTTTCTTTTTCAAATTGGTGTAATCTCAGATTACTACGCAGATATTGTCGAATTGATTTCAAAAAAAATAAAAGACCTTTTCCAAAAGACTCTCAAATCGAAACAGTTCAAGGAGAATGACTTAGATTACATTGCAGAATTAAGGTTTAATAATCTACTCATTAGGGAATCTCTTTCAGAATTTCAAAGAATTCTTCTTCTGTTAAAAAAGAGTGATGAGAATATAGACAATTCATCTACCAAGATAAATGAAGAGATAGATGATCTTACTGTAATAGCAGATTATTTACAATACAATTTTAACAGATTAGATGATTTAAATGGGAACATTAATAGTAAAATAGAATTAGAACAAAATAAAATATTTAAAATACTGACAATGATTACAGTATGTGTTTCATTGCCTACTTTTATTGTTGGGATATATGGAATGAACTTTAAGCATATGCCTGAACTAGAATGGGAACTCGGCTATCCAATTATAGTTCTAGCTTTATTTCTAAGTTTCATTGTCCCAATAGTTTATTTTAAAAAAAAGAAATGGTTCTAAGATTATTTCAAAACGAAAATAAATATTACAGCCAATAATTTATGAAAGTAATAACCGGGAATAGTTGTAAATTAAAGGGTTGTAGTCCGCTTCAGCTTTCTTGTAACTTGCCAGGAATGTAGCCCGCAATCGGCTCTCTTATACTCAACGTTAGCTACTAATTGACAAAAAAAAAACCGCTAGCGCGAGCTTGTAGCTCGTGCTTTGCGAATGCAAACCAAAGCCTTTGTATCATATTATAAGCACATGAATTTTGAGTCGTAAATATAAATGGAATAATTGTGGTGATGTCGTAAGCACACGATAATACCAAAACGAAGTGGAGATCAGCGAAGCTAATCGTGCTGCAGCGGGGGGTGTAAAGTGTGAATTATTTGAGAGTTATACAATGGGAAAGACAAAAAAAACGAAAAATAGAAGTAAAGGAAATGTCAAGAAGCAAGGGGATGCTTTATTTATATTTGAGAAGAGAATGGAGGTCGTTCTGCGCAAGATTATAGGTAAAGATGTTCCGATGCATTTGTTGAACAAAAGAGAACGTGAACATATGCGCTTGCTGGTTCAACATGTTAAAGCTCCTAGGCGATATGGCAATAGTATTGTTAGCAAAGAAGAGTTGAAAAATGTGAACATCTTGTACCAACGATTATCGCGGGAGGAGAATATTGAATTAGATGATAAAAAGGTATCGCTTTTTGACTTGAATGTTTATTCTGTTTATATCTTCTTTATTCATAATGTAGTTGAAGATGAGCAGAGAAAAAAGAAGCTGTGTGAATTTCCAGGCACAGGATACGACTTTAAGAGCTTGGAGTTATTGTTTCGCGCTCACAACGAGGTTGTGCTTATAAAGCTGATTAGTGCACTTACTGATGTTAGTCAGAAGATATTCTGTGTCACTCTTAAGAAAGAGAGACCTTATGTTTCTGACTATATTCTTGAGGTTTCTGCATTTCTACCTATTATAAAAAATATCAGCATTAATGGTAACAGGCGATCGATATATAAGGTAGGATTGCCATCTAATGCCAATGTGCATAAATGGGCAAAGGTTGATGTTTCTTTGTTGAAGGATCATTATAGCGGAGAGAAAAAGGCGTTGGACGTTTACATTCAGGCTCATGCTTTGAAGAGGATGGGGGAGCGATTGGATGGTATGGGTGCTTTTAGCCGGAATTTTATGCTTGCCATTACATTTCCGCATTTGAAATTCTTGGAACCATATAAAGGCTACCTGTTGATTCCCATTGAACCGGCGGGGGTGAGAGTTGGCTACCTGTTTTGTAATGTGATAGATGAGATGCTGGTGATCAGAACATTTTTGTTTATTACCCATAGTGCGACTCCTGAAGGTGATAGGTTGAAAAAGTTTACCGGTTTGAATCGTTCGGATATTAGCTATTGGAAAATTGATCGTTTGAGCACCCTTTTTAAAATAGATGAAGAGCATTGGCCCGAATTGTTAAGGTTGTTTGAATTGGTGGGAATAAAAAATATCCAGGATTTGAATGTTGAGGTATTTAATGAAAATAAGGGGAATGAAGTTGGGGAGTTTGATTCTTTTGTTGGATGTTTGAATGAGATGAAAATTAATTTTCTTGATAGTTGATAATTGTTAAGATGGGAAAAGACGGACCCCCGCTAGCTCGTGCTAGCGGAGATGTGATAACCACACGATGAAATCGTGCGGCAGCGCAGCCAAATCGTAAAAGGGAATTATTTAAAACCTGCCAGCTTAATTTACGAGATGTAGATTAAGCTGGCAGGTTTGTTTTTTATAATAGTTCCAACATAAAACGTTTGCCAGCCATAAATAAAGTGCATGGGCTTGCAGGCAGAATTTTGAAGTTTTACACATTAAATAAATTCGCCTAAGCTTTTGCATTGCTTAGATAAAAGGATAAATTTATAAACAATACAAAAGTTTTGGCTAACTGAGGTTTTTGTAGATTGCTTTTCAATCTTAGCCACGTCCCCATATTCAGACCCTTAGCTATCAATCGATAGAAAAACACATATCTAAAAAGAATGATTTCGTAGGCTGCGAAATTTATTTTTTTTACAAAAAAAGTAAATTATGCACATTATCGATATTTCAATCTTTGTAATCTATATGCTAGGCATGCTAGGTGTTGGCATCTATTTTATGAAACGTAATAAATCGCAAGACGACTATTATGTGGGAAGTAGAGAAATGACTTCGCTGCATATAGGCTTATCTGTTGTTGCCACAGATGTTGGTGGTGGGTTTTCTATAGGATTAGGTGGTTTAGGCTTTTTAATTGGTCTTTCGGGTAGCTGGATGCTGTTTACAGGCATAATCGGAGCATGGATTTCTGCTATTTTTCTTATTCCTTTGATATATCCTCTGGCAAGGAAACATAACTTTTTGAGCTTCCCCGAAGTTCTTAATCACTTCTACAATAGAAAAGTAGCCATTTTAGCCGGCCTTATCTCTCTTATTGGATATATCGGCTTTACCAGTTCTCAGGTTTTGGCAGGAGCCAAATTAGCTGCAGCAACTTTTCCGTCAATAACGATTGTCGATGCCGTATTATTAATGGGCGTTGTGGTTATAGGCTATACGGTACTCGGTGGTCTAAAGGCGGTTATTTTTACCGATACCATTCAATGGATCATACTCATGGTCGGTTTAATAGGCGTTGGTATTCCACTAGGCTTCGTAAAAGTTGGAGGCTGGGAAGCTATCAGAATTTATCTTCCAGATGACTTTCTAAGTCTATTCAATATTAGTTTCATTCAATTTATTAACTGGCTTATTACCATTGTTCCTATTTGGTTTGTTGGTATGACTTTGTATCAACGAATCTATGCTTCAAAAGATGAGAAGACAGCAAAAAAGGCTTGGTTTATAGCTGGCTTGTTCGAATGGCCTATCATGGCATTTATGGGAATTACTTTAGGTTTATTGGGTAGAGTTGCATTTGAACAAGGCATGTTTACTGAATTTGGATATGCTCCCGGAAGTGCTATCGATCCAGAAATTGGCTTGCCTTTACTCTTAACGCATATTTTCCCTGTTGGCCTAATGGGACTGCTCATGTCATCTTATTTTTCGGCAATCATGTCGACGGCTGATAGTTGTTTGATGGCGGCATCGGGTAATTTCACTACTGATATATTAAGACTTTCAAAAGACAACTCTAAAAGTATTCGATATTCGCAATTAGCGACATTAGTGATTGGAGTACTCGCAATTATCTTAGCCACCAAAATGGAGAATGTGCTTGATTTGATGTTGTATTCTTATGCTTTTATGGTTTCCGGACTCTTTGTTCCTGTTTTGGGTTTTATGTTTTTAAAAAATCCATCAGCGAAAGCAGCACTGTATGCTATGCTTTTTGGAGGAGGAATTACTTTGACTCTTATCTTAAGCGAAATGGCATTGCCTTTTGGATTAGATGCCAATTTCTTCGGTATAACTGCTTCAGCAATGGTTTTTACAGCTATCCAATTACTGCCTAAGAGATAAAATGTTCACTAACTTTATAATTGAAAGACGAACCTATGAATCAGAAAATAATAGAGCTTAGAAGGGAATTGCATAAATATCCTGAACTTTCCAATGATGAGTATAATACTTCAGAGCGGATTATAAACTTTATAAAAGAATACAATCCTGACGAGATTATCCGACTTGGTGATACAGGCGTCTTATTTGTTTTTAAAGGAACCGATCCGGGTAAAACGATACTGTTTAGATCCGAACTGGATGCTTTACCTATTAAAGAGATAAGCGAACTTGCATATAAATCTGTGAATGATAATATCTCTCATGCCTGTGGACACGATGGACATATGGCTATTTTAGCTGGTTTGGCTCAGAAAATTTCGAATGATCGCCCGACTAAAGGGAAAGTGATTTTACTTTTTCAACCAGCCGAAGAAGTAGAACAAGGTGCGCGTGATGTCATGGAGAACCCTAAATTCAAAATGATTCATCCAGACTATATGTTTGCGCTTCACAATGTGCCTGGTATTAAAAAACATAGAATCATCCTTAAAAAAGGAAGTTTTGCGTCTGGATCGAAGGGGATGACCGTTAAGCTTATGGGAAAAACAGCTCATGCTGCCGAACCTCAAAATGGAATCAGTCCTGCTAATGCGATTTCTCAAATCATCAATAAACTACACAGCTTAAGAGAGGATCGAACTCTTTTTAGCGATTTTATATTGCTGACCATCATTCATATAGAATTGGGAGAGATAGCTTTTGGTACCTCACCAGGCTATGCCGAAATGAGAATAACGCTACGTGCTTTCGAAAATGAAGATTTGGATTTGCTTACAAATCAATGTGAAAAAATAATACAAGAAATTTCTAGTTCAGAAGAATTAAGCTGTAAAATCTCCTATAATGAAGTCTTTCCAGCAACAGTTAATAATGATAAATGTGTTGATGTCGTTGAACAATCAGCAAAACAGATTGGCATGGAAGTGGAGCACTTGAAAACGCCTTTTAAATGGTCGGAAGACTTTGGCTATTTTACTGAAGAATACAAAGCTTGTTATTTTGGCTTGGGCTCTGGTTTAAATCAGCCACAGCTTCATAATCCTGATTTTGATTTTCCTGAAGATATTATAGAAACAGGGATAGACTTATTTTATACCATTTACAAAAACGCCTTCATTTATGAGTGATAATTCTATAATTACACTAAGTCAAAAATCGGCTAAGACTAATATTTCTTTTCTGAGATCGAAATTTGGTGATAAAGTAAAGATATCAGCAGTCGTTAAGGCTAATGCTTATGGGCACGGCATAGAACAAGTTGTACCCGTTTTTGAAAAATATGGTATTGATCACTTTTCAGTTTTTTATTATAGCGAAGCTGTTCGTGTTTATAATTGTCTTGCAAAACCAAGGTCGATAATGGTTATGGGATGGTTGTCCGACGAAAACATTAGGGATGCAATTGAAAAAGGAATAGAATTCTTTGTATTTAGTATTGAAAGGTTAAATACGGCAATAAAATTTGCAAGAGAGCTTAATTTAAAAGCAAAAATTCATCTTGAAGCCGAAACAGGAATGAATCGGTCAGGACTAGATTTTAAAGAATTTGATTGTGCTATTGATATCATAAAAGAGAATCTGTCTTATATTGAATTATCAGGATTCTGCACGCATTTAGCTGGAGCCGAAAGTGTATCAAACCACTTAAGAATACAAAATCAGTTGCATAAGTACAATGAAATGTTGGCTAAGTTTGAAGTAAATGATTTGAATCCAAAATACAAACATGTTGCTAATTCTGCGGCCGCTTTTGTATATCCTGAAACAAGAATGGATTTGGTAAGAATCGGTATTATGCTTTACGGCTTTTGGTCGAGTACAGAAGTATTTATACAATATATTAACAATCAGAATAATAAAATTGACCCGTTAAAAAGAATTCTGGAATGGACAAGCCAGATAATGGCTATTAAAGAAGTTAAAAGTGGTGAGTTTGTTGGATATGGTATTTCTTATCTGGCTCAAAACAACATTACTACTGCTTTAATCCCTGTTGGATATTCCATGGGTTATAGTCGTTCATTGAGTAATAAAGGTCGTGTTCTTATTCGTGGCCATAGATGTAGTGTAATTGGTGTTGTAAACATGAATATGATTATTGTAGATATTACCAATATTAAACATGTGGAAGTTGGTGATGAAGTTGTTTTGATTGGGAAACAACGTAAATTAGAAATAAAAGTCAGCGCTTTTAGCGATTTAAGCGATGAACTTAATTATGAAATACTAGCACACTTATCAGAGAGTATAACTCGAACTGTTGTTAAAAAATGAATTTAAGTTAGATTATTAGGGTATAGTTGGAATAATGAATTCTAAATATATTGATAAGAGAGTATAAGACGGGAGATAAGAATGTGTCATAAGTAATACGGGAAAAGTGTTATCTTTAAACTAAATAACAATTAATAAGCGGCAGTGTAAATGATAGCTTGGCACTTCGAAACCCTATGTTGCCCATACACAGGTCCTTGTATGTCATTAAAAAAAATGACTTACACTTCACATAAATTTAACTAAGTCGTATTACTAGACTTATAGAATATAAACGAATATAATTTTCATGGTTCAAACAAAAGTATTCAGTCCAACAAACAAACCGAATATCACAGAAAAAGAAGGCTTGATAAACTTCTTATTCGCTAATTTACAAGAATATGGAGACCCAAGAGCTGACATAGAAAAAGCGGTTAATTACGCATTGAAGGAAACAGTTTCATTTGGAGGCTTTATTTTGGTGTCCTATTTAGAAGATGAGATTTCAGGCGTAGTAGTAGTCAATCAAACAGGGATGAAAGATTATATTCCTGAGAATATCTTAGTTTATATTGCAACTCATAAAAATCATAGGGGGAAAGGAATAGGTAAAGCATTAATGCAAGAAGCCATCGATCTTGCAGAAGGCAGTATTGCTTTGCACGTTGAGCCCGAAAATCCAGCAAGATTTTTATATGAAAAAGTGGGATTTAGTAGTAAGTATGTTGAAATGCGATATAAAAAATAGAAATAATGGCTTTTGTAACAATTGATATTAAGAAACTAAAATCAAATTATGACTATCTCAATACTCTTTTTAAAAAGAATGGGATTGAATGGTCTATTGTATCTAAAATGCTGAGTGGCAATAAGCTGTTTTTAACAGAACTTTTAAAGTTCGACATTAAACAAATTTGCGACTCTCGGGTTTCTAACTTGCGAGAAATAAAAGAAATCAACCCTAAAATTGAAACGGTTTATATTAAACCTCCTGCAAAGCGATCCATACCTAAAATCGTTAAATATGCAGATATTAGTATGAATACGGAGTTTCAAACAATTAAGCTTTTATCAAAAGAAGCAAAAAAACAAAAGAAGATACACAAGATCATCATTATGATTGAGCTTGGAGAACTTAGAGAAGGCGTTTTAGGTGAGGATTTCATGGACTTTTATGAGAGTATTTTCAAATTAGAAAACATACAGGTTGTTGGAATTGGAGCAAACTTATCGTGCTTATACGGTGTTTTGCCAAATCACGATAAACTCATTCAGTTAAGCTTATATGAACAATTGATTGAAGCAAAGTTTGATAAACAAATCCCTTATGTTTCAGGAGGTTCTTCAGTGACTATCCCGTTGATCTTTCAAAATCTTTTACCAAAAGGAATCAATCATTTTAGAGTAGGCGAAACGTTGTTTCTTGGAACAGATGTATATAATAATACAAAATTTGAAAAAATGCACTCTGATGTATTTAGCCTGAATACAGAAATAATTGAGCTAATTGAAAAACCCCTTATTCCACATGGTAAAATGGGCACAAATGTGGAGGGCGAAAGTTACGAATTTGATCAAAATGATATTGGTGAAACATCGTACCGAGCTATTATTGATTTAGGGCTTCTTGATGTAGAAACAGATCATATTGAATTGGTTGACAAAAGTTTAAAATTAGCTGGTGCAAGTTCCGATATGATTGTAATTGACCTTGACGAAAACAAAAAGAAATATAAGGTTGGCGACTTGATTGAGTTTGAATTAGATTATATGGGAATTCTTAGAATAATGAACTCAAAATATATAGAAAAGAAAGTGAAAAATGCTAGCGCAACATAGTTTAATAGAGTTGAGTCTGAACTGCAAATTTGAAAGAGCTTGCAGCTATCAAAATATATAAGCTTAGAAAAGGGCGTGCACGGAAATGGAGGCCACTGA
>TARA_R110001583_G_scaffold75341_4_pt1 | contig 11839 bp, 21 predicted proteins | sample TARA_R110001583 | Tara Oceans TARA_R110001583 (sample SAMEA4398432) | marine metagenome | biome: Polar Biome; feature: [MES] marine water layer (ENVO:01000295) within the mesopelagic zone...; material: water (ENVO:00002006), including particulate matter (ENVO:01000060) such as...... | reverse complement strand
GCAGCCCAGTTTTTTTCAGCATGTGGATGGAACGCCCACTCATCTGCGATAACAACAGATGCAGTTTCTGAACGTCCTGCGTCTTCAGTAGCAGGTAGTGCAAATACAGAGGAATGGTGTGTTACGTTCCCCTTAGCATTACGCTGCTCGAATTCTATTTCTTTCTTATTATCGTTGATTAATGGTCGCCATTTGCGTATCCATTGAGGTAATCGAGAGTATTGGAACTTTACTTTGAGAAGAAGCTTTTGTGCTTCATCCTCTCTTTTAGATAGCATAAGTACGTTTGCGTTATTAAAGAAAAGTGCTTTATGTAATGCATAAGAAGATGCACACCATGATACTCCAAGTTGTCTCCCTTTTAATACAATTATCCTATCGTGATTTTGGAAGTCACGTAGTAGTTCTTTCTGAAAGTCCCAAAGTTTAAACGGAAATGTTTCAAAAGTTTGCGGATCGTTGATTTCACAATATGTTTCAAGAAAATATGCAATATCCTCTTTACACTTGAGAATCTCCTCCAGCTGTTCCTTCTGACTCAGTTCGTCGTTCTTCAAGTCTTTCGAGGATTTCATCGAGGTCGCCTGTGTTACCACTCTTATGTGTTACCTCCACTCGACTCTTATTTACTCCACCTAGATCAATTAAACGATCTATCGCGTATTGTACTACTCGTACATTCGTGTGATCTAGCATAAGTACAAGTTTGTGTATAGCTTTAGCTAGACCAAATGCAGTTACCTCTGCAGCCATAATCACAGGTTGTGTAGTGACTTTCTCGTATACAATACGAAAGTCTTTATTCTGTTGTTTCCATGAGTATGCTGTTGCAGGAGATATACTAGATGCTTCAGCTGCTTGTTTATCAGATAGGCCGTATAGCTTACCTACAAGAAACTGTTCTTGGTTTGCATTTAGAGATTCTATTAACCCACCTGCACCTATAAGAGGATTGGGGGTTATTAAAGATTCTATGTTCATTTCAGAATGGTCGAGGTCTGTATCGTCGTCCATCATCTGAGTTAAGGCTAATAATGGATTAGCTGGCATTTGTACCCCATTTGCATAAGTGTGCCGTTTATGATATACTTTTATGGTAACACAAGATTGGAGTACTGTCAATGCCTAGAATCAATTATAAAGATATGGTGCACAAAAGAGTTCACATACATCGTTCGACTTCAATGCTATTAAGTACGATGTCTGAGCTTATGGGAGAATCTTACAGAGATACCTTTGAAGCTGCTTTATTGTACGGAATGGCTTATATGAATGAGCACAATAAAATGAACATGACTCAGTGGCTAGATGAAGTTAAACTACCTAAAATAGAAGATGTTGACAAGTTTATCAAAGTAGAGTAAAATAAACTTAATGCCCAAAAAACTTACACCACAACAAACAGTAAATGTTTTAGTAGATGCTGGATGGCCTCCTAAGCACTTATATAATGCTTTTAGAACTGTCTTTTTTGAATCCTCTTTTAGACCAGATGTTACTTCAGAAGATGACCAAGTAGCTAATAAACCAAGAACAGCTTCTTATGGGTTGTTTCAAATTAATCCTATCTTCTGGAGTGAAGAGATAAAACAATTTCTAAGAGACGAAGGTTTACTAGAAAATGTTGACCCAGACTTTACAGAGCCAGAATACTACTATGATAAATATAAACCTGAAGAAGAACAAGGGGACGTGCATAAACGTGTACCAGTACTTAGCAAAAGAGAAATTGAATTAATTATGGATCCTGTTCTAAATGCTCAATTTGCATTTGAGCATATATTTGCGCGACATGGTTGGGATGGCTCAGGACCAGATGGAACAAACGTAAATGCACAAGGTGAGCCACTTATGAATTCTGCTTGGACCTCAATAGCTACGTGGATTAACTCTTTAAAGTTTCCAGGATATGATGGTAAAGATAATGAGTATAGAGACATAAGAATAAGAGAAGAAGAAGTAGGACCAATTTGGGAATCAACAGAAGGGCCTACTATCGTTGAAGAAAGTGGAAGTCCAGATAATGAAACTTCAATTGGGTTTCAAGGACTTGAAGGCAAACAAGATGAAACAGGTACTGCCTCTTTAGGAAAGTCTAGATTTTTAGGGGATAGAGACATGGTACAATCCCCTGAAGGTGGAATACTTGATATGAGTAGTCCACGACCAAATATTCCACGGTACCCTACAGGACAAGAATTCGGTTCACCTATGGGTGCGTTTGATGAAACAGATTCTATGACAAATTTTAATTGGAAAGACGATGCATTAAGAAGTTGGTTGGATCAATATTATCCAAATCAAGGTGGCATAGGAAACGCTGAATTAGACTTTGACCCAACCGGAGGAGCACCTCCTGACACTGAAGGTGCACTTGTATCAAACTTTGAACCAGCTTTTATGAAACAGAATATGGTATAGTAGTGTTCATGAAAGAGAACATCTGTCCAAATTGTGAAGGCCGTCTTCTTTTTGAACCCGGACACATGAGTTACAATAATCAAGGAATGTTCTCAATACATGCGGAAAACCGCATTGTTTGTCTTATGTGTGCTCGATATAGATACTTAGATGAATTTAAAGGCTGTGAGTCCGTGATGGGCCGAACCTCAGCTCTCCCCCACTATGTGTTATCTTACGCTCCAGAAGGTGCCAAAGAACAGACGGCTGCTGCCGAACGGCGAGCACGATATCTCTTGACAAGAAACTCCTAGTTTGTTATAATGTAAATGGACAAGTACCGCATTGAATCGGAGGGTATAGTTATGTCTGAAACTTCAGAACAACGAAAAGCACGAGATGCACATATTACAGATATGCGCGCAAAAGAAATGGCAAGACAATCTTATAGAATGAATGGAATGAGTGTAGGATCTACTGAGCGAATTGCTCAGATGAGAGCAGATGCGTTTGACCGTACAGTTAAGATGGGTCAAGCAAAGAAAGGAAAGAAGGACAAATAGGGGGAACGGATGGACGAACAGAACGAGAAGAAACCAAGTTTTTTTAAGAGGGTTTTTTCAATCCCTAATGTACGATTGCCTAAGATTCAGTTTAAATCAAAAGAGTGGCGAACACCTAGCGTAAATGCTAGTATGCCAAATGTTATGAATGTAGGTAAAGTTCCTGATCTTAAGATTGCAAGTTTGAAAGGTACACGAATTGTGGGCGGTGTTTGGAAAGTAGGCACACTAGGATTAATTATCGGTGTAGCCGTTACTGCTTTTGCAATTGGTACAGCTATCAAAGGACTCAACGCAGCTCCGATATGGCCTGAGCCAGCTCAGTATGATGCAGCTAGAGTTCCTGCAGACCGAACCCTACAAGTAGGTGATGAGTGGGTGTTTGCTGATAACACACCCGCTGACGAACGAGAACTACAAACTCACACGCTACAGCTAAACGTATCCGGTGCACGAGCCGCAGACATTACTATCTCTGGTCTAGAAATTGGTAAAGCTTCTGGGCTAACAGATGCAATTCAGGTAATAGGCACTGCTGATCATGTACTTGCATGTGATACTGTTATCATTGACAATGTGGAAGCAACTACTTTTAACCTATCTGCCACAAAAGTATATGAGCTAAATATCACTAATGTAAAGGCTGATGGTCTTTCTATCGGCCCAACACTATCCTCTACTCCAAAAGACATCACAGTAACTTCTACTCGTGGTGCTGTAAAAATTCCGGGGGTGACCAGTGGTTCCTTCGATAAGATTGTCATTAATACCGCGACTGCAGACAGCTTTTGTCGTACACTTACACTTAGTAACATATCCGCCTTTGGTGGAGGGATTAACCTCGACAATATGGAGATTGGTACTTTAACAATTCAGAATAGTAAAATTGGTAATGGAACAGGCATTGATGCCCCAAGTTTCATAATTGATGCAACTACACTGATACAATCAATGACAGCAAGTAATAACTATGAGGCACCGATTACCGTTCAATAGGAGGATTAGATGGCTACTTGTAACTGCGGGTGTTTTGAGCCTGTTCGCACTTCTTCCGAACGTCGTAGACGCTCCATTCGGAGTCTATCAACAGACGTTCCCCAACCCCACTCCAGTATTGAGAGAGACGGTGGAGACGCATGGTTCTCGGCCTACTCCTGTTGCTCAACGGGAAATGCCGTTTGTACATGTGGCGGTGGTCAAACCTCAACCTGTAACTGTTCTGGATAGATGGGATTTTAATCTACATCTAAGTAATTCAGCATGGCGTGGTTACTGGGAATGGCATGGGTTAAGTGAGTTTAAAGACGAGACAAACGAGTTATGGAGATTTGTAAACTGCCTACACGAAAGTAGTCCAACAACTCCACTAACGTTAAAGAGTGATAATGAAAGTGTAGGAGTCTTCCGTATAAATCCTCAAAAGTATTTTTGGATTGTAGAATGGCATAATATACACGATATAGAAGGAAACATGGAAGCAGCCCACAAAATATGGAAACTAGACGGATGGGATGTTTGGCCTCATTGTTCGAGTATAATGAAACGGAGTGAAGACTATGAGTGAAGAAGAGACCCCCACCCAAGCTCCACCACAAGAGCCTCAAGAGCCTGTTCCCCCTCGATCTGAGGGAACTACTATTACCGGGATTCAGCTTTTAACAGGCATAATATTCATACCTGTAGTAATGGTGTGGCTTGCACTAGGTGCACGAATCATATGGTCAGCTTCCGAAAACCCAGAAACTCTTGATTCAATTGAGGGGTTACTCACGGCCCTGGCGGTCCTTTCGCTACCTGTGTCTGCTGGATTGGGTAAACTCTTTGAGGCGTTTAGCTCTGAGGTAACCTCTAGGAATAATGAAAAATAGAATTGTATTTTTGGTAGCATTGCTTCCAGCTGTATTTATACTTATTGCTTCTGTTGCGTATATAAGCACATTACGTGATACAATACAAGCAAATGAAGCAGCACTTAAAATAGTAGATAAGCAGATTATGGAGTTACAGTATCATGTAATATATCTTGAAGAGTCACTAGTAAACGTAGTAATAACTAGTGAATGGAATGAGTATAGGCTAGATTTGATTGAGGAGATTTTTGACTAATGAAAGAAATAGAAGAAGACGGTGTAGTGTTGTTTGAGTATGATAGCTCAGGCCGAGTAGTGGATGCAGAAGTAGACGAAGATGGTTGGGAGCAGATGGTCTTTCCTGAATGGCAAATGCGCTTTGACTCCACTCTTGGATACGGAGTCACGCGAATAAAAGACCGAGCAAGTTATGACAGCTGGAAAGCCGCCCGACCTATATGGGATGTATATGATGCTGACGAACGTATACGACTAGGGTTAGAACCCTTTAAAACTGTAGAAGAACACGAAGCAGAAAAGAAAGCCTTATATGAGAAGGCAACTGCAGCGGGTAAAGAAGCGTGGGAAAGCTACCTAGCAAGCAGAGGACTATCAAACGATGGTACTCCTGAGATGGCTAGAGCGTGGACTGACTACGCACGAATAATGCAAGGATAGGAGCGACGCGGGGTGGAGCAGTGGCAGCTCGTCAGGTTCATTGTCTGAAGCGCGTAGGTTCGATTCCTGCCCCCGCTACCAAACTAATGAGATTAGCTTTTTATGGTTCCCCCGGATGTGGTAAGACCACTATGTCTAATAGTGTAGCTGCGCTATATGGGGGAACTGTGGTAAGCTTTGCAGAACCACTACGCGAATGCGTTAGTGAGACTTTTGAAATACCTATGAGAGATTTGGTGCATGTACCGGAAAAATACCAATGGCGACAATTATTACAATTTTGCGGAAATCGGATGCGAGACAAAGACCCTAATTTTTGGGTGGACAAGATGGGAGATCATATCAACTCTTTTGACCCACATCACCATCTTTGCGTTGACGACATGCGCTACCCTAATGAGTTTGATCTTCTTAAACGTCTTGGATTTGAAATGGTCCATGTGGGGTCCAACCCTTCAATATCACAAGGAGCCATTACCCCAATCGAGTCCAAAGACTCCAGCGAAGCCCACTGGAGAGACTTCATGCCGGACTACTACATTCCATGGAGACACCATAAATCCATGCGGGTACACCTAATGTTATCAATAAGAGACAAGCAAGTAAAAAGTAGTATTATATGATATAATAGTATTAATGGCAAAAGACTCACGACTAGCCCGAGCAGGTGTTTCCGGTTTCAACAAACCGAAGCGCACCCCTAAACACAAAACTAAGTCACACGTCGTTGTAGCTAAAACTGGTGGTAAAGTCAAAACTATCCGATTCGGCCAACAAGGTGTAACTGGCGATAGGACCACTACAAAACGCTCAAAGTCTTTTAAAGCCCGGCATGGTAAGAATATCAAAAAGGGCAAGATGTCTGCCGCATACTGGGCCAATAAGGTTAAATGGTAAAAGAGACCCTAGTTATTATAGGGTTGCTCATGTTCCTCCATTTCATTATCTATAGGTATGTAAAGACTAACTAGGCACATTTATGCCACCCCTACAAAAAATACAAAGTTGTCGATCTGTCGGCGATTGCTTTTTACTATTTTCTTTTCTCGCGGGGGTACCCCCCGTTCTTCCTTAAGATATCTAAACGCGGGTGGAAATATATGGATAATAGGTATATAGGGGGGGTATGTGTGGTGTCCTGTATCTTATAGGCAGATAGACAAACAATTTAATCCGGATTTATTTTCTTTGGTTTTTTCCCTTGCTATATAAGGGATTCAGGCCCTATTGACTTTGGATTCTTTTTCATGGGATACTGGAAGTAGCTTAGAAGTGGCCTAACGCAGAGCCTAGCAAGTAGCTAGGACAAAAGTATTTAGAGAAAGGTTAAACATGAATACTTACACGGGATACTTATTGATCAAGGATTCATCCGGAACCATTAAAGGATGGTTCAATGAGGACGGATCAGCGATTGATGCACAAGGTGAGTTCGAGATTCGCGTGGAGATGAGTGCGACTAAACGTGCCATCAAGATGACACGAGACGATGCCAGCAAGCAGGAAAAGCAAAACGCTTTGAAAGCAGCTGGCAAGGAATTCTACCGAATGGGTCTATATATGGATGGGGTCTTTCAGTACACTACTGATATCCTCACCAAGGTAGACGATGGGTCTAGGTATGGTGCACGAGTCAAGTACGACTTGAGTTTACTCAAGGCAGTAATGGACAACGAGGGGCGAGATTTTACAAAAACTCCCCCCACTGCACCAGAGGAGCCGAAGCAGAGAGAAGAGGCCGGACCGGTCACTCGAACACCTGCTAACGCTGACAGTGTCGAAGCAATCCTTGCAGAAGCCAAGGAAGACTTGGACAAAGGTGAGATAACCCGAGCAGAGTGGTATTCACTACGGGCTAGCTTAACCAAATAGCGAGAGACGGGGGGAGGCCACTTCTCCCCCCACCTCTCAGAAAAGGAAAAGGATTAAACAATGGCAAACATTTACTGGGGCACAGGATGCCCAGAAGAAATAAGAGAATTATTCGAGACACTAGGAGTTGACCAAGAGTACGAAGCCAGTAAGTTTAGAAACTTAGACAAGGCAGTACGCTCACCCTGGGGTAAGAGAAAATACTGGAACAGAAGAGCATATGACATACTCTTCAACTATGCCTACACAAACATAGGACGATACATAGAAGCAACGGAGGAGGAGTAAAAGGAAAGAGGGGGGGCGAAAGCCCCCCAACACACCTACTCTTTCTTTTTTTTCTTTTTCTTTTTGTGTAACAGAAACTCCCCACTATAGTATAACTATAGTTAAAACTAAAGTAAAGCGTTTCATGGGAGTATATAGTATATTATATTATAGATTATAGGGTGGTGTGGTACTGTGATGGTGTTGTCATGGTATGGTGCTGCTTCCCACCCACCATCCCTATATTATAATGGTATAGTATGGGGTATGTCAAGGGGTAATGTTTCAGTTGTGTTACAGTATGGTTACGATTGTATGTTATGGTGGTCTTATTTGTATAAGATTGTATAGTATTGGGTAGAAATTTAGCATAAAGCGTCTCATCTGTCGTTAATTGCTCAGCATAGTATGGATATTATATAAGTATGGTATATTTATGGTATCCTGGCTAGCTATATTATGTATATTATTATGGTATATATGGTAGATGTATGCCATGTATAGCAAGATGTTATACGGATGGTATGTCCGGCGGCTTGGTCAAAGCTGTGGTAAACTGGTTGCAGAGGTTTTTCAAGTCGAGAAACCAAAATTTTAGCCGGAAGGAGAATACAATGGCTAATGGTAATGAGAGGGATGATAAGAGGGTGGAGCTACCGGACTTCAAACCGAAGAAGCCCATCTACCATGAATGGGATGACTTAGGGAACATAGGGAAGCATGGTATGGGGCATCCCATATGCAGTACCAAGTGTGAGGTTGAGGGTCATACCTTGAGGGTCAGAACAAGGAAGGCTGCGTCTGATACTCATTGTTACGATGCAAAACCCCATAAAACTAACTTGCCTTCTCGGCTTGCTGGTCACATGGTATCCAATATCAACAGAGTTCGAGACCTTACATGGGTTGACACTGTGATGGATACCAACAAAGTCATACAGCATGGTAAGGGGAGACGCAAGAAGGACTGTGAGTGTATCGAAGGATGGCATAACAGATGGGTACTATCCTATGAGAGCAAACATGGAGGAGCTAATCCGGCAGACTATCCACATGGATGGCTTGGTCGTAAGCTAGTCAAGGATGGTGCAGAGTACCTAGAACCTGACATAGTATGGGAGGAGCAGACTGAGGAGAACTACATCGAACCGTTTACTATGGATGGTGAGGAGTTGTTTGACTTCACATACAATTACCTTCGTAAGATAAGCAAGGCTGAGAACTGGGACTTGGAAGCTAAGGAGTACGATGGAGTCGAAGTATATGATGACATTGCATCAGTTGCTATGCTGAAGTTTCTTGAGAGACAAAGCAAGACAGGCAGTAGAATGCTTGACAAGGAGGGCAACCAGAGACTCTCCAAAGAAGGCAAGCCATTGTATTACAAACATATTAAGAATCCATTCAGATATGCAACGAGCTGTGTTAAGTCAGCCATTGCCATGTATCGGAAGGAACGAGCAGAGACAAGGTTAGCCGTTGTACCAGAGGATGTATTCGATGACGGTACTATGCTAATGCTTGAACATCCCAACCAACTCATGGATTACTATACGATGAGCAAAGAAATGCCAACGCAATCCAAGATTACAACGGATACCTTGAGAGAACTGATAGATAGGATGGGACTTAACATACACCCCAGTCATATACGGTCAGCAATCGATGGGATACTCGGCAATCCGATACGGTATGAGAAGGCAGAGAGTACCAAGAGAAACATCAGAAGGCTACGACAAGCCATACGAGAGGCTTCATCTGATAAGACGGAAGGCTTACAAGATATACTATCCAACATCGACATAGTAGTAGACCTACCAACAGCAACACAAGCAAACAAATAACATACCATTGGGGTAGGGCATAGACATACCATCTATGTCTTGTCCGCCCCTTTGGTCAGTATTGTTGAACGAGAGGAGTTACCAATGAGTAACACAACAGTAGTAGTATATGAAGATGAGATAGATACCATAGATACTATCCATGAGGAGGCTATCACATACTGTAAGATGGCAACTGCACCCCTTACATGGTATGGATCCTACATGGAATATCAGGAGAATCCTGAATAACATACATACTATGTCCGGCCTAGTGGTCAGTATTAGTGAGGCCGTTGAGGAGGAGTAAATATATATATATAATTCATTGATGGTTTAATAGGTACATGGTATGAGAGGAGACATTATGCCTAAGATTGAGATTGATTACACGGTATTAGTAACAGATGAGGGGGAGTTCTCTTTAGTGGGAGGTACATTATATCAAGATAATGTGCCGATGCCATATGTGGATAATCCAGAACAAGAGTTCTATACTCTTGTAACTGATGAGATAGATAAGTATAAGAGCAGTAGTTACATAACTGTTAGACGCATGACTGTATGGGAGGATTGATATGCCGTTTGTAGAGTATGGTAAAGATGGTAACAAGCGATGGGTTAATACCTACCATGAGGGTGACATAATACATGCTACCCATAACATGAAGGATACCGAGAAGGTATGCCATGAGACACAGCTAGTTACTAAGCTAGGATTTATAGGGCAAGGTAATGCAGTGTATCAAAAGGTGCAGTACTTTTACTGTGTTATATGTGGTGCTAGTATAGAAGATAAGGAGTATATAGATGGGTAATACAACACTAACTAGGATGGAAACTAATCTAATCCGTACCGGATTACAGAATCATGAAGACGTTATAGATTTTAATCATGCTGATGAACATGCGAAGGCTATATTTTCACAGCTTTTTGACGCTTATGCAGAGACTCCGTCTCAATCTTGGTACACATATCAAGGATGTTGGGTAAGTGAGGATGAATTTGCTGCGGATTTAGCAAGTGAAGTAGGGATTCTTGATAGTGATTGGAGTATATATTTTGATTATGACATGTGGACTAATGACTTATTCATAAGTGACTACACGTCATTAGATTGTAGAAAATGTGGTGAAGTAATGATAGTGAGGTATCAGTAATGGATAGTGCATTGGTTAATAGAAGAGGTATCCCCTTTGAGTATGATGATGCTGAGCGTGACTACTATGAGGAAACTATAGAGGAACTTGCTAAGCAAGTTAAAGGTCACCTGTTATACAAGGACCAGAGTAATGAATGGCGCACCTTTAAGAACTCATTGATGAGTGTAGTAAAGCACAATATATTTGCTAAGGATGTGGATGGTAGTATTCATATAACTCCGTCAGGTCATCATCGTGTTGGTGGTGGCATGGTATCTACATCATTAGTAGTAAGGTGGAGTGACCACTGGCAAACAACTACAGTAGGTGATGATAACGAGAAGGTAGAGTATGCAGTAATAAATGATACTCGTGATTACTTTCTTAAGAATATAAATAAATTCAGCAATCCAGATGAGATGGCTGAGTTAATTAAACTGATGGGTTAGGCGAGCGCGAATAGTTTGTCCGGCTAGTCGGTCAGTGTAGGTGGCGGCTCGGTGGAGCTGCAAGAATAAACAATAGTTATAAGAAAGGTAATGAAATGGCTAAAAGTTTTGTAGAAGTACCACAGAATGCAATGAGAATTAGAGTAGGAGAACATACTGAGATTGTTGCATGGCGCTCAGTATATAAAGGTGAGAAGCAGATTAGCTTAGGCAAGTCTACTCAATACAAAGAAGGTGGAGAAGTCTACACTAAGATGGCTCCATCTATTACAACAGAACTGTTCCACCAGTTAGTTAACCTAGCTAATGGTCACCTGTTTGATAGCAGTGATGTCGATGGTGAGGCTATTGAAGCTCCCCGTCGTGGCGAACGATAAATAAAATCTAGTCAGTGGGAGCCTACCACCGTAAGGTTCCCCCTTACTAGAGAGATACTTAGCATATAAAATAATTAAAACTATTTACATAAGCTGTGTGTTAAGTGTCTCTCTTGTAAGGCTAATGGGTAGCGTTTTATTATTGTGATAAATGAATTTTCACTGCCCATTAGACTTACTATTGAGATTCCTAGCGAACCTTATCCGTTAGGAGTCTCACTAGTAAGGTATATGACCCCTCTCGATTATACCTTACAACCATGTTGGTACTGGGTCAGCAGATAGTTTGCAGGGTTTATTCATGCCCTTCTCCTTTCCTATCTGTTGGCCTGGTATTCCTATTACATACAAGTGGATTCAGTAGTTACGTGCCGATTGAGTACACATAGTGTACAAGGTATTGACTAAGGGTGAACT
>TARA_R110001583_G_scaffold101415_1_pt1 | contig 11839 bp, 9 predicted proteins | sample TARA_R110001583 | Tara Oceans TARA_R110001583 (sample SAMEA4398432) | marine metagenome | biome: Polar Biome; feature: [MES] marine water layer (ENVO:01000295) within the mesopelagic zone...; material: water (ENVO:00002006), including particulate matter (ENVO:01000060) such as...... | reverse complement strand
GCAAGGTCGTGGAAGTTCGAGTCTTCTCCTGGGCACCATACCCCAAAAACTTAACGTTTTCAAAGGCTTCTCAGCCTGGGGTTTGCTGTTTGTACTACACAAAAGTACTACCGATTTTCTTTCCCTGCTGACTTACATTTTGGATACGATTTTGTTCTACACGAGCTGAATCTCGTATTGAAGACCCAATTGATTTTTCAGGTCATTTGGGTATTTTGCAGAGCACGTTCAGCCGCCCGTTCGTTTTCTTGCAGACCAACCTTTAGGCCATGGTCGAGATGGCCTTCCGGCCTCCTCAAATCGCTTTTGAACGAACGCTGAAATGTCATTAAGACAATGATCAACCAGAAGCTCACAAGTCTGTTCCAGTTGTTTGCCCATTTGCCTTAGGACGCGTCCACGCGGACGTGGGTATACATGCAACTCTGTGGTTCTCGTCGCAGACCGGCTAAAGCTTGCGGTTTCCCACTTCTTATGAGTGCCTGATGCCATCCTGTGGACGATCTTTGCGGCTTGAACATGTTTGAACTCGTTTGTCAGAACGGGTTGGGGGTCATCCCTTACGACCAGCTCAATTGCAACCCATGATGAGATGACAAGCCAAGGATCAATCTCATGATGCCTTAACCTTGCCCATGCCGCCTTAGCTCGGTCTGAGGGTGACAATCCACGAAGACGGAAGGCTTCTATGTGGCGTCCTGAACGCTGATACAGACCCTTCACACGTCCAAGGGCGTCAGCGACCCACATGTTCTCAGCATTGGCCAGAAGCCATTCTAGGACGGCGTGGCGGTATGGGTTTACATCCTTGGCTACGTAGCTGCCCTTGATCATGCTTCCGTGACGTTGGAGGTGTTCGTAATGGGCGCGACAGTACTTCTCATCCAGTCCGTCATTGGTCCCTGCACGGGCAGGTTTTCCGCAACCAATGATGCGGCAATAACCGTACATGTGGTTGGCATTCTCGGCGCGGTGTTTGACCTCCGCTTTACGGGCCATAACCTTCTGATAGTCAGTCACTTTTTATGAGTCCCTCTAATGGTAAGCTGAGGGTTTCCTTATAGATATACACCAGCTTTATTCCCCCTTCTCAATAGTCACAAGTCCATCAATACCAGTGTGATGTTTAAAGGTAGAGAGCATCACTTCCCTGACCTGATCTTGTGAGGAGGGAGGAACGATCAAAGCATCATGGATAGGTAAGGCGACGATATTCATCTTCTTGAGTTGAAGCAGAGTGTCGATCAGGATTTCACTCTCGATGAACTGGGTATCATGACCTATGCCAGTATAGAACTTTGAACTGATAGACGGATGTGCTGCCTCAATTGCATTACAGACATCAGTGATATGATGGTCTCTAGCGAAGCTCTGTCGTACCCCTTTAGGCATTCTAGCAAGACGCTTTGTGCTAAAGAGCATGGCGTTCATAACCTGCTTAATGCCTGCTCTATGGGTTGAATAACCAGGGATGCTATAGAGGTCTTCACTTGGTGGTTCTGCTTCAAGCATCCCATAGATGATACGTGGGGTCATTTGGCCGTAGTCAAGCTCAACACCAAACTCATCGCCAATCATCAAGCCACCAAAGCGATCTTTCTTTCTCAGACGTTGCCAGAAGCCACCAAACAGGCGTCCTCCGCTGTCGAAGCGCTCTTGGGTGAATATCCTGCGCAATTTGCGGTCAGTGGAGTCTATGAACCGTTCACCCTCTGCGAGGACAGCTTCATCAAAGTTGATATCAGCGTGATCTAACCATTGATTGATCTCCTGCACCTGTTGACGGTAGCGAAAGGTTTCAGGCGTATCGCCATATTCGATGTCCTGGCTTTCATCCCAGTAATCATCCTTCATGCTGCGGAGAATGATCACCTCTTGGTCGTCTGCAAGGCTGAAATCGTCGATGGAGAGGTCATGTTCTTTGATGCGCTTTAAGGCTCTCCAGCCCGCCTTAATCGTCGTTCTGCGAGCTGGTCCAAAGTAGCCCTTATGACCGACTTCAAGTGCGATATAGACCATCTCAGGCGCGATCATCGTATCCAGTATGTCTGGCAACTTTTTGTTCAGTGCGTCGGGACGATAACGACTCTTTCGGCCAAGTATTTGGTTTGAGCGGCTAATAAAGATGTCACCCTGATCACCAGTGAGATGGTGATGTATGGCATCGCAAAGAATAGCAGACACGGTCCGTTCAAAGACTACCTGATCTGCTGGGCGTCGTTTACGTTTCCGCAGATTGAAGTGCTTCTCATAGTTCTGAAGAAGCCTGATTGCCTCTTCTACAACTGCTTTGGCTTTGTCGGTTGCTGGAATGCGCCAGGGATTGAAGGGGCGGTCGTGTAGCTTTTGTTCTGTTTGTTCTTTGGTGTCAGTCATTCAGGTAATCACAACATAGCCACCCCGCCTTAGGAGGGGCTGATAAGCACAAAAGGATGGAAGAAGTCAGTGGAGCGTGGAATAGATGCTTGCCCCACCGCCAGGGTAAGAACTGAAGATATGGGCAAATGCCGCATGGCACTTATCTTCGTATATCGTTTCGTCGTAAACGTCTGGTAGGCCACGGTCCAGCTCAATCTCAATAGCTTGACGAACGGCACCACGGGTTGCTGCTTTTTCCCGCCAGTCCAGAACCAGTCTTTCTGCTTTAAGCTTCTCCAGCAGCATCTTACAGACCCTCTTGACCTCATTGCGTTGCTTGTCGGTCAATTCAGGCTCCGGCTGCGTGAGAATGTCAAAGACCGCGAGTTCTTCCTCGGTAAGACCTTCACGCATGGCACGTTGGTCTTCTTCATTCGTTCGTTCGGTAAAGCTGAGCAACTCATTGAACAACTCCTCAATGTTCAAGCTGCCCGAATTGTATCTGGCGATAAGCTTTTCAAACTTCTCTAGGAAGTCCGCACGAGAAGGGTTGAGCTTTGCCATCTGAACCAACTTTTCGTTCAACAGCGCCCGCAGCTTCTCCGCCTCGGTCCTTTTCCGGCCCTTGGCGAACTTTTCTTTTAGTTTCTCAAAGTCGATCTTGCCGAGGTCATAAAGCTTCTCGTCGGGCGTCGCATGGATGAGATAAGGCACCGGCGCGACTGAGCGATCAAGCAAGTCTTCGACCTGGTCCATGACCTTAGAAATATCTATCGGTGGTAAAAGCGATTTGATCTTCTGTGCGAGCACCGAAACCAGCACTGCATCGGCCACCACTTCCTTTGCCAGAGGGTCGGGTAGGATTGCGCGATAGACGCGGGAAACAGTTGATGCCATGCCTATAAAGGTCCGCTTGGTTTCTTCGCTTTCAATCAGCTTTTCTACAGCGTCATCAAGTAGGGCGATTTTCTCAAACCCCTGAGTTTCCTTAATCTTCGCTGGTTCAATTTGCCGTTCGACCAGAAATGCAATGGCTTGGGCAATCAGATGCTTGAGATGCTCTACAAGCTCGCTCTTGTCCTTAATCGGCTGTTCACCGCCACTTCCCATTTCACCGCCATAGATCGACAAGGCCTCCTGAAGCTTCCTGAAGACACCGACATAGTCGACAATCAAGCCTGCTTCCTTACCGGCATACTTGCGGTTTGCTCTGGCAATCGTTTGCATCAGGGTGTGGTTCTTCATCGGCTTGTCGAGATAGATCGTCGAGCAAGATGGTACATCAAATCCTGTAATCCACATCGCGCAGACAAACACGAGGCGAAGGGGATTGTCTGGATTTTTGAAGTCTTCGTCGACTTCTCCATCAACCAAGCGCTTGCGGTGTGGTCGAATGTCGAGACCCTTTGCAGCCATTTCGTCGATTTCATTCTGCCCCTGTGAGACCACCACCGCCATGTCGGTATCTTGCATCCGATTAATGGTCATCTGGATGGCTTCACGTTCTTCCTCTGGTACAGTGGGCAGCTTGTCTCTTAACCGCGTCAGGTGGTCCTTCCAGTGGACTTGAACCTTGTCATACATCTTGATGGCGGTGGCCTTGTCGATGCAGACCATCATCGCCTTGCCTTGATGTCCCCGGCCCGTGAAGTGCTGCACAAGGTCTTCTGCAATCGCCTCTAGGCGCTCGTCACGGGTAATCAGATGATATTCCTTGGCGAATACCTGCTGAACCTTGCGTTCCTGGTCACTGTCCAGCTCGGCATCCTCAAGGATTTGCTGAAGGTCGTCTGTCAGGTTCTCGTTGGTAAGCTGAAGCTCGGGAATACGGTTTTCATAATAAAGAGGCACCGTTGCGCCATCGGCAATCGACTGACCAAAGTCATAGACCGAGATGTAATCACCAAACACCTCTTTGGTTTTCTCCTCGCCCGCAATCAACGGGGTGCCTGTGAAACCAAGGAATGCAGCGTTCGGCAGTGCTGAGCGCATGTTCAGAGCCAGCGTGTCATATTGTGAGCGATGGGCTTCGTCGGTAATGACGATAATGTCCTGGCGGTTCGTCAGCTTCGGATAAATCTCACCTTGAGGAGTGCCGAATTTGTGGATGAGCGTGAAGACATAGCGGTGGTCTTCGGTCAGCAATTGCTTCAGATGTGCCCGGCTGGTGGCGTGGGCTTCTGCCTCGGTTACCGCACCGGTGGCCGCGAAGGTCTTATATATCTGATCGTCCAGTTCCTCGCGGTCGGTAACGATCAGGAAGGTCCAATTGCCCGGAACGGTTCGCAAAATCTTCTGCGTAAAGAACACCATCGAAAGCGACTTGCCAGACCCTTGGGTGTGCCAGAAGACGCCGAGGCGACCGGCTTCATCGGCAGGGCGTTGATTGACCTTCTCCAGCTCCTTGATGGCCTTGTTAACACCAAGATACTGGTGGTTTTTCCCAACCTTTTTGATCAGACCGCCCTTGGCCTCCTCGAACACCGTGAAGTTCTCGACAATGTCCAATAGGCGGTGGGATGTTGCGGCACCTCTGATCATCGTATCTAGGGAAACCACACCGGTTTCGCCTTCATCGTTTATCCGTTTCCACTCAAAGAAATGCTCCCAGGCGGCAGAGGTGCTTCCCATCACGCTTTTGGAGCCGTTGGAGAGCATCAGGAAACCATTGTAGGTGAACAACTGGGGAATGGCGTTGCGGTAATCGGTGAGGTTGCCGTCGTAAGCCGCCTTCAGCGTGTTGTGGCTGGCTTTCAGCTCAATGAACAACAACGGAATGCCATTCACAAAACCGACCAGGTCACAGCGACGATTATACAGATCACCGCGCACCCAGAATTGGGACGCCAGGAAGAAGTCGTTATTCTCTGGGGTGTTCCAGTCGATCACACGGACAAGCTCGCTGGTTGGTCGTCCGTGTTCATCTTGAACCTCAACCCGAACCCCATGCTTCAGCAGTCCATAGATTTCCTGATTGGCATTCACCGCAATCATCGTCGAACGATCACGCGTCAGTGTTTCGATGGTCTGGTCAAATGCATCGTTACCGAGCTGCGGATTTAACCGAACCAATGCCGAGCGAAGACGGGCGGCTAGTACCACTTCATGATCGTTCTTTCGGCCCTCGCTGGACGCACCATTCGCCCACTCACCATAAAGGTTTGCAATCTCCCAGCCCAATTCTTCGAACAGGCGCAGAGTATCATGTTCAAGCGCGTCTTCAGAGTATTCATAGGCGGGAGATGGAGGCGTCATGGGCAGAAAAGCTCCCCTCGTGCATTGCAGTTGAATTTCTCAATGGTGCGGCTGGTTTCATCCTCAACCTCAGAAATTTCTCTCTTGGTTTGTCGGATAACGCAGCTTGAGTATTCATTCATATCGGCAACGTACCGCTCGACTTCGCTTTTGCAGCTTTGGAAAGACCAATCATTGTCAAAGGTGCCGTAACCATCAATGCAGAACGGGGCGTTCGGTCGGTAGCATGTACGGTAGTGCGCGTTCGCTTCGGTAGCTGCAATAATCCAGCCAATTTGGACCAGAAACAAAAGTGCAACCAAGCTTTTGGTCATGCAGCCTCCCCACCGATGCGTTCTTCAGCTTTGCTGACATCGATCTCCCCTGAGATCAGTTTGGGGAGTAGAAGGTCACGTTGGGAGCGGGCGTTTGCAGACTTTAATTGGAGAACTTCTTTAGCGTCGGTTATTGGCTTAATTTTCTTATCAAATTCTTCCAGCAATTCATCGGTTGGCACTATTGCCCTCATGGAAGTTAGGACCTGTGCATTGGCATTTGGTTGAGCTGCTCCACTCATATGCTGATGGATAAATTGCTTGTAATTTTCAGACTCCATAATCATTCCAAAGTACCTACTCAGGATTTGATTTGGAAATCTCATTCTAACTAAGTAAGACGCAAAAACGCTTCTAGGAAATTTCTTGTTTAGACGTTTTGCATACCCAGTGGTGGCGCCGGTCCTCGCTACTACTATGTCACCCTCTTCTAGCATGTATTTATCGAGGTTTTTCTCGCTAATCTCGCAATATGGTACGCTCTCCCACGAGATTTCATTCGGGACTATATCTGTTATTCGAAGAAACTTTGGTCCTTCTGCTTTCGATTGCGCCCGTGCTGTGTAGCCGTAACGGACATGACTGGTCATTTCCCCAATCGATTTTAAACGCCAGTCCTTCGGGATTTTACCATCTTCAATTTCGATGAACGTCGCGTCCTCATGCCCAGGAAAGCGGAAATGCACGAACCATTCTTCGTAGAGCCGCCGAGCCATTTCTTCCAGAATTGCAATGCGTCGCGTGTTGTTTTCGATCAGGTCGTCGTAGGCGGACAGTATGGAGGCAATGCGGCGTTGGGTTGATTTTCGAGGCACTTCAATCTCAAAGGCCCGCATGTCCCTGAGCAACAAGTTCTTCTGAGCTGTGCCCCCTGCGAAGGCTATGAGACGCTCAACCTCTGCCAGTAGGTAGTAGTATAACCATCTGCTGAGGACCTTCGCATGGTCAGGTTTTACAATAGCTACGCTCTTTTGGAACGTTGTCTGGTGCGTTCTATCTGCTTTCGGCGCGATAGCCATTCGACCAATTGTACCGCTGTTTGTTATCAGTATGTCGTTAGGCTCCAATTGCGTTCGGCGATGGGTGTCATGGAAATCAGCTTCTGTGATCTGCCGCGCCCCTACGTAATTCAATTTTCCATCGCGAACATCTTTACAGCTCAGGAAGTAGTAACCGGAGTCTGCCTGGCTCTCGCAGTCACCATGTTTGCCGTCAGTGATTAAACGACAGACGTCTTTCAATTTCATTCGCACCTTGGCGCCGTGATCAGCCATCAAGAGCCGCCTCCAACACAGAGACCACATTCTCCGCAATTTGGCCTTCCAGTTCCCGCGCTTCGGCGTTGAGTACCTCTAGCTCCTCGTGCAGTTCCTCTAGGTGTGCGGTGAAGTCCTCGTCCTCGGCTTCCCGCGCCGCCGCGCCAACATATCGACCGGGGTTGAGGGACCAACCTTGGGCCTCGATCTCCGCGCGTGTGGCCACTTTGCAAAGGCCTGGAACGTTGACATAGCCTTCGTTCAGACCCTTCTCCGTAAGCAGGGTTTCGCTGCCTTGCTCTTGTTCGGTGGGTTCGCCGCGATATAAGCGCACAATATTTGCTAGGAACTCAATCTGCTGCGGCGTGAAATCACGATGGGCACGGTTAATTTGGTTGTAGATGTGTCGTGCGTCAACAAACAGGACATTGTCTTCATTGTCCTTGCCGATTTTGCCTTTGTCGAAGAACCAAAGGGTGCAGGGCAGGGTGACAGTATAGAAAAAGTTCGGACCAACCGAGACGATCACATCCACCGCGCCGCTTTCGATCAGCTTTTGACGGATGGTTTGTTCCGAACCTCTGGCGTCACCAGCAGAGTTTGCCATGACAAAGCCAGCTCGTCCGGTTTCGTTCAAGGTGGTATAAAAAAGCTGTATCCACAGATAGTTGGCGTTGTCCGTCTTCGGTAGACCTAATGAAAAGCGGACGTCGCCTTCAAGGCGCTCCTTGTCCACACCCGATACGTTGAACGGTGGGTTGGCCATGATGAAGTCGAACCGGCCACCAAGCTTGTCCACCGAGTTGTGCGGGTCTTCATAGAAGGTGTTGGCGACCCGGACATCGCCCGATAAACCGTGAACGGCAAGGTTCATCTTGTTCAGGTTGACTGTGGTCTGGTCCTTCTCCGTCCCGAAGATGGAGATTTCATCCATCGCGGATTTGTGGTGGCGTTCCACGAAGTCAGCCGAATGAACAAACATGCCGCCTGAACCACAGGCTGGGTCATAGATACGCCCATGGTATGGTTCGATAACCTCGACAATCAGCTTCACGATGGCTTCAGGGGTATAGAAGACACCGCCCTTTTGGCCTTCCTTCATGGCAAAGTTGCCAAGGAAGTATTCGTAAACTTTACCGAACGCGTCACCTGAAAGGTCAATCGGTGCCAGCAGACGCAAAAGCTCAATCAGGACCTTATTGTCGATGCGGGTATAGTTGCGCGGAAGAGCGCCTCTGAGGTCGGGGTTTTCCTCCTCAATCGCCTTCATCGCCTCGTTGATGGATTTACCGATATTGTCGCCCTCGGTCAGGGCCTGGAGATAGGAGAAGCGGGCTTCGGGCGGCAGGAAGATGACGTGTTCGGCTTCGTAATCTGCCTTGCTAATCTTACGGCGACCACCTGTGCCAATGGGACCGAGCTTGTCTTCGGCCTCAGCATATTTCTTCTCAGCATAGCGCAGGAAAATCAGCCCTAGGACTGGTGTTGAAAACTCTGCGGGCTTCAGGTCTGAGTTTGCCCAAAGCTGGTCCGCTGCCGCCCAAAGGCGCTTTTCGATTTCCCCGTTAACCACGTAATACCCTTTTGGTCTTCTAATGTTTTTCAAAGATTACCCGGAATGGGTGTAAGACGCCACTGCTTGATTGATCAGAGCGAGAGTTGGTCAAGGCGCGACAGAAGGTTCTTTACTGAGGACTTGTGCCACTGCCCACCGCGAGGCGTCAACATGCCACGCTCATTGAGAACATTTGCAATCCCACCTAGGCTATCAATGCCTTGAGAACGAATGTTTTCGATAACAGGGGCTAGGTCTTGGGCATGAGCATCAGCGGCTTGCTTAATAGCTTTCAAGCCTGCTGTGTTTCCCTTTCCTGCACGTCTTAGCGCGGCTGCACCGTTGGGGTTGCCAAGCTTGGTCCCTCGTGCTTTGGCTGCGGCCAGAGCCTCTGTGGTGCGCTTCGAGATGGCTTCACGTTCCTGCTGGGCAACCAAAGCCATGATGCCCACTGTCAGCTCATTAGCATCCGGCATATCCGCAGCAATGAACTTCACGCCACTGTCTCGGAGGGTCAGCAGGAAGGCAGCGTTACGCGAAAGCCGGTCAAGCTTGGCAATGACGAGGGTCGCACCAGTGACCTTGGCAAGGTGGAGAGCCTTTTGCAGTTCTGGTCTATCGTTGTTCTTCCCGCTTTCAACTTCGGTAAAGGCCCCAGTAATGGTTGCATTCCGTGCGGTGGCGAAGTCGTTGATGGCCTTCGTCTGAGCTTCCAGCCCCAGGCCGCTACTGCCTTGACGGGCGGTGGAGACGCGATGATAGGCAACGATTTTCATGTTGTTCACCCTGAAGTACAAAATCACGTAATGGACGTTAGGCAGTATTGTACCGCAAGGATTGAGCGGTCAAGCTGTGTTTTGGCGATGGATTTAGTGCGGTGGTACCAGCGTGTTAATTCTCACGAGGCATATCGAACAAGTGTTTGTTGACCCTCCCCCCAGGGGGAAAGAAGCGCTTTACCTATAGGCATGAAGGGTTCTCACATTTTCACCAAAAATATTTCCAGCTATCAGAGAGCAGCATCTAGCGACAGCCATTCGGGATAACCTTCCGTTTTCCCAACGAGGACTTTGGCATTCTGGATATGCACTACTCCGTTGGTTTTAATGGCGTTTCTGGAGAATGCGATATCGTCCGACTCAATAATTAGACCTTGGCGGGGAACTCTGATGACTATGGGCTGTCGATTGCGACCTTCTTTCGGACCACGTGACTTAACGTGGGTGATGAGCGCCCAATCGAGTGCTTTTCTCCAAGTCGTCTCGAAGAATACCGCAGATTCCAGATACTCACGGGAGACCTGTTCTTCCTTCCATACACTTTGTTCACCAGCTTTTAGGCCGTCTTTAGCTATGCTTTTCAAGCGGCCAAGGATGGTGCCATGGTAAACAAAAAGTGGTCCGTCAATGGCTTGTTCGATCTCTGCCGCAAGCTCATTCAAATGCGATTTGTCAGATACGGCAAAGTGCATAGCATCCATGCCAAGGTGTGTTTCAAATAAGCTAGCTGTCTTCTCAAGTAGCGTTCTTGTTCCATTGGGTAGTTCTCGTTCACTCAACGCTTGAGCGATTTTGTGCAAGTGAGTGTGTCTGTCGCCGCCGTCATGTTGAGGCAGTGTGAGGGCGTCTATGCATTCGATAAGCAGTTCCGTTAGGTCTGATGGCAGCTTGTTATTCATGATCTAGTGGGTGCCCTATGCCGAAATCGCAAAACATCTTTGAGTTACAATGTGTTTACAGCTTGAACGATGTAAGCGGGAAGTGACAAACGCTCAATCGCTTTGCGCAAATTGACGTAAGTGCCTTTTGAATAAGTCCCTATCGTCAAGTCTGTGCGCTTGTGCCCTACAAGCAATTTGATCGTACCGAGAGGGACTTCTTCACCCTCTAAAAGTTCGATGTAGGTACGGCGTGTTGAATGAATGCCTTGGCGATGGGCGTTTGGTAGGTCCAGAAGTCGGCGCTTTCTGTTGATCTCCTTATTAATGTACCGCGCTCTGTCACGTTCATTCTCCCATATCTTTCCGTCGAACAATGGAATGAGGTAGCTGCCAGCAGGTCTAGCCGATAGCCCTTGAATGAACTTGTTAAATACTCTTGGAATGGGAACGCTGCGGTGGGCGCTTTTGGTTTTTGTGCCATGGATGTCCAGCCAATAGCCGTCTTCTCGCTGTGATAAGTGCTCACGCTTAGCGTTGGTGATCTCAGAGCTACGAGCACCCGTGATCAAAGCGAGTGCAATTAGTTGACTGAACGCATTTGGCTGAAGCCCTTTCAGCAGTGCATTAATATCGTCAAAGGAGAACGGAAGCTCCGACTGATCTTCGGACTTAATCTCGCCAGTTCCGATTTTCATTCGGTCGTTGTAATTGTGATTGCTCCAGATTGTTGATTTGTCATCAGTCCAGCCAGCCGTGAAGGCATGGTCCCAAACACCGCGAAGACCTCCAAGTGCAAGCTTCACCGTTTTTCCGCTTCGCCCATGGTAATTGTCACTGACAAATTCTCGGACGGTCTTTCGGTCAAACTCATGGATAAACCGGAGATCATGAGACCTGCTCCAGGTCAGAAGACGGCTGATGGCTCGTTCATATTCTTCCTGAGTGCTTTTAGATAGCTGAGGCTTGAAGTCGCTCCGCCAAGCTTCAATGACATCCTTGATGTTGATTGCTTTGGTCGGGAGCTGTGGTGGCTTGACTGTTTGCTGAAGTTTCTTGCTCGCTTCCTCATTTGGCTGAATGAGAAAGGGCGAATCGGTCAACCGCTGCTTGAGCTTGCTGATTTCTAGGATGACTTCGACGACTCCTGCTGGATAACGATTGGCTGCCTCTTGCCGATCACCCGTTGCAAGCGTTCTGTATAAAGCTGGGGTCTTTAAAGCGACTCTCAGGTCTGCCGGGAGTGGGTAGAAGATTTCCCAGTTGTTCCGACCTTTTCTCTTCACCATTCTGACCATTTGCGTTCTCTTTCGGATTAACGCAGGGTCGGTCATCGGTTTCTCTTGAATGTACTACAAGCTTGTACTACAAGCCCGAACGTTCAGGGTGACAGTACCCCGAACAAAACCACAAGCCCCTATGCCCAGGTGGCGGAATTGGTAGA
>TARA_R110001583_G_scaffold5202_10_pt1 | contig 11840 bp, 11 predicted proteins | sample TARA_R110001583 | Tara Oceans TARA_R110001583 (sample SAMEA4398432) | marine metagenome | biome: Polar Biome; feature: [MES] marine water layer (ENVO:01000295) within the mesopelagic zone...; material: water (ENVO:00002006), including particulate matter (ENVO:01000060) such as...... | reverse complement strand
TTTTATCCCCTCAAAACTACTTAAAGAAGAATCCAAGCGATCTTGCCCTGTTTGTAGTACTTATTCATTTAAATCCAATGATGACGTTTACATGACCAAATTTGAATGTTGCTTTAAGTGCTATATTCAGTGGGTTGAAGACAGAGAAGATCGATGGATAAAAGGCTGGAGACCAAAAAAATGAGTTCAAACACACTAGAAATTATACAAGGTCTTGCGCAAGCAGCGGCCAATGGTTATGATGGCGCTCATGACGAACGCTATTCGTTAGATGGAGAAGAACACAAAACAGGACTTCGCAGGGAAGAAGGTAATCCAATTACTGATAAAAGAGTTATTGATGGCTTTGGCGTTAAATTTTATGCAGACAGCATTTGTATTACTTATCAGTGTGATGTCCCACTCAAGAGCGTACAGGATTCTAAATTTGAACAAGAAACCGAGGGTATGATTAATGAGGTTAAGAAGTTTCTTCAAAAAGAATATAAGAAAATCACAGGAAAAGGAATTACTCTTACAAAAAAAGGCGAGCCCAAAATTTTAGTGCAAACAACTTCCCGCATTAGAACCTGGGTTCAGGCCTATCAACATTATAAGATTTCTGGTTTAAAAGATATGGATCCTCTTCTAGAGCCTTCACGAGATACTGAAAATGCGGTAATGCGAAAATTTCTAGATCAACACTCAACCAAAAGACCTCAAAACGAAAAGATTAAGAAAGGAGCAAATAACAAATGAAACTTACTCAAGAACAACTAAAGCAAATTATTCGCGAAGAACTGAAAAATGTTATGAGCGAGACCAAGCCACAACGTAAGGCCCCTACCAAAAAGAAAAAATAGAGGTTAAATGGCTTTTAAACTCTCCAAGCAAGAAATTGTTAAAGAGATTGTGAAATGCGGTAAGGATCCACAATTCTTCATTGATAACTATTGCCTGATTTCACACCCACTTAAGGGACTTATTCCCTTCAAAACCTTCGATTATCAGAAAGACCTACTCAAGGACTTCAATGATTATCGATTCAATATTATATTAAAAGCCAGGCAACTTGGTATCTCCACAATCTCAGCGGGGTACATTGTCTGGTTTATGCTTTTTCACCGAGACAAGAACATTCTTGTCATTGCAACCAAGTTTGGAACTGCTGCAAACCTCGTTAAAAAAGTAAAAGCAATCATGAAGCACCTTCCGGAATGGATAAAGATTTCCAAAATCATCACGGATAACAAAACTTCATTTGAATTATCAAACGGCTCTCAAATCAAAGCTGGAACCACCTCTGGTGACGCCGGTCGCTCGGAGGCGTTATCACTGCTCGTTATAGACGAGGCAGCACACGTTGACGGCCTTGACGATCTATGGACGGGCCTTTACCCTACTTTGTCAACAGGAGGTCGCTGCATAGCCTTATCGACCCCTAATGGGGTAGGAAATTGGTTCCACAAGACATACGTCGATTCAGATGCTGGAGAGAACGATTTTCACCCAATCAATTTACCATGGGATGTCCACCCGGAAAGAGATCAAAACTGGTTTGTGAAAGAAACAAAGAATATGTCTAGGAGGCAAATAGCACAGGAATTGGAATGTAACTTCAATACATCCGGAGAGACTGTAATACACCCTGACGATATGCAATGGTTATTTGAGAATGTTAAAGATCCCATTTATAAAACAGGGTACGATAGAAATTTTTGGATTTGGGAAAAGTATATCGATGAGGTTGGATATTTATTGGTTGCCGATGTGGCCCGAGGCGATGGCGCAGACTATTCCGTGTTTCATATTATAAGATTAGATTCAATGGAAATTGTAGCAGAATACCAGGGGAAGCCTAATTTAGACTTATATGCTAATATATTGAATGAAGCCGGCAAAGAATATGGAAATTGTTTGTTGGTAGTGGAGAACAACGGAATTGGAATTTCAGTCCTCGAGAAACTTAATACACTAGAGTATCCCAAGCTATATTATTCTATTAAATCAACTCATGAATACGTTGAGGCATATTTAGGTGAAAATAATGATCGTGCGGTTATGGGATTCACAACAAGTACCAAAACTAGACCTTTAATTGTAGCTAAATTAGAAGAGTACATAAGAAACAAACTAATTAGGGTAAACTCTAGTAGGATTTTTCATGAATTTAAAACTTTTATCTGGTACAATGGTAAGCCACAAGCAATGCGATCTTACAATGATGATCTCGTTATGTCCTTGGCAATCGCTTGTTGGGTTCGCGATACGGCTCTTGAGGATAACCAAAGAGACGTCGAATATAAAAAAGCTATGCTAGGGGGAATTATGAAATCCACTCAAACTTTTGATACTAAAATTAAAGGACAACTTGGATATGATAATAAAAGCAGCAAACCGCATGATGAAGAACTAAAGAAAATGAAAGACTTTTTCTGGATTTATAAAGGATAAAAAATGGCACGAAATGATAGAAACCCGTATAACGATCAGAATAGATTATTTAAATCACTAACAAGACTATTTTCTGGTCCCATTGTTAATCGACGAACTCAAACCGGACGACAACTCAGGCGTCGGGAGTTAGATAGATTTTCATCACAATTCAAATCAACGTCAGGATTACAATTCAAAAAATCTGAATTCAATCCTTTTAATGATGTTGCCTTAAATATGATTGCTAATCGTAATCGAGGGGAAAGATATATAGATTTTGACCAGATGGAATATATGCCAGAGATTGCATCTTCCATTGATATTTATGCAGATGAGATGACAACACACTCTTCTCTATCCCCAATGTTAAAAATCAAATGTGCTAATGAAGAAATTAAATTCATCCTTCATTCTTTATACTACAACATTCTTAATGTAAATTCCAATTTATTCGGATGGGCCAGGACAATGTGTAAATATGGAGATTTTTTCTTATACTTAGATATTGATGAAGAAGACGGGATACGCAACGTCATCGGGCTACCTCCTCAAGAAGTAGAAAGATTAGATGGGGAAGACCCCACTAACCCAAATTACGTTCAATTTCAGTGGAACTCTGCCGGAATGACACTGGAAAATTGGCAAATAGCTCACTTTAGAATCCTAGGAAATGATAAATATGCACCCTATGGGACATCAGTTCTCGAGGCTTCTCGGAGAATTTGGAGGCAACTTACTCTCCTTGAAGATGCAATGATGGCATATCGCATTATTCGTGCCACCGACCGTCGAATTTTTAAGATTGATGTAGGCGGGATAGCTCCTCAAGATGTAGAGCAGTATATGCAAAAAATTATGACTCAAATGAAGCGACATCAAGTAGTAGACCCAACATCTGGTCGAGTCGATTTGCGATATAACCCTCTTTCGATTGAAGAAGATTATTTTATCCCAATTCGAGGAGGTGCTTCTAGTACTGACATCGTTAATCTTCCCGGAGGTCAATTCACGGCGCAGATAGAAGATGTTAAATATCTCAGAGATAAATTATTTTCTGCTCTCAAGGTCCCTCAATCTTATCTATCAATGGGAGAGGGGGCTACTGAAGATAAAGCTACTTTGGCTCAAAAAGATATACGATTTGCACGTACAATCCAAAGACTTCAGCGGGTTGTGGTTGCTGAATTAGAAAAAATAGGTATTATTCATCTTTTCACACTCGGCTATCGTGGAGACGATTTATTAAATTTTGATTTGTCTCTTAATAATCCGAGTAAGATAGCAGAGATGCAAGAATTAGAACACTGGAAGACTAAATTTGATATTGCAGCCGGCGCGACCGAGGGATATTTCTCTCGTCGGTGGGTTGCTGAGAACCTACTTGGTCTTTCCGAGGATGAATTTATTCGAAATCAAAGAGAAATGTATTTTGATAGTAAATTTATGGCCTCTTTAGAGGCGGCGGGAAGCCCTGAGGACGGAATGGGAGGAGACCTCGGTGGTGATCTCGGTGGTGATCTCGGTGGTGACTTAGATCTCGGAGGAGATGAAGGCGACTTAGATCTCGGAGGAGATGAAGGTGACACCACCGATGCAGAGGATGATATTCTATTAGCAGAGCCTCCAGGAAAGAGAGACGACAATGCTCGCCCTAAAAAGAGAGGTAAGTATAAAAGGCGCAAGTTAACATATCGCAAAGGTGCATTAAAAAAACAAATGAACAACCAAGCATCTGGTGAGCTTGGAACCCTTCGCAAAACTTTCCCGGGAAAGGTCGGCTTTGGCGGACTAGACTCTCTAGCCCGTGGCGTCGTCGAAGAACAGAAATCAGATATTTTAGAAGAACATAAACTATTTAGTACTGATTTTGAAATTAAATCATTGATAGAATCACTAAAAAAGGTTGATAAAGATGAAACATAATAAGAAAAGAAATACCGCTTTTCTTTACGAGTGCCTAATAAAAGAACTTACAAAAGCAATCGTACGAGAAGACAAAAAAAGACAAATAATTACGAAGAAAATCATAAAACAATTCTTTAATAAAAACAGTGAGTTACGAAAAGAATTAAGTCTTTACAATTCTTTACTTGATAGTAAGTCACTCAACGAATCTTTTTCGCACCGTCTGCTCGAAGAAACAAAAAAGGATTTTTATAATCTGAATAGAAAAAATATATTTAATAACCAGACAAATTTAATAAACATCATGAATCGTGAACTTACCCACTCTGTTTTCTCAAATTTTATACCCAATTATAAAGATATAGCGTCCATTGGTCTGTATTTCCAAAATGATAAATTGAGCGCCAAGAAGCGCATTATGCTAGAGCAAAACCTAATAAAATATATGTCTCGTAATGAAAAAATACTAACTGAAATGAAACATTTAGACAATTTAGAATACAAAACTTTTGTAAACAAGTTTAATGAAACATATGAAAGGACTTTGAGAACAGAACAAAAAACTCTTCTTACCAATTATATTGTCTCGTTTGCTGATAATGGTTTGGGACTAAAAAGTTTTTTAAATGAAGAAATCGGCAGGCTCAAAACCGCCGTACAGCAGCAGATCATAGAGCACGCAGAAGAACCGAATGTAGAAAATTTCAAAAAAGTTAAGGCTAAGCTTGACAGTTATACACAAACGCAAATAAATCACCAGATGGTTGAGGATATTTTTTATATTCAAGACTTGATTGCTGAGGTATCTAAAAATGTCAATTAATGTTACTATTGGAAATCCTCCCGAAGATAATAGTGACCCCATAAAGGTTACTATAAACTCTAAAGGTGAAAACCCAGATCTTACTGTTGAATTTACTGGGGAGAAAAAAGAAAATTTAGACTTTCAGTTGAAATTTCGGTCTGCTTTAAACGGAGACTTAATGATCTTAGATCACAAGGACATTGATATAGTTATTCAACCAAAAAACAACAAGGTAGTTACTTTTGCAAAAGAAATTATGTCAGACGTGGTGTATGGAGCCGAATCTAGATTACTAGAATTTCTTAGAAAAAAAGGAATTATTGAATATGATTCTATCAAAGGTGGAAATATATATGGATCGCTCGAAGGGCAAATTATGGAATCAGAAACCCAAGATCCGATAAAATCAACAATTGTTAACATTTCTGAATGGATGAAAACTGAGGAACCTTATATACAAGGGGTGACTGCTTATGAACAAATGGAAGATGAAGAACTATTGGATCCTGATCCCTCTACTGCATTGGGTGAAGTCCCTCAAGCCGCAGAAAAGGGATCAATTCATGTCGACAATATTTTTGCTCCTTATGTGTATGGAAGATATACTTATTAGAGGCTTTTGTGGAATTGATTAATTTTATCCTCACTGTTTACGGGATGACATTTATAATTGTTTATGGTAAAATCTTCGAGGATTTGAGACCAATAAAAGACTATACAAAGAAATGGAACACTTTATTTCACTGCCCGTTATGTATGGGGTTCTGGTGTTCTTTATTTTTGTTTTGCATAAACGACTACACAGAACTATTTACGTTTGAATATTCCTTCGGGAATATGTTCTGTCTTTCTTGTTTGGGAGCCGGGACAACCTATTTGCTCTCCATGATCGTTAATGATTTTGGAATAAGAGTATCATCAAGATCAGGAGGTGATTATGTTGATGATTAAACGATGGATGCTTCAACCAGTCCGTCGCTGCTGCAGCGGCTCATGAAGCGCGCCGGTCGCGCCGGCGGTAAATTTAATTGAGGTAACAATGGGAAAAGCTTTATTGCGAGAATTTTATGCTCTGTGCGAAGGTGGCATATGCCAGGATCTTTTGACTGAGCGAGAAAAGAAAGAGATGTCGAACGGCGATGTATTATATATGTCAGGACGGCTCCAGACTGCTGATAAGCAAAATGGCAACGGAAGAGTATATCCACACAATGTTCTCAAAAGAGAAATGGATAATTATATGAAAATTGTCAAAGATGACAGGGCCTGCGGGGAACTAGATCACCCAGATGATTCTGTTGTCAATCTTAAAAACGTTTCTCACATTGTAACTGATGTTTGGTGGGAAGGAAAGGATGTTATGGGAAAATTAAAAGTCTTAGATACTCCTTCTGGTAGAATTTTAAAAGACCTAGTGAAGGCCGGCGTAAAGCTTGGCATCTCCTCGCGAGGTCTAGGCTCCGTAACAGAAGGCACCAATGGAACTGTTACGGTTGAGAATGATTTTCAACTGATCTGTTTCGATATTGTTTCGGAACCCTCAACACCGGATGCATATGTATACGCGAAGGATAAACAAAATTTCTCTTCGCGGCTGCGTGAAGTAAAGGAAAACAATGTTAGTAATTTATTTAAAAAGATTCTTGGAGATTAAATGAAAAAGCAAGAATTAAAAAAAATCCTTAAACCTCTCATTAAAGAGTGTATTAAAGAGGTGATATTTGAAGATGGTACACTTTCCTCTATAATCTCAGAAGTTTTAAAAGGAACAACATCTCATCCAATTATTCAGGAACCTAAAAGGTCTAGATTGGAAACTGATGAAGAAGCGGAGAGGAGACTTGAATCTAAACAAAATAAATTGAAAGAAAATAGAAAGAAAATATTAGATTCGATCGGAAGAGATGCATATAATGGAGTTGATCTTTTTGAAGGTACAACTCCAATGACAGCAGAAAGACAAGCCGGAGGTGGCTCTAAAGCACTTGACGGCATTAACCCAAGAGACCCCGGAGTAGACATATCTAGTTTTGGATTGCCTCCCGGTGCTTGGAAAAAACTAGCAGGAAATTAAATGGCCACCAATCATGTAGAGAAGCCTCGCAGAAATGAGGATCCAAATCGATTTATTAAAAGATTTATAAAAAAGTGTAAAAAACTTGGAATCATTGATGAAGTAAAAGAGCGCAAACATTATCAAAAACCATCAGAAAGGCGGCGATTAGCTAAAAAACGAGCTATTTCGAAACATAAAAAGGAACTTCGGAAAAGACAACGAAGTCAAAATTGAACGAAAACACTAGTTAGTAAAAGAAGGAATTAAAACCATGTCAAGCAATGTATATTCAGTAGGTCTTCGAAATGTAGGATCATATCAGGTCAGTGGTGCACCGTTTGTATCTGGGGGTGTTAGCAGCGCTGTTACTAATGGATCACGAGTAGCTTTCCCCTATGTGACATCCTGGGTGAAGGTATATAATCATGGCGCTCAAGGTCTTGGTGTTAATATAGCTTTTTCTCAAAGGCAAGCCCAAGAAGAAGGCGCCGCGGGGAACACTAATTATTTATATGTTAACGGCGGTTTGGATTCTGGGGTACTTGAATTAAAATTAAGTGAGATATGGCTCTCCGGTAGCTCCCCCAACATTACCGTTGTGGCAGGATTAACCAACATTCCAGTGAGACAAATTGATAATACCAATGTTTCACCTTCGGGCAGTCTATCTGCCAACAATTTGGCCTATGGAAATTCTCATCGAAACTGGTCCGGCTCTGTCGGCGTAGGATAGGGGCTCCAATGTGGGTAATTACGGCTGGGCATATGTAGCAGGCGGTGGGGGATTACCCGGTGGTGTCAGTGGCTCCGTTCAATTATTAAAAGATTCTAACACTCAAACTGGAAGCGCCGCTTTTATTTTTCGGGAAGATACAGTAACCATTACAGGTTCAGTATACGTTTCCGGAACTCTGACAGCTAATCAATATAATGTTAATGTAATCAACGAAACTGTTACTAACATTAGTGCTTCCGGAGATACAAAGTTTGGTAACTCACAAGATGATCTGCATCAATTTTCCGGAAGTCTTTTTGTCTCTGGTAATAATGATGGCTTAGACATACATCAAATAACCGGTAGTTTATTACTTTCTTCTTCCGCACACCCTCTAAGATTACAAGGATTATTTGCCGGGGATGGGGCTACTGCAGCACACTATCTAGCAGCCACATCCACAGGACAAATTATTTTAACGTCTTCTATTGGTGGTGGAGGCGGTGGAATAATTGATGAATACACTAACCCGGGAGACAATAGAATTATAACGAGTATTGATTCATCCGGAATTAATGCCGAGCAAAACCTTACTTTTAATGGTACTAATTTAAATGTAGTGGGAAGTTTAACTTCCTCGGTGAGCGTATCCTCTTCTATAGGACAATTTCACAATTTAACCGGCTCATATATTACCGGGTCTGGGATCGAAACGACAACTTTAACTGCTCGTAATATCGGAGGAACTCTCACCACCCCGGCCCAATTAAATATTACGTCTGTAGGAACACTAACTTCTCTTACATGTAGCGGAGACTTACAAGTTGATACCAATACATTTAATGTTAATTCTAGTACTAATAAAATTGGAATCGGCAGAATTCACGCTCAGAAGAAGTTAGAGGTCTTAGACAACAATGAACAATTACGGCTTTCTTATTCAAAATATATTTTTGGAGTTTCGAATAACGTATTCTCGGATGTGTATACTACAAATAGCGGACACCTTGTTCTAACAGCTAGCTCAGAACGGGTTGGTATTGGTACTAGTTCTCCAACCCGCATGTTAGATGTTGACGGGCATATGAGAGTAAGCGGAAACCTTGAAATCTCAGGTACCTTAAGCGCAAAGGTTACAGAATTTGTAGTTTCAGCCGACAACATTACATTTGGAGATAGTGCAACTGATACTTTAACATTTAATGCTGCAACAGCATCTATACCCAATGATTTAGTATTTGGCACGAATGCTCTTTCGGTATTGAATTCCGGCAAAGTAGGGATTGGGGTTAGATATCCGGATCATGAATTGGAGGTTCTATCAACCTCTGGTCAGTTAAAACTTTCATATGATGGAACTAAAAATTCCACACTTGCTGTCGATTCTAATGGTTTTCTTACCGTCACGCCAACTGGTAATTGGTTAACTGCCTCATGTAATTTGTTTGTAAGCGGTAACACTATTTTAGGTACGGATGCCTCAGACACGGTTACTGTTTCAGGAGCATTGACTTCTTCTGTGGGATTTTCGGGATCTCATGGCTTATTCACTCAATTAACAGCTAGCCATGTTAAAGTTATATCTCTAACGGATGGAACCGCTACTATGCAGGGTGGCGCCATTAATGCTTCAACTTTGGGGGGTCAATTAACTACTGCCGCACAACCAAACGTTACATCAGTGGGAACACTTACCAGTCTAACCGTCTCCGGAGATGTTACGGTAGATACAAACGTATTGAAGGTTAATTCTACTTCAAATCGAGTAGGCATTGGTGTTACAGATCCGGTGAGAAAACTAGAAGTATTAGATACCGCAGCACAACTTAGATTAACTTATCAAAGAGCAGCAGGGTTTAATCCATTAATTACATCTGACATAAAGACAACATCGGCAGGTCATTTGATTTTATCAGGCAGCGGAGGACGTGTGGGTATAGGAACCGATACTCCTTCTAGAATGCTAGATGTTAATGGACACATGAGAGTAAGTGGAAATCTTGAAGTTTCGGGATCTCTGCATGCTAGAGTCAGCGAGTTTATAGTTTCGGCTAATAATATCACATTTGGGGATAGTGCAACTGATACTTTGACATTCAATGCATCGACAGCGTCAGTTGCCAATGGGCTCAATTGGGATGCAAACACTCTAGTTATAAATTCCTCACAAAATAGAATAGGCATTGGAGTCGAACACCCTACAACTAAGTTGCAAATTTTAAGTACAACACCCCAATTAAAATTGTCTTATGACACCAGCAAGGATACTACCTTGACAGTTTCCTCTACAGGCGACTTGAATATCGACCCTACCGGTAACTGGGTTACTGCATCATCCGGATTAAATGTATCGGGCTCTGTGTTTTTAGGCACAGATTTAGAACACGATACGGTGGTATCGGGAGAACTAACAGCATCAGTAGCCATTTCTTCTTCTTTGGGTATGTTTACGGGATTAACTTCTTCTGTTATAACAGATGGAACTGCCACAATGAGAGGGGGGAATATTACCGGAGTAGGTACCTTGACAGCTACATACCTCGGCGGAGAGCTTACAACGGCCGCTCAGCCTAATGTAACCTCTGTTGGGACCTTAACTAGCCTGAGTGTTTTAGGAGACCTTACAGTAGACACACAGACTCTTAAAGTGGACTCCACTAATAATAGAGTAGCTATCGGAAGAACTGATCCTCAAAGACCTTTAGAAACCCTGAGTACTGATCCTCAATTGCGGCTTTCTTATTCAAAATATATTTTTGGAGTTTCCAATAATGTGTTTTCGGATGTTTATACAACTTCAACAGGTTTTTTAGTATTAACAGCATCTTCAGAAAGAGTCGGGATTGGAACAGCAAAGCCAACTTCTACTTTGTCTTTAAGTGGTACACTTCACATATCAGCAAGCTCGAATCCTGTCAAGTTATTAGGCCTGCAGACCGGGTCCTTAGCTGGTCCTGGTAGCTATTTAGGGCTAAATACTGCCGGTCAAATTGTTTTAACTAGTTCTTCCGGAACCTCAGGCGGCGGTGGCGGAAGCAGTGCCGTCAATGGACCGGTGAGTACTAATGGTATTTTGATAGAGGGGTACAATTATTTCACAACAATCTCGGCACCAACAATAGTAAGTCTTCCATCTGCCTCTATAGGAAAGGTGGTTCATGTCAAAGCAGGGCCTGGAGTTAGTGCTGTTAATTACATTAGAATCTCGGGGTCCCAATCTGGTGACACTATTGACGGGATTAATCACATAGACTTGGAATCGCCTTATGGTGCCTTAGCGTTTGTCTATGTTGCATCCAATAAAGATTGGAGAATACTGTAATCATTGAGTTAAACAGTGGGTTAGATTTAAAAAAATAAAATAATTTTTTTTCTTTTTCTTTTTGTCTGTCAACAAACTATTTATTTATCGAGGATCTCGGTATATCCGAGGCTCTCGGCGTTTTAGGACGCATATAATTCATAAATCTTAGGAGGATTTAAATATGGCTTATAAATTTCAATTAGGGGCTGCTAGACTTAGTGGTTCTCTAGCCCAAGAAGGCGCTATCGAGGTCTATAACGACAGCGGAGTAAAAATCGGGCAAGTTAAAGGTGGTGCTATATCAGGTGCCGCCGCTGTTGAGGGTTCAAAATTAACCATCAACGGTTCAGATATTGTTTCTCAAGCAAAAAGTATTGGGAACGTTGTTAATATTGATGCTTCTGGTGATCTTACTGTTGGCACAATTACAAACACAAACTTTACAGTTACCGCCGCTGGCGCAATATCTGGTGCAGCTAATTTAGATGCTGCTGTTGTTATCATTAACGATAATCCTACATTGCTTCAAAATGGTAATGTTTCTGCTGCTGCTGCACTCATCGCAGCAACAACTGTTTCTGGTGCTGGTGGACTCAGTGGTCAAAACCTGGCTATCAATGGCTCTACTATTGTTTCTACT
>TARA_R110001583_G_scaffold195513_1_pt1 | contig 11845 bp, 9 predicted proteins | sample TARA_R110001583 | Tara Oceans TARA_R110001583 (sample SAMEA4398432) | marine metagenome | biome: Polar Biome; feature: [MES] marine water layer (ENVO:01000295) within the mesopelagic zone...; material: water (ENVO:00002006), including particulate matter (ENVO:01000060) such as...... | reverse complement strand
GGCCCAGTTTTGATGATCGTGGCAGATATGAGCTGAATAGTTACTAAAGTATCATACTAATAACTACGAACCTCTTATGCAGCCTGCACGAACGTAGAGGTTTATAGTCTGTTCAGTAGCTTATCAACCTCACTCCAAGGCAAACGGCTTCCATTCTCCTTCATGGCCTTAAACGCGCTACGAGCCTGCTCTTTCGTTATTAAGCCATAGGTTACCAACTCTTCAACCACCCAAAGCGTGCCAAGAATCTGAATTTTTTCCTTCTGAGCAGCCTTCCTTAGCGGTCCATCACAAGTGATCAGGGGGCACTTCTCTTGTTCAGCTGCAGCTAAAGCGAAACAGTCATTAACACTGGGCCTGCGGTACTCCTGCTCGAGTTGAAAAGCACGCTCCATAGATTCTGGCGCCAACTCTACCAGCCCAAGTCCCAATTCAAGCAATTCGGGGTGGTGCTGTTCAAGCTCGTCATAAAACAGCAGATCGGGAACCAAAAACTGATACGGCAATGCAAACATCTGCCGGGTCAGTCCACCATCTTCCATATCGATGATGACATTTGCATCGCTAATGAGTAGCTGCACTCACCCACTCCAAATCGCTATCCTTGCGGAAGGTTCTTAGTGACTTACCCAATAACTCGGCGGCTTTGGATTCCCCTATATAACTCTCTGCAAATGCCCGATAGACCAGCCGAGGAAATAACCAGGTCTTTTCCGCTTGGTATGCCGCTCCTGGTTCAGTCTTACGCCAACCGCGCTGGCTGAACATCATATAGATGCGCTTGCGGTAAGCATCGCTGATCACGCCACACTGGAATGCACGATAAACAATGGAAGCCATACTTAAACCGTACTCTTCCTTAAGCATGGCCAGTTCATTCTGATTCAAAGCAGTGCGATGTTCGCCAAAGGCCTCAAGCACGGCGGTGCGAGGAAGCAGGAAAGCCCCGGCAAAATGATTACAGGCCGCTTCCTCTTTTAAGTCACCGGCCAATCGACCCTGTAGCACGAGGTGCGCTAGCTCATGAGCTAAAGTAAAGCGCTGACGGTCTCCGGGCCATTGCTCCGAAACAACCACGATAGGCTTATCGCCAATATTACCTGCCAGTCCATCAAACTTGTTGCCCGCCTCGACCGGACTGACGATCACCATGATTCCCCGTGACTCAAGAGTATCAATCAAATCAGAAACAGGATTCAGACCTATATCCCAGGCGTGACGCATCTTTTCAGCAATAGCTTCCACGCCCTCTGCATCATTAATAAATTCCGGCAGGTCTGCAGGAAGCTCGAAGTTAGGGATTGGGGGTTGAGGGTAAAGCTGCAATAGCTCCTCCCAACGTTCAGCCTGGTCGTATACATCCGCATTGATTTTATGCAACACAGCTTTAGAGGTGCTAGAGCGCTTACGATACTCGATGCCTTCGATTTCAACCGCTACTGGACGGAAAAAGAAATCTGCACGCACACCAGCGGCTCGTGCCAACTTGATAAGCTGGCCAGATGATGGCATTAACTGATTTTTTTCGTACTTGCTGATAGCGGTGTGGCTAACACCCAGCATCGCTCCTAGATCCCTGAGGCTGAGTCCAGCAGCCTTCCTTGCTCGCTCAAGGCGTGCCCCGATCATAATCTTTCCCCTCAATTATTATGGTTTACATTTGTTTATTTTTATTTCTAATTGTAAACCTTTGTGCACCATTTTGTCGAACAAAACGGTCATAGATTAACCGGAATAAACTATGCTCTTTGCGCTCAACTACCTAAACCTACAGACACTACAAAAAAAGCATCGGAAATCTAGCCTTTCAAACCCCATCACCACTTACAGCCCTTCTTAGCAAAACCATATTGACTCAACAGCGCATTACCTTTGACAATTTACGTCATAATATGCTTAAATTTACTCATATTATGTTTATTGAGACAACATGGATCACCAGAGAAAAGAACGCATCATACGAGCGCTGCATACGCATATCGGTAAAGGTAAGAAACACACCCAGCAGTCGGTTGCCAAGGCGTTAAACGTCGATCAGGGCAGGATCAGCCGCATCATGAATGGCGGATTTAGTCGTGATGATGGTGTGGTTAGAAGGCTGTATCAGTTTATCGGATTCAACCCAGACACCCCAGAATCTAGGAAAATCCCTCAGCAGAGCCCTGTTCTGATTGATGCGCTATCAAGAAATTGGGATGGGACAGACGAGCACGCTCTTCAGCTAGCTAAAATAATTGATGAAGTTGGGAAATTTGGTCGCTTAAACAAGCACCGATCAATCCAACGCAATGCAAGGTCATAGATATGACACAAACAGCCTTTATTATCGTTGGCAAAGCGACTGTACAGGTCGAGTTTCCTGCAGAAGACAGCGAGGTCATGGCAGGTATCCCTTGGGGGGATGTCGCTGGCTTTCCGACCTTAGCTTATTGGGCTTACAAGGTTTTCGAGCGGCGCATTGAGCAGAAGCCAATTCAATACAAGCTAGGTAAGAACCTGCTAGAAGAGGTAGCCGCCTGCTTGTTGGGTGGCCATGGCATTCCCGCATCGATGGGGCTAGCGTCATTTGAACACTTGAGTGATAAAGGCGCGTTCACTGGCAAAGTCCACACAGAAGAGCAACTGTTGGCGTGGCTGTCTGAACCTATTGCCCATAACGGAAAATTTTCTAAGTACCGTTTCGCCAAGCAAAAGGCCAAATATCTACACAGCGCCTTGCGACATCTTGATTCAGAAACCCCTCCCGTTTGCAGCGGTAAAAAGTTACGTAACTGGCTGATGTCTATCAACGGCATAGGCCCAAAAACTGCATCTTGGGTTGCTCGAAACTGGCTGGATGCAGACGATGTGGCGATCCTAGATATCCATATCTATCGTGCAGGTCTGTTAGCCAAGTTTTTCGATCCGGAACAAACCGTTGAACGGCACTATTTTGAGTTGGAAGAACGGTTTCTAGATATTGCTAAAGCGCTTGATGTCAGCGCAGCAGAGTTGGACGCTGTTATGTGGCACGAAATGCAGAGCTCTAGCAGCGTACACCGCTTACTGGCTGACATGGATTCGGAGCAAACAACTTGGCATTCAATCCCTACCGCCAACCAACGCCAGTCCAAGTCCCACCAGTACGCGCTTATCTGACAGAGTCTTCGCTTCCTCTCCACCAGTAATACCTAACGGGCAGAAAGCGTAACCCAAATGCTCTGATACCAGCGAATGGGTGGCGATCATGGCTCCGGCATCGCGCCATAACAGGGATTCTGGGTGTTGGTATTTTCCCGATAGCCTCGTCATATCACCCAAGTACCAAATAATAGTGGCTTCACCAGCGGTCGGGAAAAAAGCGCGAGCCGATCTGGCCAAAGCGTCCAGACCGGAAATATCCAAACATTGCAGTTGATGCTTGAAGGGATCGTAGCGGTACCAAGCGTCATCATCAGGGGATAGAACCAGGCACTCCACCGCATGTAATCCGCCTGCTGATACCACCGGCCGGTGCTCAATTGTCAGCCCTGATGAGTTTGAATCCCGCCAAAGGGTGCGGTTGGACAGGTAGAAAAGCTCACCCACCTCGTCTTTATTGAGCAGGCTAAAGACTCGCCGTGTTTGCCGGTTATTCAACACGGCGTTAAAGCTGTTCTCACTAGTCTCTGATGGCCTAACCAGCTTGACCTCTGCAGATACAGGCCACTCGAATGGGGTGACATTTTCCTGCTCCTGCTTTGGCCAAGGGCATTGCAGTTCAATCACCGCTGATACCTAGCTCAGCCAACACGCTGAAATATTTATTACAGCCTCTGCAATTACAGCAGGGGGTATTGCTCTTATGGCAAGAGTGAGCCCACATTAATAACTCATCCGGCACTGCTGATTTTTTGATCAGTTCGGTCGTCGTCAGATGGATCGCAGGAGCCGTGACCGTCAGCCCGCCCTCTTGCGATGACATCAGCTGGCTGAGCAGCTGGTAGAAATCCTCACCGCCATCTTTATGGTAACCATCATTCTTAACCGAACCGACCCAGATCTCAGACACGCCCTTTGACAGCGCTGCCATGCCACAGAGGGTGACTAGCATCTGATTGCGAAACGGCCACCAATCCGATTTAGGGGCTAGATCAAGCGCATCCCTGCCTGACAGATCGCCCGATCCGATATCAGAACAATCGACCGTTAACACTTGGTGTTCAATCTCTAGTGCGGTACAAACCGCGCTCGCGGCTGCGACCTCAGCATCAGCCGCTACCTGGCCATAATTCAGGGTGAAAGCAATTTCTGGGCGTAACCAATAGGCAATAGCGATCGAATCCATACCGCCAGACAGCAGTAGCGCACGCTTAGGCATTCAGACTCCAACACGCCTGATAAATGGATGTTGAGAAATCAGAGTAGATTTGACATCCCGTCCCTTCGTACATCTTCAGTTGCTCTTCAGTCGCAGTTTCGGCATAGATAACCACAGGTTTACCACATTTGATCGCATAGCCAATCTCAAATAGCGTACCGGGGTCGCCATCATCGAATAGCGCATAGAATACGTCACACCTCTCGATTGCTTCGATATCCTGATGAACCACCGCTTCTGCAGGTCCGGGGCCGACATCGTGGTAGGGAGAGAACACCCCAACACCTGCGTTCTTAAAAGCTTGACGCGCCTGGTTAATCAGCCACATCTCTTTCAAGTTGAAAAACGGCCCTGCTAGATAGACCTGCTTATCAAGATTGCCGTTACTGCTTAACGGTTGATACTCCTCAAGCAGCTTGGTGACGCTCTTCGCATCGGGGTAAGTCCGGTTGTCGCAATAGAACGCCGCCACCGCACTGGCATGGTTCGCCGCGTCCACCGCATTGAGGGCTTCGACCATCCAGTAATAGGCAAAAGCCGCAGCAAAACAGTCGCCAGAGCCGATAGGGTAAACATTGCGGGTCTTATAAGCAGGTACCCACAGGCTCTGATCGTCCCTGGGCAGCACGAAAGCCCCCCGTTGACCGCACTTAATCACGACGACACAGGCCTTCTCTGCCGATAACAACACATCCGCGAGTGCTTCAGTCTCGATATCAACAGGTGCAGGCGAGCCAACCAACTGCTGATAAAACGACAGTGCTTCCGCACGGTTAAGAACCAGTGCCAAGCTGACGGCCCGGTTAGCCGTACTGCTGAAAGGCTCGGGAGATACGGCATTTTGTGGATCATAAACGGCTTTTTTAGCCTGCACCTGAACGTCAGCTTCCAGCATGCCAAAGATCAACGCATTATCCGCCTCAACAGCGATCTGCTGCTTCTTGGCTTGGCTCAGGTCTATGCGGCTAGGATAAATCTCCGGCCGCGCCAACGGATGATCGTATTCAAATATCGGCGTTTGGTCTGTTGCATCTAAATGAAGCTCACAACTGAGCAAAGCTAAATTGGATTTTAGTCGGCCTTGTAGGCCCGCCTCCAGGACACTATGGAGATGGGTTCCTTCTCGCTGGGATAACTGGGCAATAACCTCTGCGGCACGCCCTCCCGACCCATAGACTTCATCGGAACTGGGCCAATGGCAGACCTCGCGGTAGCAGCCGCCAACAACATGAATGTCCATATTCATTCCTTTATGTGTAAACAACTTATCGGCAGCTAACGAATACAGTGACTCGGGCACCGTTGATATCACGAACCTCGGCTTGGAAGCTAAACCCTTGCTCGATGCAGCTCTTAACCCTGTCCGCCTGCTGCACCAGCCCCCCTGCATGCTGACCATCCAAACAAGCGACGACTTTTTCAATGCCGCCGAGCTGGAGCAGCTCTATCTCCAGCCTATCGCCCACGGACAGTTGCTCTATCACATCCGGCTTGGGACTACTCAACATCGTCTCAATAGCCAAGGTGTTACAAGCAGCAGACCGGCCACCGAAGGGGCCGGAACCGATACCTCCGCCTACTCCTGAATCACTCCCTGACATATAGATTCTTCTTTTTAAAATATAAGTGTATAGGAAACCAAAAATACATCTCTATCACGAGTCACATTCACTTCAAGGTCTACGATCTTGTGATATGTAAACAGTAATTTCATGGTCTTCAAAAACAAAGTTGGTATTTTCTGCTTTAATTATTATTTTTTGATCTCCACAAAAAAAATCTCCCATCGGTGGGTAGTAAATAATTTTTTTAGACCTAATCCCTTCTCCGCTAACTGACCATCCTGAATTAGATAGATCAATTATATCCCTTAACTCCAGCTGATCTTGAATAATAGTTACATCAACACTACCAGAAATAGAAGATTGAGCCGCTGCCACGCTATCAATTTTAACTGGAGGGTCAATTATAATTCCGATTTCCCTAGTAATCATATTATTACAAGGAACCTCAAAATATACATAGAACCCTCCATGAGGCAACAGTTCAGGACTCTTTATAGCAAGGTAAGGAATCCCAAAAATAGCGTTCTTAATAGGAAAAAATAGAACAATACTTAGGCCTAATATTACAACACCAACAGCGGCAAAAAAAATAACTATTGGTATTTTTAATTTACCTATTAAGTGATGCAAAAACATTTATAAATTGTCCTTTATTTCATCAACAAAATCTTGACAATTATTTCCACCGAGAATTTTAGGCATTACAGAATAGTCACCCACTTCATAATCACCTTTTATTTTATCTATTATTTTCATTATTTTATCTTTGCTACCTCCAGTGTCTTCACATTGGCTGTACTCTTTCTTATCCTCCCCAGAGTAAATCCCATTACCCCCTCCATAGCCAATATCACTTCCATCATCAAAGAAAATATGTTCATGGCCAATAACTGTATTTAATCTTTTATCTAGAGAATTTGCATTAGCACCAATAGGTGATCCTCTAAGAGAGCGATAACATGACTCTGGAGTCAGCCCTGCTGGATCAACAAAGTTAACAGGATCCCCGACTACATACCCAAATAGATTAGTATCCCCGCCAGCAAACCCAACCGGATCCTTACTCACCCAACGCCCCGCTACAGCGTCATAATCCCGCGCTCCAAAGCGCACCAGCCCCGTATCCTGATCGTACAAACCACCGGCAAAGCCAAACGGCTGGAAGCCGGGGTTGGTATCCTTGGTGACATTGCCCCAGACATCGTAGTCGATCCGCTGAGCAATGCTGCCATCGCGGGTATTCACTACCAAACGTGGTGATCCCAGGTGGTCGCTAATGATTCGGTAGCTGACGCCTGCCTTTTCCATATAGGCAGGGACATGCGCCTTGTCGGCGTAGACAAAACGACTGACCAGATTACCCGATCCATCCAGTTCGGCGATGGGATTGAGTTGGTCTTTATAGAGCCAGCCCTGCTGCTGAACGCCATCGACCTTTTTACCGACGCGGCGATTTTGACCATCGATCAGATAATCGACAGTGGTGGTATCAGCTAGAACAACCTGCATCAGATTACCCAGCACATCATAGCTGTACTGAGTGGCCACACTGGTTGAAGTATCCGTTTTTGACAGCAGCTCGCCATTGTCCGTGTAGCTATAGATGTCACTCTGGTACTGGATCAGGCGGTCTTGGTTGTCGTACTGCCCGACTGGAACGCCATTCACATGGGTACGGTTGCTGTTGGCATCGTACCGGTAGCTGGCCGTGATCACAGCGTTGGTTTTCACTTCATCAAGACGCCCAGCCAGATCGTAGTGGTAATCCAGGGTCGTTGTCATTCCCTCGATCGTTTCAACCTGCTGGGTGATACGCCCGATCTTGTCACGGCTATAGCTGGTCGCATACAAATCACTACTGCCGTAATTGGCGTTATAACCACTCATCTCTGCAAAGCTGTTGTAGCTGCGACTGGTGTTCAAGCTGTTCAGGCTAGTGCCCATGATCAAGCCATTTTGGCTATCACGGCTTAGGGTCAGGTTTCCAGCCGAGGTCAACAGCAGATCGTTGTCGTAACCGAAGTTAACGCTGTTACCGCCATTGACACTGCGTTGAGTAATGATGAAGTCATTGTTAAATGACTGGGACACGCGACCCGTCACACTACCGCTCCAGTTCACCGAGGTAAGCAAACTGCCGTCATAGCTATAACCCAGCGCCGCTCCATCCGGTGCGGTGATCTGGTTGAGCTGCCCAGTACTGGCAGTGTAACCGTAGCCGTAGTTACCACGCGGAATCACCGTTGAGACCAGTTTACCGCTGGTAGGGTCGTAATTCAGATCGATGATCTTCCCGTCTGGGCGGGTGACCAACTCCAGCTGTTTATCCAGATTATAGTCATAGGTCGTCGCCGTATTGGCTACACCGGAGACCGAGGGTGGCGTGTAGTCAGAGCGATTATCTACGGCGGTGTAATCGAATTGGTGTGCTGGCCGCCCTGGAGGGGTCAGACGGGTAAGATTACCGTTAGCATCATACCCAAAACCAATAACACGGCCATCGGCGAGGGTCTGCTCGGTAATCCGTCCAGCAAGATCATATTCGAAACTAACCTGCTGGTTCTCCGCATCGGTCAAGCTGGCCAAATAGCCTTGATAGTTGTAATCAAGGATAAAATCTCGCGATTCACTACCAAAGCCGGTTTGAACGGTTTTTATCCGCCCACGGTCATCGTAGAAATAATTAACCGGCTCAATGCCAGGTACTGCCAGCTGACTGATACGCCCTTTACTATTCATGCTTCGAGTCTGGATACGATTCTCCGCGCTGGTGTGGGTATAGGTGGATGTGGCTGTATTAAACACCCGGCTGTAAAACCGACCATTAATATTGGCCGTATCGGTCAGGCTAGTGTGGCTAAACAGATCAGCGGCATCCGCCAGCGTCGCCGTGCGGGTATTGGTTATAGCGTTAACCAAACCAGCAGGAGTGGTTACTCTAACCTCTTCAGGTACTGGTGATAACATACCAAAACGCGGATCAGGTCCTTCTCTGGAATACAGCTGAGTACCGTTGGCCGTAGTCACCGTTTCGGAGCTGTCTTTACCGTGGATCGTCGTAGTCGTTGTACCATCCGGTGCAGTATTCACTTGACGACGATCACCCGTGCTCAGCGGTTCAACACTGAAACTACGCACACGCTCCTCACCGCTGGTCATACTGACGGTATAGCCGGATTCATTTTCCGTTCGTTCGAGGAACCAGCCGCCACCCAAAGGATCGCTATCTGATTTCAACAGACCCAACTCATCGTATTCCAAGATATTGGTGTAGTGACGCGGGTTGGTGTATTCGAGCATCAAACCTTGATCGCTATACCGCATGTTATGGGTATCACCGGCAGGATTGCGGATGCTGTTTAGGTAACCATTGGTGTCCAAATTCAGCGTGGTACGCTGGCCGTCGTGAGCGACAATGGCATAGGCGATGCCATCAGCATAGCGCTCAATTATAGTGGTATCACCATCGATATCGGTGATGGTGCTGAGCAGGCCTTCAGAAGTGTAGGCGAACGTGAGCAGAGTTTCGCCGGTGATTGTGTCGATGGTGCGTAGATGGCGACCTTGAGGGCTAAACTCAAAAAGTTGATTGCCAGATCGGTTTGAGATCAATATATCCGTAGATCCAAGATCTGGGAGAGGCGAGCGAATCCGACGGATCCGATTATTCGCCGTGTCTCCAATATAAAGGCTACCATCGGGTGACAGAGCAAGACCTTTAGGTCTAGACAAACTTGCCAATGTTGGCAAACCCGAATCACCTGCAAACCTTCCGATACGATCACCTGCTACGGATGTTATAATTCCATCGGTTGATATCTTTCGAATATAGTGATTGTATGAATCAGCTATATACAAATTTCCATCTTCATCAAATGCTAGTCCCTGCGGTCTATATAGACCTGCTTCTTTAGCAGGACCACCATCGCCACTAAACCATGGGTAACCAAGCCCTGCGATAGTGGTCATAATTCCATCTGGACTTACCTTTATAATCCTTTGGTTGCCAGTATCAGAAATATACAGACTGCCGTCTTTACCCAACGTAATAAATGACGCGCCTCCCAACCCACCTTCTAAAGCTTTATCTCCATCATATGACCAGTTATCCCCATTTTCAACTACAGTATTAATAATTCCATCGGGTGTTATTTTTCTGATACGAGAACTATCTGCAATATATAGGCTACCGTCTGGCGCCACTGTTATCCCTTGTGGTGATCTAAAGCTAGCCTGTAACGCGGGGATCCCATCACCATAGAGTTTTTCGATACCATTCCCAGCGATGGTCGAAATAATACCCTCTTGTGAAATTTTTCTTATGCGGTAGTTTCCAGTATCTGAAAAATACAAGCTGTTATCAGGGCCAATTGCAATTCCCTCAGGAAATCTTAATTTTGCCTCAGTCGCTGGACCTCCATCACCTGAAAACCCCCATGATCCAATCCCAGCAACGGTTGTTATAAATCCATCAGGAGTGACTTTACGGATACGAGCGTCACTGCTATCGACAATATACAGACTTCCATCCTTACCCAATGCGATGTTGCCCAGATTCTTGAGACTTGCTGATGTTGCTAAGCCACCATCACCTGAATAATTACGCATCCCATTGCCTGCATACGTAGTGATGATATCGCTGATACTCTGAGCGCTGCGCTTATCACCATCGCCACCATAAAATACCTGCCCGAGAGGGTCGTAGGTATGATTCACACTAAGCGTCCAGCCTCCTAATCCGGCACTGACAGCTGCAAATCCCAAATGAGTTTTCCAACTCTTATTAAGAGTAACTTCTAGGTTGCTTCGATTCCCAATAAACTGAGTCGAATTACTAAAACGAGCAAAACTGGCGTCAAATTCTCTCTCGGCTTCATAGTAAGCACCATCATATACGTAACCTAAAGTCACCCTAGCGGTAGCTGTAGAAATGGGTCGTCCATAAGCGTCTAGACCATCCCATTCAAATGAATACTTCTGATTAATGGTAAGAGAAGAGAATGAGGTACGATGTATCTGGCCAGCCACCCCAATTTTCAATTCGATACGCTTAAGGCTTTGAGGAATTGTGTCCTCAGTAAGAGATATATCTAGCGTGCGGTTTGTTTTATAACCTTGAGTTCGATCGCTGCGATAATTCAGACTAAATGGCGTGCCCACCACCGGAATAACCTCTCCCAAAGTCTGACTTTGAGGTTCAATGATACAACCGGCGCATATATCACTATCTTCGGGGTCCAGAGTTAGGTTTACATCACTAACTGGTGGTTCAATTGCATCTTGAGGGGGGCCTATCGGCCAATTAAAGTCCCAAGGCGTAAAGTGATCTATTTCCACTCTCCAGAGGCTGGTTCCTACGGTATAGGTCCTCGCTAAATACTGACGTTCTGTGTCACTAATTCCCAGTTCGGCAAGTGAAGCGGCATCAGCTTGGACTCCATTACCATCAACGAACAATTCAGCCAAACCACTGTCGATGCTTTGCACCTCGATAATTCGCCCGTTTTTCGACGGTATCCAAGCCGCTTTATTACGGTCATACCAGCCGGCAGGGACTATTTCACCAGTGGGAAAATTAAGAAAATTATCGACATAAACTGGTAGTGATTGACTAAAGTCGACCCGTGTTGCGCCCGCAGTAATCGCTTCATCAACACTCAGCTCAACCGCATAGGTATAGCCAGAAGAGATAGGCAATTCGCCAGGCATGCTTTCGGGGCCATTTTCACCGACGGTGTATTCGGTGGCGCGGACATTCAGGGTGCTCAATGCTTGTGTGCTGCCGTTGGGCAAGGTCATCGTTGCACTGGTGTTTTGCGGAAAGAAAACCGTCGCCTGACGACTACCATCAGCATCGGTCTGGACACTACCCTGAGCCACTTGGAACGCTTGGCTGCTAGTTAGTGCCCATCCATAAATAGGCCTTTTTTCGAAAATCACG
>TARA_R110001583_G_scaffold65200_1_pt1 | contig 11854 bp, 2 predicted proteins | sample TARA_R110001583 | Tara Oceans TARA_R110001583 (sample SAMEA4398432) | marine metagenome | biome: Polar Biome; feature: [MES] marine water layer (ENVO:01000295) within the mesopelagic zone...; material: water (ENVO:00002006), including particulate matter (ENVO:01000060) such as...... | reverse complement strand
GGAATGAAAGTAGGTAGAGATATGAGCGACCCTAGAGTAGCAGCAAGAGTAGAAGACCTTGAGGAGATGAGAGAGGGGAAAGCTAGAAGGAAAGATATAATGAAGGGCGAGGGTACAAGAAAAGAGAGAAGAGCCTCTGCTCAAGAAGATATTATTAGAGAACGAGCAGAAAGAAAAGCTCGTAATGAAAAGAGAAAGTCCGGAGTAAAAGAAGAAACAGCTCCAGTAAAACAAGAAGTTCCAAAAGGACTAGAGGGACTAGATCTGGAGTTTGAAGATATTGTAGAGGAGGAGGCTGTAGTTGTTCCTGAAAAAGAGACTGAAAGCACTGATGAAGAAACAAAAGCTAAGTTTGAGCAGTACGTAAAGGATAAAAAAAAGACAGCAAGAAAAGATAAAGCAGCCAGACTTTTTGAAGCTCTTCGTGCTCCTGCTGATAAATTTGTTGCAGGCTTTAAGAAAGACAAGGGAGGATATGTTGGTGAAAAAGGCGGTGTAACCAAAGGTGAGTTTTCTCACGAAGAGAATCCTATTGACATGGTAAATGAAGACGGGGAGAAAGTAGGGGAAGTTACTGGAGGTGAGTTTGTCTTTAATGATGAACAATCAGCTTTGATGAAAGAGCTAATCGAAAGGGATGAACCTGAGACGCTCATTAAATTTATGAGAGACTTACTCTCTCAACCACAGTTTAAATAAGATGGCAGAAAATCTTTTTGGAAGAGTACCCATTGGAGGGATTACTCCTAGTGAGTTTGAGCTTGACTTTGACACATTGTTTAAGGAAAGGCAAGCAGACGTTGCCGACAGGCAAGTAGCTGTATCTGAAGGAAGATTAAAATTATCCTCAGACCAATTTGAGCGTCAAAAATTCACACAAGACAGAACAATTAAAATTGCAGCAGCAGAAAAAATTGCTGGTTTTGATCTTAGTAATTTACCTAACGAACTTGGAGTAAACTTCGCTTACAAACTAGATAAGTTTAAAAAAGATTTTCAAGAAGGATTATTATCTCCTGAAGAGCTAACAATAAGAGCCAATGAGCTAGAAGCTGCTTACAAAACAGATTCTAATTGGTATAAAGCCTCAAAAGACGTTATAGCCAAAGCAATTGCCGATGGAGGCAAGTCGTTAGCTTTAATGAATCAGAACACGGAAGCCGACACAAAACACACAATATCCAAAAGCTTAGGTCAAATGAACTCTGAGGCTGGAATGTTTTCGGTTCCTGACACCTACGATCCTAAAGACAATACGTCCATGTACGAGGTTCAGGTTGGGGAAAACGTATACCAGAAAAGAATGACTCTTGATGAGGCTAGAAGTAAAGCTGCTACAGGAGAGCTTGTTGTACCTACGATAAATCAAGTAGGACCATACATGACTGACAAGATAAACGTTGGTTTAGATTCGTTGTATAACCTTGCTATTAGCGAGAATCATCAAGGAGCTATAACTATGCGAGGGAAGTATGGTCAATACACAGAAGAAAACGCTGGGTTTGTTTTTGATAGTTTTCTAGAAAGCGGGGGAGAAGATCAAAAGAAAATGAGGGGTGCAGTAAGACAGCTGCTTGAAACTCCTTCGGATGAAAGACCTGCTATATCACTTACCCCAACACAAAAGATTACGTTTGACAACGGCACTATTGAAGAAATAAATAATATTCCTGCAATTAAAGCTGCTGGTGGGTATGAGTCTGTTATGGCAGAGGCAAGAGAGTTATACATTGATCAAGCTTTATCTGAACGTCAAGACAGACCACCATATAAAAAATCAGGATCGGGATCAACGAAAACTTACCAAAATTTACCAACGTCAAACGATGTTGGTCCAGAAATGGCGACCGAAATGATTCAAGACCAAACTGGAGCCTTTAGTAGTGTGCAAAGAGAAATAACTAGAACAGTAACCGTGTCTGGCACAAGATTAGGTTCAACAGAAGATGGTTTAATATTTATAATAAAGCCGGGAGACGAGTTTTCACCTGATAAAGCTTTATCTCTTACTCCGAACACTAGCCTATACAATGCTTTAGAAGATAAGATTAATAAAACGTATGGACCGGGTAAGTTTGAAGAGCTCATAGGAGGATTACAAGATGAGCCAGACACAAATTATTCAAAATACAATAAATAAGAATGAACGAAGAAGCATTAAAAGATTCTTACGATTCAGCTGTTTCTAAAGGTTACACTGGTTCGCCTGAAGAATACGTTGAACTTCTTAATACTAATGAAGAAGCTCTTAACGATTCTCACATGTTATTTACTAAAGGTGGATATACTGGAAGCGTAGATGATTTTTCTGAGTTGCTAGGTCTAAAAAAAAAAGATCCTTCTGGGCTCGAAGAAGACCTTCAGTCGTACATCGACACCTACGGTCCAGACTTTCATCCCTTTCAAGTCTTCACTTCTACGGATGCAAAAGGACAGACTCCGGAAGATCGTTCTTCATCAAGATTAAATCGCTCAGCATCGGGATCTTCTACTCAAGAAGAAGTTGATGCTTTTTTAAAAGGAAGAGATCAAGGTGCAGTACTAGGTTATAATGAAGACGGCACTCCTGAAACTACATCAAGTCCAGCAGAGATTACAGAAGCAGCATCTGCACAAAATCGTCTTGACACTCAAGGTGTTGAGGATTATCTAAAGACATTCCCTTCATCAATATCAGAAGCCATGATGAGGCAAGACCTAGCTTCTCTAACAGCTTCGGCTAAACAAAGACAGCAGTTTTATGACAACAAAGGCAATGATGATGTGTCTGTGTTTAATCTTGGGGAGTCAGATTACGGTGGTGGCGGCAACGTAGAGGTTTTAAACGGAGATAGCTATGCTCAAGGCTACCATCCAGATCAAAGAAAGTTTGATGGTGCGTATTCTACAGGTTATTCTTTTGGTCCAGAAACAGAAAAGGTTGGTAATCTTCTTAAGCAAACTATTAGTAATAGAGATCAAATTTACAGCGGCATACAGACTAGCGTTCTTGAGAATGAAGAGTTTAAAAAATCTGTTCGTGAAGACAAAAATCTTCTTGAGCAATACACAGGAAAGTTTTCTGCATTACCTAGAGAGATACTTGAAAAGACAAACGATGAAATAACGGAGTATTTAAGTAGGTTTAATCTTGAGCTTGACGACTTCATGTTTGATACAAAAGAAGAGGCGCAAGATTTTGGAGGTAGGGTGTCAAGTGCTCTTTCTGATAATGGGTTTAAAGAAACAGTATGGGTAGATGAGCCAACAGAAGAAATGCGTAATGCATATAGGTTGGTTAGAAGATTAGCTACTGAAGATGCAGCAATAGTTGATGATGAAATTAGAGCATACTTAGAAAGGTTTTCTAATGACAACACAGCGAGCATGAGCTTTTACCCAAGAGCTAATACCGGAAAGTCTCTTAGCGCAGTGGAGTCTCCTAGTGATTTGTTTAATGATCCGCGATTAGCAGGCAAGATTAATAGAGGAAGTTTTAGTTACCGATTAGAAGAGCAGTCGGGTTACGAGATCAACGATCAACTCTTAGAAGAAAAAGCTAGAACCTTATTTAACAATCTGTTCAATCAGTCTTATCAAGCTGAAGGAAAAGACGTTCTTAAGTCATTTGTTTCTGAAAACATTCCTGAAAACCTTAAGGGTGATAAAGAAGCTATCAATGCTATTGATGATCTTTTATTTAACAGCATGGGTCTGACTCTTGATGTTAGCGGAGATGCAGTATACAATGATAAGCCTGTTCATGTTCAATTAAAGCAAGCATTAGCTAGAGGTGCAAAAAGAACATTTGCTGATCCGGTGGAAAATATTCTCATGTCCATAGCTGGAGTTGACAAACAAGATAGAGCTGAGTATTTCAATGAAGCTCAACTAGAACTTCTAAAAGGAGCCACTGTAATAGACAAGTCTATAAAAGATTCTATAAATCAAGGTGATTATAGAATGGCGTTCACTCAAGGTGGTGTTGGTGTTGCAGAAAACTTACCGCAACTAGGTCTTGCTGCTCTTACTGGAGGAAGAGGCAAGGCAGTAAAGGCGGGTATTATGGGTAAGGTTCGCAATGTGGCTATACAAGCTTCAGGTCCGGGAATACTAGGGTACTCTTCATATCTGGGAGCTTCAAACATGGCATACACAGATCCTAGATTCTCTCATCTTAGCGATAACCAAAAGAATGGGTACGCTATGAGAACCGGATTTAGAGATGGTGCTGCTCAATTCTTAATGCAGCTTGCTATTAGTGGTACAGGGATTCAAGGAAAGTTCTCTCGTAAGACACAAGGGTTGATGACGCGAGCCTATAATCAAGGTCGCTTACAGTTTGTCAGAGACTTCACTATTGGAGCTGGAACAAAAATCGGTGTTGCAACAAGCTCGGATGCAATAGGAGAGGCGGTAATAGAAACTTCTAACTACATAGACGAGGTAAACGTAACTGGCTCAGAGTTTTCTCCAGATGAGCTATACAGAAGACAAGAAATGGCTTTTACTTCTGGTGGTGTTATGACTGGAGTAGGTGCTACAGGAAGAGTTCTTAGAAGCACATCTTTAAACTCAGCTAACTATGCTTCTGAAAGAGCATTCTTCTATGAGAAAGCACTTCAGTCAGCAGAGATTTCAGAGATTGATAAAAAAATTAAGAAGCAAGAGGAAGATAAAAAAATGTCCTCTCAAGAAGAGCTTGAGTTGAGAAAAAGAAGGGAAGACTTATCTAATCAAAGAGACGAAGAGTTTGAGTCAATGGTGTTTGACAGAGAAAGATTCTTTGAGATGATGAAGAGAAGATTTCCTGAGCAATCATCTAGACTAGAGCAGCTTAACATGGAGGTCAATGAGTACCTAGCAAAGTCAGCAAGCCCAGATGTTACTGATGAATCCAAGAAAACTTACAAAGATCAAATCAACTCTAGGTTAAAAGAGATACAGAAAATTAAAAATCTCTATAGCAAGGAGTCGCTAGACCTTACACCTAAAGAATCATCTCAGTCTCTTAAGGATAGAATTTTTGATCAGGTTAATCGAGTAAACGAAAACATTGACATTGACAGATCACAGTTAGAAGCTGTTAATTCTATGATTGCTGATGTTGAAAGTATTGATGAAGACTTTGCTCCTGACGTAGATCTACAGAGTTTAAAAAACAAAGCCTCTGAGATTGAAGAAAGAATTGGCGAGCAATCACTATCACTTAAATCTCTACAAGAATCTGTTGCAAACTTATCTCAAGTTCAGGACGGAACAGACTCAGAAATTAATGCTGTTATTAAAGAGGCAAGGAATTCTGTTTTAGAATACATGACAGTTGAATCGTTAGACACTATTTCAAAACCTGACACAACAGTTGATGAAGAGACCGGTGAAACTATAGAAGAAGATGTTGAAGAAAATATAGCAGACCTTACAGATGTTGATCCTGATGTAGATACGGTTGAGGAAGTAACTCCAGTCATACCGGAAGCTAAAGAAGGTGAAGTTGTAGTTCTAGGCAAAAAGGGGAGAGTAGTTGAAGGACAGGTTCCTAGTATGACATCTGAAAGAGCTGAGGTTACAAACTCTATGTTTGAGGTAGCTAAAATTCTTGGGGTTAACCAGCTGGTTATTCTAAGTAAGGCTGAAGCTGATGCTATTGGAATGGGACCAGCAAAAATAGTTGGGGATGTTATATACGTTTCACCTGAATCTTCAGACACAACTAACAACGAAGAGAATGAAGCCGCTAAAGCAAAAGGTATTCCTCTTAATATTAAGACTTATGAAAGCCATCTTCTTGAGGAGGTTATGCACGCAGGGGTTACTAAGAAGTGGGCAGAGAGTGGTAGAGAAACACAGATAGATATTTTAAATAGAGCTATGGATCTAATTAAAGATCCTGTATTTGAAAGTATCAAGGCAAGAGCAATTTTAAAGGCTAGTCAGTATTCTAAAGACAAAGGATTTTCTGATGCTCTTGTTTATAACGAAGACACAAACAGCTTTTCAGTATCAGAATCTCTTAACAACAAAGAGTATGATGATCTTGTTTCAATGCTTACTGAAGAGGCTGCGTTTGAGCCATTACTTGCTTACGCTGAAGCAGTTGTAAATAACGATCAAGAAAAACTAAGCAACTTTACCCCTCAACAAACAAAAGGATTTAAAGACTTTATACGTTACATTCTTGAGAAGTTAGGTCTGGCTAAAGCCAACATAGATCTTAGCAGCGATAGAGCTTTGTCTGACATGATGTATGCTTTTGCTCAAGGAAGAAAAGGTAATGCAGCTAAATTTAAAAACCAAAAAGCATCTTCTGTAAAAAGAAACTCTGACAACATATCTCCATACTCTCTACCAGAAGAAGGAAAGATTACAGTTGAGTTTAATAAGACTCAATACAAGTACTACAGAGATCGACACAAAAAAGATATAGGAAACTACCCGTCAGAAAAAACATTTAATGGTAAGTGGCACTTCATTAACTGGTGGAAGAAATCAACAGACTTTGGAAAGAACAGTGACAACTTTGGGTTTAAGTTTGAAGGCAAGCCTATTGATGTGGATGCACTATCCAGACTAAAAACAAGAGAATCTAAAGGCATAAACCTTAGAGGGTACACGCCAAAGATGAAAGCTCTTAGACATTCAATCTACGGTGCTGAAAAAGCTGGGATAGTTTCTGAAATAGTTAGAAAGAAACTGATTAGTAAAACCTACTCAGCCGAAAACATGGCTAGTAGATCTACTAGAAGTAGTGAAGATGGGTTAACTCCTGACTCTAGAAACTTTAAGATTCTATCTGATTTAACTAATAATGTTAATTCTTTCTTAGACAAAGAATCTAAAAGAGCCGGCATCCCTTTGCCAAACAATAGAGACTCTAGTACTCTCATGCCTACTCTTGAGGAGTATGCTTCAGGAAACATTGTTGACGATCTGAAAAAGTTTAAAGAGCAGAAGGGCTTATACTTATGTAAAGACGGGAGCAACTCTTGTTACGCAAGCAGTAATATATCTAACAGACAGTTTGTCCAGATGTTGTTTGAGGATTTTATGTCTTCAAAGCATCCTGACTTTAGAAGTATGGACGCAAGCCAGAAAGCTGTGGCTGGTGGAGAGGTTTATGGTAAGCTGGCTAAATTTCAAGCTAACTCTCAAGATTGGCTAAACGAACACTTTGGAGGCAGCAGTCCTGTTAACTTTTACGATAACACTGCATCTGCTATAGAAGACTTGTCAATGAGCATGATAATGCAAGGTCGTATTGGAAAAGACAGCAAGGCTCTAAGGGACTCTAACAAGCTTCTAATGTCTTTGCTTTTGGCTACAACTTCTCAGGTCAATACAGCAGACAAGAACGTAACTGGAGCTTCTCAACTTCTATACAACTCTTTGGTTGATGTTGACTTTAGAAGTAGATACAGAATGCCAGAAGGTGCTGACCCTCAGAACTTACAGTTAAGAGAGTTAGTTGCTGAGATTATTCCTAATCAACTTATAGAAGACATTAGAAAAACTGGAGTTGAAGAGCAAGGCTTTGACTATGTAAACGGAATGGTTAAGGAGCAGGTTGCAAATAACCTAGACAAAATAAACAGACTGTTTAACGGTGAGTCTGTTGTTGGTGCAAGTGGTGTAGAGCATAACTTTAATGACATTGAAAAAGCAGTGTTTGCTCAGCAGGGTGGTGGCTTATTAATTAGTAATGAGGTGTTTGATCTCATGAACACTCAGCTAGAGGGTGGTACTTATGTTGCTCAAGATGTTCTTGGAGAAAAGATTGGTGCATTCTTTCTTAATCTGATGGGAAACAAAAATGTAGTTACCATAGACTCACATGTCGTGAAGCTATCTGGTATGATTACGGGAGAGTATTCTGATTATCAGACAGCTACGGATGCTTTCTTTCAAAGAAACAAAGACGGATCTATCAATGCTGATGCAATGAGAGCAATTCAGATTACCGGCTTAGATATAGAAACTTCATCTCATCAAGAAGTTCTTGATGCGTTAGTTAAGAAGTCAGAGAAGGCAACTAAAGGCTCAGATGAAAAGAAAGAGATTGCAAACATGGTGAATAGAATGGTCAACTATCAACCATCTGCACCTAAGATTGGCAGTGACAAGAGAGCCAACATAGAATCATTTGTTGAAACCGTAGCAAAAGAAATGAATGTTGATCCTGCTGATGCTATGCAGTTTATGTTTGCTGATGATCAAGTGTTCAATAACGGCAAAAGTATTAACGGTAGGCTTGGAGAGTACACTCCATTTATGGATGAGATTAATAGAGTCATTGAAAGCCGTGACTTTACTAGATCAACTGACAGAACAAGAGAAACCAGATTAAGAGAGGCTTACAACGAAGCTCTTATTGAATCTGTTAAGAACTCAAGTAGTCAGGAAGTTAAAGAGCTGCATAGTAGAAGTTTAATATCTGCCATAGAAGAAAAGCAGATTGAGTCTGTGTCTGTTGGGCTTAGAGCTCAAGAAGGGGACATGAAGGCTGACGCTGTAGAGTCAAGGCTATATGGAGAGAGACCTCAACCAAAAGAAGGGGTGGTAAGTGTTTTTAGAAACGCAACAATGGGCGTTAATGCAGATGTAGTAGACAGATTCCTAGACTTTGGAGATTATACTGGCTATTTAGTTAATGTTCAGGGTGAGTCCACAGTGGTTGATGCTTCTGAAGCAAGCTTTGATGGAGTTAAAGTTGTATTTAATCCTTTTAGAGCTAATGCATTTACAGATGTTGAGGGTAGACCTATTAAATCTGTTGAAGACCTTACTTTCTTTAATGGTGTTGGTTACGCAAGAGGAACAATAGAATACCTTGATCATAAAGATCCTTCGTTAATTAGTGACAAGCAAAAGATTACACCAAGCATGGACACAGACCCTAACTACATGGATGAAGTAGTTAGAACAATTCAAGCTGTTGGTGAAGTGAATGGTGTGCCTATTAAAAATGCTAGGTCTGTTGCTGCTGACATGTCTAATGCTCAGAGAGATAAGCTAATGAACAGTCCTGAAGCTAGGAATAGTGGTCAAATTCTTTTCTCTAGAAATAGTGATAATGTGCTAAGACAGTTTGCTAAAAAGGCGGCAGAAAATGTTAGCGGAGCAACTAGAGCTAAGATCCTTAAAGATCCTGAAAACTACATTACACCAATGAAGTTTAAGGAGATAAAGAAAGACCTTAAGACCTATACTGATGAGGAGCTTGTATATGAAGTTCAAAGAGATCAGCTTCAGGAGATAGCTAAGTCTCAAGAAAACATAGGGGTTTTAGCTGGTGCAGAAGTTATTAGAAGAGCTATTGAAAAAGGAAACACTGCTGCTTTACCGGATTTAATTAGAGACCTTGCTGCTGTTGGAACTACAGCCGGTAGGTTATTGCGTGCTTTTGGAGAGATGAAAAAATCTACACCTGAAGGCATGTTGTCGATATTCAAGTCTAAAGTTGAAGAGCGTGGCAACACGTTGTCAAAACCAGCAGAAGAAAAACTCCTTAACATAGTTAAACAACTCTATAGACAAAAGGAAATCTACAATAAAGCAGCAGAAAAGGCTGTTAACACTGGTCAAGACGAAGGCGAGGTAAAGAAAGCTTACGAAGGACTTCAAAAGATTAAGAAAGATTTATCCACTCTTGCTAACACAACGATAGAGAGAGGATATGGTGACATACTAACCATGATGGTTCAGGGTAATTTGTTTACACCACTGACTCACATGAAAAACGTAGGGGGAAACATTATTAACATTTTAGGGTTTCAAATTTATGACCCTATAGCATTTCCTATAGAGAAGGCAATGAATGCTATGGGTATTCCTTCAAAAGTTGATAGATCGTTTTCCCTTAATGCATACTTTCAGGCATATCAGAGCATGATAAAGTCTTTCCCAAAGACAACACTAGAGCAAGTCAAAGGCTATGATCCGGAAGCTGAGTCTGAATGGACGCTAGAAAGAAACTTGTTTCCTTTAAGATCTGCTATTGCGTTGTTTTCAAACAGACAGGATCTACCTTTAAACAGTAAAGGAAGAAAGAGTATTAATCAGCAACTTAAGCTTGCGTTACAATCTATGCCTCAAAGTGTTTCAGCTGATATAAACTTCAGGGCTTTAACTGTTGGTGATGTTCCGTTTAGATCGTTTGGTGAGGTAGCATTCCTACATCAAGTAGCAAAGAAAAGAGGATTAAAAGGAAATGCTAAAAAAATGTTTCTTAAGTACCCTCCAAAAAAAGTTCTTGAACAAGCTCAACAGCAAGGTGCTATGCTTACTTTCCAGAAGCCAAGTAGCGCAAGTCAATTTGCAATGAACACCGTCAATGACTTTCAGAAAAATATTGGTGGAGCTTTAAATAAAATGCCGGGGTTTGGTAGAGGAAGGCTTTTAGATGGTGAACAGTTTGTAAAGTTTGCTACAAGAGCAGCACTTCTTCCATTCGTTGCAACTCCAACAAACATAATTAACGAGACGCTTACATTTTTAGTTCCTCCGTATGCAATAATGAGAATGTCTAAAGCTATGAGTCAAGGAGATGCAAAGGAAGCATCCCAACATGCAGCTAAGGCAATGGTTGGACTTACCATGATTAGTGGTGCTTTGGTTTTGATTAAGGAAGGATTGTTCTCTGGACCTGTAGGATTTCAAACAGGAGAAGATGAAAAGAAAAGAAACATAAGAAGAATGACAACTGGCGTAAATTCTGTTAATGTTTCTGGTTTAAACAGATATTTAAATGGAGAAGATCATTCTTACAGAGAGGGCGATGTTATTAGAAATGTCGAAGCTTTAGGTATTCTTGGTACTTCTTTAACTGGCGTAGCCTTAAGCGTTAACGAAGAAGAGCTCGAAGGTAGATCTTTTGATATTACAGAGCCAGCAGAGGCTATTACAAGAGTCCTTGGGCTTGATGCTTCGGGAGTACCGACAGCCATGCTTAAACAAAGTTTTTTGCAAGGCGCAGATGGACTGTTAAAGGTATTAGCAACTGAGGATGAAACAGCTCAAGATAAATACTTAGCTCGGTTTGTAGCCGGTATGTTTAGAGCAGGAAGCTCTGCTGCATTACCTAACTGGCTGGGTACAATATCAAGATACACAAACCCATATCTTCCGGATAGAACTTTTGATCCAGATAAAAGCTGGACTCAACAAGCTAAAGATCAAATATCATTTACTTTAAAGGAAAGAATGTTTATGTCTGAGAATCTTCCTGTAGCTTTAGATTGGAGAGGAAGAGAAGTTAAGACTACTCCAGAAGGAGCAGACCCATTAACGTACCATTTCTTTGATGTGACTAGAGCTAGAGAGGGTACGTCAGATCCTGTTGCAAATGAAGCCCAGAGATTATTTGATGAGACTGGTCAGTTACTTGATGTTGTTGGTTTTAACCAGATTGCTAAAAACAGAAAACAGCAAATACCGGCATATCCTAGAGAGGGAAAGAAAAAAACAGCAATTGCTAATTACAATTCAGAAAGAGCTAAAGAAGGTCTTGCTCCTATTACGTTTTTTAACGACCCTAAATTCGTTAAGTCTGTTAGGTTTAATCAAGAACAGATTCTAGACATTAAGAAGTCTAATTATGTAGACAGATATGATTATGTATCTGAAGCTATGTCTTCAGACAATTACAAAAAAATGAATGATCTTGAAAAGGTCAGTTACATAAACAGTTTAAATAAATTATTTAATAGTGCTATAGAGCTTGAAGGAGATATTATTATTGTTGACAACGAGCCTAAGACAATGCAAGGGTTCAACTTAAGACCTTACAGCAAAAAAGTGCTAAACGCATACCAAGAAATATACGATAAACAAAAAGAAACTTATGTCGAATTCTAAAATTAAAGATACCAAAGTAGGT
>TARA_R110001583_G_scaffold39038_1_pt1 | contig 11858 bp, 16 predicted proteins | sample TARA_R110001583 | Tara Oceans TARA_R110001583 (sample SAMEA4398432) | marine metagenome | biome: Polar Biome; feature: [MES] marine water layer (ENVO:01000295) within the mesopelagic zone...; material: water (ENVO:00002006), including particulate matter (ENVO:01000060) such as...... | reverse complement strand
ATCTACAGATTAGAAGTCTGTTGCATTATCCAATTATGCTATGGGAGCTAATTCAAACTGTATTGGTAGGAATGGCGGGATTCGAACCCGCACTTGACAGATTTTAAGTCTGTTGCCTCTACCGATTGGGCTACATTCCCATATATCTTAGCAAGTCTTTCTCTATTTCTAAAAATATAACTATGCATTGTATTGGTCGGAGAAATAGGATTCGAACCTACGACCTTCCGCTCCCAAAGCGGACGCGCTACCAAGCTGCGCCACTCTCCGTTGGTAGGACAGGGTGGAGTTGAACCACCTACCTCCCACTTATAAGGTGGATGCTCTAACCTAAGCGTGAGCTACTGTCCCTTACCCAGTATGATAGGGCTACAGCGTTTAATTCCAACCCGAATCAAGGAAATCTGTTAGTGAGATCATCAAGCTGGGAGAACATATCATCTGTATCTTTAGCATTAGCCTTAGTCTTATCAACTTTACTATCTTCAAGTTTAACAAGTAGGCTCATTACCTTAATGACATTGTTCTTAGAGCTTTGTGCAATCTTTAAACAATCTGCCATCAGGTTTTTTGCAGCAGAATCTTGGGGGTTCTCTTCCACCATCTCTCTAAACAGCCTGTAAGTTTCTAGGGCTAAGTCCCTATCCTCTTTGGCTTCTGAAATTAAATCTTTCGCTATCTTCTGAATCCTGTTGTGATCCAAAGGAGAACGCTTTAATTGGTATTCGCTCGGCATTTCTTTTCTCTATATAGTTTTGAACATAGCCTGTAACCATGTCTTCATACTCTCCAATAGTTAGGGTCCAAGGAAACAAGTTAAAGTTACTTGGTAAGTCGGAGAAGTTATATCTTACTTTCAAATTTTTCAAATCCATCATCGGGGTCTATATAATAGTCTTCAAAATTCTCTGGTTTTGAAGAAGTGTTAGTCCTTTGAGACTTACGGTTGAAAGAAGAATCAGTTTTAAGAGCTTTTTTACTAGCTCTTCTCTTATTTTTTGGCGCACCTTTTCTTTTCTTGCCCCAGCCCTTATCGTATCTAAGATCTTTGCCCATGTATAGTATCTTCTATGTTTTCTTTAGCGGACCTCATAACATTTTCCGCTTCTTGCGCCTTCTTCTCCCTTGTCTCCACGCTGCTGGTTATTACTGATCCAGCGTTTCTATACTCTACTGCAAACAGAAAATCTTCTCCCAATTGAAACCCAGGATAACAACCAACAACACATGAAAGAAAGTTGATTAAACTATCAACAAGACACAATGAGTAGTAGGTAAAAAACTTAAAGTATTTCCTCATCACCCTCTTCCTCTAATCCAGAAGCATCATTACGAAAGAATAGCTTGTTTTCTTCTGTTCCCAAACCATTCCCAAAGAAAGCATTCTTACTACGCAACTTCACTAAATGCTTATCCACTTTTCCTCTTTTTGGGTATCGAAACGCAACTGTCTCTAATTCATGATCCCAGTACATTTGAGCGTCCTTGGGAGAATCCTCTGAGATATCGTACAACAAATTATACACACGACAATAATTAAAATATTTAAAAAAGTCCAGGGTTCCTCTTTCGAAGTTTTCTTCTCCTTCGGGGCGCATCAAATAGTGCTGCATTTGTTGGGCTGTGATGTACAGTCCAAAAATATCTATAAATAACGGAGTTCTATAATCTTCTGATTCACTCATAGTTTGAATAGAAAGGAGGTAGGCAAGCTGCCATCCCCCCCTTCATATGTAAGCTAGACAGCTTGCCCTAAGAATTAGGCTGCTTACGCAACAGCCAAATCCCTACTATATGTATTCGTCAGATCCCAAAGTTTGGTGTTAATATCCAGATCTTTTTGGATAGACTTAATACGACGAGCTTCACGCCTATTTGCTACAAACCCTCCACGAATAAGATTCTCTTGAGCCACATTAAAAGTAGTCCAAAGATCCTTACTGATATCCTCGGTACGCTGACGGGTACTAACATTCGTCACGATGTTCTCATCAGGGTCATCCCAACGAATGCGCGAGGCATCGGTGAAGAACTGACGCTCAACATCAGGAGTAAGAGAGATGCTCTTCCAGTCGTTAATAGTATCGTTAACCTTAGTAACATTGTTAGCAAGGCGATCTGCTGCTGCAAAGACATCATTACGGTCAAACCCGATGTGACGAAGGTGGATAGCACCAAAATCATGCTCAGAAACTACCATACCATTAGAGCAGATCATCCTAAAGATACCTGCCAACAGCTTGTGTCCTGCAAGACCATCATGGGAGTTGAACACAACCATTTCGGGAACAGAATCCCCAACTTCAAGGCTACCCTTATCAAGATCACCATGACGCAAGCGAACAATATGCTTGCCATACTTCATCCCGTCATCGCTACGGGCTCCTACCTGTTTAGCAGAGTGAGGATGCCAACCTGCTTCCCCAAGCATACCCAAAAGTTCCGTAGTCGGAAGGAAAGAGTACCTACTGGAAGTGCGAGGTGCGGCTTCTTCTGCAAAAATAGCAGGAGCGTGTAGCCGCAACATTTCTTCGTTTCTTAAATTAACCATTGTTTTTTTCTCCGTAAAGTTCCTTAAATGCTTCTTCTCTTGAAAGACCTCTATGCTTCTGGTCCTTCGTCATCCTAAATCGTTTTCCTGTCTTTTGTGTGTAATCTTCAATAGATTCGAAGAGTTCCCCTGCCTGAGAACGGGCTACCGCTCCCATAGGCTTGAGTTCTTCGCTATTTTCTAGGGTCATGTTTCCTTCTTCTCCTTTGTAAAATCGCCTAAAGGCTTTGTCTATAAGCCCTTGCAGCAGATCAAAATGTCTCTCAGTTTCAGCCATGTTCTTCTCCGTTCTGTACTATTATAGGAGCCTTGGCTAAACTTTCGACCGAAATTCCTAAAATATCTCGCAAACTGGCCCACGCTGGCTTGGGGCTGGTCCTCAGATTTTGGACAAAACTCTTCTTCTGGAATTTCTCTTCATATTTAGGAATGGAGTACCATGCCCCACTCTGCTCAATCGCTCCATCTTTTAACAGCAACTCCAGTACGCCAGCAAACTCTGACAAACCTTCGTTATACAGTAGTTCGAAATTGCACTCCCTGAAAGGGATGCTAACCTTATTCTTTGTGTTCTTAACATATCCCAGGATTCCTAAGATGTTATCTTTATCATCTTTAATAAAATCCTTGGATCGGTTAGACACACACTTAAGATTCACTCCAAGATAATAATCAAGAGACTTACCTCCTGCTGCCATCGTAGTAGGATCTCCAAACATGACACCTACCTTACTCCTTATCTGGTTAATGACAATTAGTGCAACTTTTTTATCTCTAAGGATGGGATTGATCTTACGCAAACAAGCCCCTGTAGACTTAGCTCTGATAGCTCCCTGCATATTATTACCATCAAAACCCTCTGCTTCGAACTCAACCTTTGAAGGGGACACAGCAATACTATCATACGCTACAACAATCGGAGTATCCTGATCGTGCTTCCTGATTTCCATAATTGTTTCTTGGATAGTTTGGAAGCAATCCTCCAACGTGTGGGGGGAGGAGTAGAGGAGTTTATCTGGGTCAAGCCCTAAGTGCGAAGCGAACTCTGCATTGTAAGCATTCTCACTATCCACAAGCATAGTGTAGTAACCTTTAACCTGTGCTTCTTTTAAGATATGCGTAGCAAACACAGTCTTGGCTGTACTGGACTCACCGTGGAACTGCGTAATCATACCAATAGGGATACCCTTATTGAAATCACCAGAGATTACTTTGTTAAGAGCGTAACTACCTGTAGGCACATTACCTAAGTCTTTGACTTCGTTGGACAGCAACCCCGCAGTCCGCAACTGATTTAATACTTCTTGATTCATTAATTCCATCCTGGTTTAGAGTAACCACCGCTTCCAGGTTTTAGATTGAACGCTGGTCTACAGTTTCCTAAATACTTATACAAAGTCCCCTTCTCTTTACACTCTGGGTCACATTTTGGGCAATGTGTTTGAGGCTCTTCATAATCCTCTGTCATCGTTGCCATAGTCTCAAAAATAGTTTCGCACTCAGAACAAGCGTATTGATAAATAGGCATTATCTATTATCTCCAGAACCTCCAAGCGTATTCCGCTTCTTGCGGTCAGCGAGCTTCTCTAAATTGGATTCAGCAATACAACCTAAGTGAGAGTTTAACTCAGTTGCCAAAGTTGCTAAGTACCACAGCACATCACCTAACTCTTTTGCAATCTCATGCTTCTGCTCTGCGGTTGGAGTGCCTTCTTGATCCCGCATGATCTTTTTAATCTTATTACAGACCTCTCCAGCCTCCCCAGCTAATCCAAGGGCAGGATAGTAAAGGTTATCTCCTTTGGCTGGGTAAATCGCAGTTTCCCACGCTTCTTCCTGATACCTGTCCATCTGATAGTATTCGTCATTCATGTCTTATTATAGCATTTATCTAGCAAAATATAGTCTGTATTTTCATTTATTAGGAGAGATCTCGAAACAAAATCATGGTATCTGTTTCTCTCCATCAGGCACACGCTCCGTAGGTCAGGATTTTGTCTATGCATAGCGGAAGCTAGGTGAGTCGCCCCACTATCTAAAGCTATTATCCCATAACAAGATCTCATCAAATCACAATAATGAAAAATATCTTCCACTAGAATTTTATCATCAAGAACATGGGGGTGTACATATGGAATTTTTTTATTTGGTTTTAGCACAGGAGTCTCAATAAGTACTTGTACTAGTTTTTTACCTTTGAACTTTGTCTCCTGTAGTTTTTGAACTTTCTCGATAAGTTCTTTAGAATCATGTGGCGATTTCCATTCCGCAGAGACGCTTCCCATATCTACTAAAACTATATCTTCATGCTCTGGGAGGAACTCAGCATCATAATATATTTTAGGTTTAGTATTTGTAGGTTCAAACCCGTGGAACATTTCAATATTAGAAATGTAATTACTGTGCTGCACAGGGAGATATTCTATACCGTGATGACCCTCTGGATAAATACTCTTATCTAAACGCTCATCAGTAATTCCTAAAATATAAGGATTATGGTCTACTATTAATTCTTCAATCTGCTCGTTCTTAAACTCAGCCCTTTTATGTAAATATACATCATAACCAGCCTTAGCATACAACTCAGGCAGGGTAGATAGCCTAAGGTGATCCCCCAAACCATCCCAGGTAGATTCTAGTATGTGGATTTTCTTATCTTGCGTCACAGCCTATACTTAACCATCTCCTCAATCATTTCTCTAAAAGTATAGGTAGGAGCCCATCCCAAAGTGTCCCTAAGTTTAGATGAATCACCCTTTAAATCGTGAAGCTCTGTAGGTCTAAAGTATTTTGTATCAATGGTTACATAGTCTCTATAATCCATGTCCAGTTCAGAGAATACCTCTTCACACAAATCCTTAATAGAATGAGACTTACCTGTAGCGCATACAAAATCATCAGGTTTATCGTGCTGCAACATAAGCCACATAGCCCTAACATAATCTTTAGCGTGTCCCCAATCTCGCGTTGCGTTTAGATTACCTAAAGCTAAATGCTCTTGTTTTCCTTTACTAATATCAACAGCACCAGCGACAACTTTATTAGTTACAAAATTTATCCCGCGCCTAGGAGATTCATGATTGAATAAAATACCATTAGATACAAACATATCATAACTAGAACGATAAACCTTGCAAAGATTATAAGCGTATAGTTTCGCGCAACCATAGGGGCTAACAGGAATCATACGAGTTGTTTCTCTTCGATAACCATCATCATCTTGCTCATTCCCAAACATCTCAGACGAACCTGCTTGATACATCTTAGCATTGGGACAAATTACTCTCATGGCTTCCAACAAGTTAAGAACCCCTACTGCGTCTGTGTGTGTAGTAAATGCAGGTTGATCAAAACTAATACGCACATGAGATTGCGCTGCTAGGTTATAAATCTCGGAAGGGTGAACTTCTCTAAGGATGTGAAGCAAAGAAGGAAGATCGGTCATATCACCGTAAACTAAATTAAGGTCATCTAATATACCTAACTCCTCTAACCTACTAGTCTGGTTCTCAGGTACAGAGTGCCTACGAAGTAAGCCCCAAACTTTATAACCTTTCTCTAGCAATAACTCTGCTAGATAAGATCCGTCCTGCCCACTAATCCCTGTTATTAATGCTCTCTTTGTACCACTCATATGTTCTTTGTAATCCTTCTTCAATCGAGGTGAATTCGAACTGCGGACACAGTTCCTTAAACTTTGCATTGGAACCATCCTTCCTATATTGCCCATCTAGATCACCATTATAGCTCACACTAACCTCCTTATTCATCATATCTCTACATAAGGCTACCATCTGCCTGATGCTATGTTGAAAATCAGGTGCAATTATAACAGCATCGTCACTATGATGCTTCTCCAATAACTCAGGGATAGCTCTGCACAGATCATCAACATAAAGTTGTTGCCTCAAGGGTTTCCCTGTTCCCCAAAACTCTACTTCCTCACCATCTTCTGCCTCATGCAACTTACGAATAGCAGCAGGAAGGAAATGAGACTTATCTGTATCAAAGTTATCCTCTGGTCCATATAAGTTTGATGGAGAGAAGCAACTATAATCTAATCCAAACTGATCCTTACACGCTAAGATATGAACATACAACGCTCTCTTTGTGAAACCATAGGCCCTATTCGTCCTAGCAGGAGGCCCATTGAATATACTTTTTTCAGTAAAAGGATACCCCTCATACAATATATCTGGGAAAGCACAAGTGCTTAAGGAAGCTAACAAGCGTTTAACGCCAGTTTCACGGCAAGCCTCAACTATATTAGTATTCATTCTGATATTCTGTTCATAGAAATCAGCAGGATGTTCCGCATTATCTTTAATGCCTCCAACCTTTGCAGCTAAGTGAACGACCGCATCGGGCTGTTCATCAATGAGATAATTAAATGTACTTTCCCAGCAAGTTAAATCAAGCTCTCTTCTAGTGGGGTAGATCCAATCAGGTCTAATAGCTCGTAAGCGTTTGCCTACAAACCCACTACCTCCAGTTACTAATACTTTCATAGAAGATCCTTTACTAAATCGCAAACAAACTCAATATCTTTTTTGGTTAGTAAGTGGTGATTAGGTAAGTACATTCCTTGCTCCTTTAATAAATCAGCGTTGGGCAAGTCTTTCTCTCCGTACTTTCTTACATAGAATGGTTGCTTACCCATAGACCCACAAATCATAGGTCTAACCTCAACATCATTATCTTGAAGAAGCTTAACTATCTTGTCTCTGTTTTCACTAATAATAGGAAAGGCGAAGTTAGAAGTAAAGCAATCCTCAGGTGGGAGAGGTAACCCTAAACACTTAGAGTATGTTATAAAGTTTTCATGTCTTACTTTGTTAATAAGATCTAGCTTGTCTAATTGACTTATCCCTATGAAGGCTTGCAGATCAGTAGACCTAACATTAAAGCCTGGATGATAGAAGGTGTACATGGAATCAAACTCCGACACATTCCAAAAATCTCTCAAGGTGTCCTGGTACTCTTTGTCCATGTCTCTATCCCACCCGTGACTACGAAGGCATTTGAGAATTTGATTGTACTTAGGATTAGAGGTACACACCATACCACCTTCAATAGTTGATATGTGATGACCGAAGTAAGTTGAGAAGGTAGACATCTCTCCAAAGGTTCCTAGCTTCTGTCCTTTATACTCAGACCCCAAAGCCTCACAACAATCCTCTAATAAAATTACATCTGCCTTCTCGCAGAAATCTTTAATAGCATCCATCTCTGGAACATACCCCAATACTGGGACAATGATAGCAGCTTTAGGTCTATGTCTTACCGACGAGTTCCCTACAGCATTCTCTTCCACCTCCCCATCTTTAAGGAGATCCATGAAGTGTTTAGGATCAACGGAGTAGTCTTCTAGATCACAGTCACACAGCATGGGCCTTAACCCTAGCTGCATAATAGGAGCTACATCTGTTGCCCAAGATAACGCAGGAACAATAACCGAATCCCCAGGCTCTAAATCGCCAGCCTCCATCAAGGTAGCTAACATTAAAAGATTAGCGGACGAGCCAGAGTTAACAAAGGTGGAATGTTTAACACCTAAGTACTTACTCCACTTATCTTCAAAATCTAAGGTAAGCTTACCCTTAGTTAGTCTTGGATATGTTTTTAACCACTCCACTAACTCATCTATGTCTTTATTATCAATCGTTGCTTCTGCTAATTTAATACTCATAATAGTTTACAATAATTCTCAACAGTATTTTTCCAAGAAAAGGTCTCAGCATATTCTTTTATTTCTTTTCTATATTTTAAGGACTTATCTCTATTAACATGTAAAACATCCTCAACATGCTCTCTGTCAGAAATCTCACCCTCCGTGATAACATCAATGAAAGGTAAAGAAGTATCCAAGTTAGCAGTAGCAAACTGTGAGATTACTAACCCTAAGCCAGCGGAAAGAGCCTCGGTGCATACCAAAGGATGTGCTTCTCCATCACTTAATAAAACTAAGTTTGCGTAGTCAGTTAAGTTTTCATATAAATAATCCTTACTCCATTCGCCTAAGTAACTTGTGCTAACTGTATCAAACCTTGGGTCAACATTGTTTCCTGCAAAGTAAAGATGAGGCATTTGTTGGAACATATGCTGGCGTTTTCTAAAATCTACCTTTGCCAAGTAAATAGATCTTGTGGGATACTTAGGGGATTCAGTAAATCTAAACAAATCTGTTCGTACACCGTTAGGGGTTACATATACCCTATCACTAGGGACACCAGCAGCCCTGTAAACATTAGCTATGCCTTCCGACAAACAAAACATCTTAACACGCTTTGATTGGACTTGTTTTGCAAAAATACTATGGTATCCTGGGTCCCATCTATTCGGCTGCTCCAAGTAACCATAATGTGAGGTTATAGCTATATTATCACATTGTATGTAATCAGCCACATCAATGTACTCATCATACTGAATATGCACAAAGTCTGGGGAGGCAGCATTAACCTGCTGCACTATCTCCTCTCTTCTAGGAGTATTAACAATAACAACATCATGCCCTGCATCCTCTAAAGAGCAACGATAATCATGTATAAGAATCTCAACTGCACCCCAGCCTTTCGGGGGAATCTCCATGAGCCCAGGTCCAACAATACATATTTTCATTATTCACCAATCCTAATAACATCTACACCCTCTTGGTCAGACATATAACGCCAAGGGTCAATAACAACGGAGCCTTCTGGAAACTCGTAAGATAAGAACTCACTATGCTTAGTCCCAATAAAGAATAGTTGAGGCTGTGTCATTAGGAAAAGCTCTTTATCTACATGAGGATCATACATATCCACGACTGTACCTCGCTCTTCCAGAATATTTTTAAGAAGGATTGAGGGGCTTCCTACTGTAAGATTAGTCTCCTCTTTGAATGCCTTCCCTAAAATCATAACTGGCAGATCTCCCTTATGTTCTTCAATCAGGTCTGCTAACCACTCGGTTTGCTGCTCTCTTCCCACCATTAAAGACTCAAAAAAATCGTAACTTAGGTCCAGCTTCTTAGCTAACCAAGACATAGCAATATTATCACGGGGATGACAACCTCCCCCATCTCCCATACCCCCAGAGAGATACTTACCACTAATAAGACGCTCTGTAGCTAGGCTCATTGCTCCTGTAACCTCATCTACATCTGCGCCAATCTTATGACAAATCTCCATCATAGTGTTCGCATACGCGATCTTCATTCCAATGAAAGTATTGTAGGCAACCTTAATTAATTCAGCATTCTTAATCGCAGTCTTGTAAAAAGGGCGACCATGTAAGGTTCTATAGAACGCTTCTGCCTTCTCTGCTGCTTCCTCATTATCAACCCCAAACAAAACATACTCTGGATTAAGAAAGTCTCTCATAGTAGTTCCCATAGCGATAAAGAAGGGGTTGTAGCACAACTTAATCTTATCACTTAGGAGAGGTTTGATCTCACGCTCAACAGTTCCAGGCAACACAGTTGAAATAATAATTACAATCTTATCCTCACCCTGTTTTTCAATCTCATCAGAGAGTGATTTGATTCCAGCCTTCAGAAAGGTATAATCAAAATCTACACGATCCTCTGCGAGCCTAGTGGTTCCTTCGAACCTCTTGTCATGAGGTGTTTGAATAGGAACAAAAATAATCTCGCTCTTCTCTACAACCTCAAATAGATTGGAAAACTTAATATTACTTTTGTCTAGGTGTTCTTGTGCCCAAATTTCTCTGTACGGAAGCTTCTTAGTTTCTAGAATATCCTTAACTTGTGGGCTAATATCATACCCCCAAACATCATGACCTTTAGACTCTACAGCCAAGGCACATGGAAGCCCTAATTTTCCTAATCCTACAAATCCTATATTCATTGTTATCTCTTTATTTTACACACGGGGATGGGGAGCATCTTATGCAAGTTCGTAGCACGATGCTTTTTATATATATCTAAAACTTCCTTCTCTCTAGATAATAGTCTCCTGTCATTATTATAGCACATAGCCCACTCTAATTCGTCATAAGTTGCAGATAATTGATCTTCATCTATTCTTCCATCTTCCCATAGACCGTCAGTAGGGGGAGCATCTTGAATTTCCTGCTGTACAGATAGTTCTTTAGCTAACTCATATACTTCTGTTTTAGTTAAGTCTGCAATAGGGGAAAGGTCTACACCTCCATCCCCATACTTTGTAAAAAACCCTACTCCGAAATCTTCCACCTTGTTGCCTGTTCCTGCAACAAGAAATTTATGTTCCGCAGCAAGTCCATAAAGGGCACTCATTCTAAGTCTGGCCTTACTATTAGCATAGCCTAACTCGGTGGAAGGGACAGCATCCTTAAACGCATCAAAAGTGTGAGAAAGGTTAATGTTAGAGCGGAGAACATTAGAGAAATAATCCAGTAACCAATCTATTTGCTTTTCAGATAGGCTGTGTAGATATTCATTTTGATGAATAGGAAGGGATACCGCTAACACGGGATATCCTGTTTCAGCACATAAGGTGGATGTTACCGCAGAATCTATACCTCCTGAGATTCCCACAACAAACCCTTTCATGCCACTCTCTTCTAGGTAGTCCTTTAACCACTTAACTATTTGTCTTCTTATTGTCATAGTACTATCTCCTTGAGTGTCTTCCTAAATCAGAACTACTTGAAGTAGGGTAAAATTCTCTAAATTGATGAAGTAACGGGTGGTTAGTATGTCTCCACATAGGATTGCGAATACACTCAGTCATCTCTGGGTTGACAGATTCAGGACTGCCGCAAATTGCAAACAAAACACCTAAGAAAACATCATAAGCACAGAAACGAGGGTCAGCTTCTACAAGATTTTTTAATACATCTTGGTTGTTGCTAACCCAATCTTTTACTTTACAAAAAGTTTCGGCGTGATAGAACGCTGGAGTTGCCCCCCAAAAATCAACGACTTTCGCTCCGTCAATTTCAGACATAACTTCTTTAATGCTATCTGTCAAACCTCGATTTACACATGAGCCTAGAAGAGCATTTTCCTTGGTGGGCAAGTAATTAAGTTCCCCTCTAACCAAAACATCAGGCTCAAAAATCAATATAGTTTCTTTTTTACAGTAGTCTACGGCTCTCTTGTTTCTATCAAAAAACGCATTTACTGCTTTAATAGTTTTTTGTGCAAAATTCTCACCAGTTAGGTGTCTAATGTCTTGTAGTATGAATCGACCATCTTTACGGTATGCATCAAGATACTGGGGAAGAACATCTTCAATTTTGTTTTGGTTGTTGTCTGTATTTACTTGTGTGTATCCTCTAGTATCTTCTTCAAGTTCTGTCTTTAGTGTTGGGTATTTAGACT
>TARA_R110001583_G_scaffold30746_1_pt1 | contig 11871 bp, 11 predicted proteins | sample TARA_R110001583 | Tara Oceans TARA_R110001583 (sample SAMEA4398432) | marine metagenome | biome: Polar Biome; feature: [MES] marine water layer (ENVO:01000295) within the mesopelagic zone...; material: water (ENVO:00002006), including particulate matter (ENVO:01000060) such as...... | reverse complement strand
GGGTTTAAATATTCGTTGGGGTGGAGATTGGAATTCCGATACACACACTAAAGATAATAATTTTGATGACTTACCACATTTTGAAGTGAGGGGCTAATGGCTAAAAGAGGAAGAAAAAATAAAGCAGATATAAATAAACAATTGTTTGATAAAGCAAATAATTATTATAGAAAAAAATGGTTTTCTGATTCTCAAAAAAGTATGGACTTTTATTTGAATGAACAACTATCAGCAGAAGAACAAGAAGATTTGCGTGAAGGGGGTATGCCAGATTTTATTATTAATCGTATTACTCCAGCAATAGAGGTAATGAAATATTTTGTTACAGCTAATAACCCTAGATGGCAAGCTGTTGGTTCAGAAGGAAGTGATACTGATATAGCACACGTTCATAGTATGATTGCGGAGTATTGTTGGCATTATTCAAATGGTAAAAGTTTATTTAGTCAAGTAATACAAGATGCTTTAGTAAAAGGTGTAGGTTTATTTAGAATAGATGTAGACCCAGATGCAGACCAAGGTATTGGAGAAGTGGTTTTTCGCTCTATTGACCCTTACGATGTTTATGTAGACCCTCAAAGTAGAGATTTTTTATTTAGAGATGCTAATTATATTGTTATTCAAAAAAATCTATCAAAATCTAGTTTGTTAGCATTGTTTCCACAATTTAAGAAAAAAATTATTAGAGCAAGTGGAAATATACAAAGTAAACAATATTCTATGAGAGATATTAATGGAGCCGAAACAATACAACCTGGAGATGTAGAACAAGAAGCACATACATTAGAAGGTGAAATGGATGAAGTACTAGATTATTACGAAGTATATTCTAAAGAAAAAGTTCCTTTTGTAAATGTTTGGGTAAAAGAACCTCCGACTTCAACAGAGTTAGCTCAGATTCAAGAACAATTACAACAAGAAATGTCTTTTTTTGTTAAAGATTTAGAAGTAGCATTACAAGAACAATTAGTGGAATTTCAAATGGCTGTGCAAGAAGGAGAGATGCTTCCAGAAAGAATGAATATTGAAGCTGAGAAATTGCAAAGAGATATGCAAATGAAAATTGAAGAACAACAAGCAATTGTAGAAGCTCAATTAGTAGAAGCAAAATCTAGAACTGTTCAGAAAGTAATGCCTAAAAAAGCATTTGATGTTCAATTAAAGGAAAATGATTTATTTGTAGAAAATTTAGTAGATGCTATTGATTTCTTTAAAACACACGTGAAAGTGTGTGCTTCTGTTGGAGATATGTTTTTATATGAACAATTATTACCTATAGATGAATACCCAATTATTCCTGTAATGTACACTCATACCAATACGCCTTATCCAGTAAGTGCGGTAGTTCCTATGATTGGAAAACAAAGAGAAATCAATAAAGCCCATCAAATTATGTTGCATAATGCAAATTTAGCATCCAATTTAAGATGGCTATATACTGAAGGAGCTATTGACGAAGAAGAGTGGGAAAAATATTCAAGTAGCCCAGGTGCATTGTTAAAATTTAGACAAGGTTTTGATACTCCGACACCAATACAACCTTTACCAATTAATAATGCTTTTTATACAATTACTCAACAAGGGAAACAAGATATAGAACATATTAGTGGTATTGCTTCTAGTATGCAAGGAGTTGGACAAGATAGTCATGAAACATATCGTGGTATGTTAGCTATGGATGAATATGGTACAAGAAGAATTAGACAATGGATTAATAATGTTGTAGAACCAGCATTAGAACATATGGGTAAAATATTTAAAGATGTTTCTCAATTTACTTATTCAGCGCAAAAAGTATTTAGAATAATACAGCCAGAAGCTGGACAAGGAGAAGGCGAAGTAAATGAAGTATCTATCAATGTTCCAATTTATAATGATTTTGGAGAAGTTGTTAAAAGATTTAATGACTATGCAAGTTCTAAATTTGATGTTCGTATTGTAGCTGGTTCAACTCAACCAGTTAATAGATGGGCATTATTAGAAGAATATTTCAAATGGTATCAAGCAGGATTGATAGATGACATAGCTATGTTAGAGCAAACCGATATAAGAAATAAAAAACAAATCGTTCAACGTAAGAGTGTAGTATCTCAATTGCAACAACAACTTGCTCAAATGGAAGAATCTATGAAAGATTTACAAGGTCAAAATGAAACATTAGAAAGACAAGTAGTTCAATCTGGTATACAAGAAAAAATAAATGACGGTACTAGACAAATTAATAAAGAACTTGATAATACAAGAGTTGAACAACAAAAATTAAGGGATGGAATGAAAAATGTTGTAGACCTTACTAGAAAAGAATTAGCACTAGAAAAGAAAAATAATAGTGTTGATAATAAAGAAAAATAACTGTAAATTAGAAGGAGAGATACAGTATGAGTGAAAATACAAAGGATAACCTATTAATGGATGACGCTGACAGAGCAGATTTAGACAATAGCCTCCAAGATAAACAAGATACTGTGGCTGAAGATTTTTTTTCAGAACTTGACAAGCAAGTTATGGGTGAAACGCTAGACCAGCCAATTGAAACAGCTCAACCGCAACAGACAACTTCTCAACAAGAGAACCCTGTAGTAGAGCAACAATCTACACAAGATGTAGATAATTTGGAAAAGAGATATAGTGATTCTTCTCGTGAAGCTAAACGACTTAACACTCGTTTAAACGATTTAGAACCTTATATGCCTTTACTAAATGCTATGAAAGAGGACCCTAATTTAATTTCTCATGTGAAAAATTATTTTGAGGGTGGCGGCTCAGCTCCAAAGAGTGTAAAAGAGCAGCTTGGCTTAGACGAAGACTTTATGTTTGATTACGATGAAGCTTTGACAAATCCTGAATCTCAATCTGCGAGGTTGTTTAATGCAACAGTAGATGGGGTTGTACAAAGAAGGCTAGGAGATTTTGCTAAACAGCAATCTGTTAAATCTGCGAGAGCAAATGAAGAAGAAACATTTAAACAAAGGTTTAGTGTTTCTGAAAACGATTATACAGATTTAATGGATTATGCAAAATCGCATAAATTAACATTAGAAGATGTTTATTATTTAAAAAATAGAGATGTTAGAGACGCTCAAGTCGCTGGCAACGCTAGAGACGAAGTAGTAAACCAAATGAAAAATGTTAGACAAATGCCAATAAGTGCAGCATCAGCGGGTAATGTTCAAGTAGACGAACAATCAGTAGACGACGTTGTTTTTGACAAGTTGTTATCTCAAGGGACTGGGTTGGACAAGTTAATGTAAATATAACCTATAAACCCCTAGGAGGGAAACAAAATGGCAGATACAAGTTATCCAAGCAACACACCGTTGGCATTGGCAACAAATTCTGGCTTAAGTGAAGGTTATTCTGCGTTTCAAGGAAGTTCTTTGAACACAGGTGATTTACGTAGACGATATGACTTTTCTGAAAGATTTTCGGAGTTGGCTTTAGACCAAACTCCATTTTTCAGACTTGTTTCAATGTTAGCGAAAAAACCTACAGATGACCCGGAATTTAAGTTTACAGAAAAACGACAATCATGGTTAAAACGATACGCTTACGTAGTCGGTTTTAGACATGGTTCTACAGATGTGCATAATGATGCAACTCTAGTAGAATCAGACAATTCAGCTCTATCAGCAGGTGGAGAAGTGAAATTGTACATGGCTACCGATTTCTTTAGTGCAGGTAATATCCAGAATGTCCAAGGACAATCAAATGGTGCAATTAAAGTAGGAGACGCAGGAACAGCTCCTGAGTTCTTACAAGTTAATCAATTAGTAAAAATACCTATGAGTTCAACAGCAGGTGGCGGAGCAGCAACAGATTATATGTTGGTTCGTATTACTGCAGTAGCAGCTCAAGGCGTAACAAACCTTAGTGCAAATAGCGGAACAGGAATAGCAACAGCTGAAACTAAGTTAATAACAGGAAAGATTCTTAGACTACCAGGCGTAGCAGAATCAGCTTCCTTTGCAAGTAATGTAGCACAATGTGTTACTTACAATGCAGATATTGCAGAAGCTCTTGAAGAAAGACGTGCTTACGTAGTAGGTAACTCTTTCGGAGAAGGTTCTTCATTATTAGGAAGTACCTGGAAAGACAATCCGTATTCAACTGGTTATGGACAAACTCAAATCTTTAGAACTGAGTTCGGTATGACTAACACAGCAAGAGCAACAGCTCTTAAATATGAACCAAATGAGTGGGCAAGAGTTTGGAAAGACAAACTTATTGAACACAAATGGGACATTGAACAAGCTGGGTTATTCTCAACTCAAGGTTCTGTTGATTCAGTTCCACATACTCAAGGTGCGGTAGACTATGTTTTAAATTATGGAAATATCTTTTCTTGGACAAGTGCTAAGACAATTGATGATTTCTTACAAGACATGTCTAAATATCAAGACCCACGATACAATCAAGACAAAGCAACAGTATTCTTATGTAGTACTGAAGTCTTTACTTGGCTGCATAAACTAAGCGGATTCTTTGGCAATAATATTGGCATAGATTCTCAGTTTAGAGCAGACTTAGCAGTTACTGGTCGTAAGAAAGTAATGGGATTAGACGTAACAACTATTTCAACAGTATACGGAGACATTAATGTTTCTAGATGTATTGCTCTAGATGGTTCACACGTAAAAATCCTTGCACTTAACATGAACAATGTTAAATACAGACCACTAGTTGGTAATGGAGTAAATCGTGATACCTCTATTTATGTCGGAGTTCAGACTTTAGAAAACTCAGGTATTGATAAGAGAGTAGATATGATATTAACTGAAGCTGGTTTCGAATACATGATGCCAGAATCACACGCTATTTGGAAATAATAGCTAAATTACAGATATGCTCCTTGTAGGTTCTTTACCTCCTTTCTCCCTAGAGGGAGCATTCTGTTAATAAGGAAAAATTATGAAGTTATGGGAAAAAGTAAATAATATTACTGGCAACGATACTAAAGCTAGATTTTTAGTAGAATATGTTAATGCTGGAGCTAAATTTATATTAGCATCACTACCAGAAAGATTCTTATGGACTATTGCTTCTGAAGTAGAAGTCACAGGATGGAATACTAGTGGTACTAGTATTATAGGAAATGGTTCTTCGTTAGCATACGATAAAATTTTAGCAGTATATCGTTATGATGGAGTTAAAAAAAGAGTAGCTGAAGAAGCTCCCGATAACAATATTCATATATTTGATGAAGCTGATAGTTTGTTAACAGCTACTGAAATGTTTCCTAAATTTTATAAATTAAGTGGTAAGATATATATTAAACCAGACCCTGATTATAATTCCCATGTGGGGAGTGGTAATGCGTATCAACACGCATATACCAATCTTGATGGAGCTACTGTTGCAGTAGATTCAGAAGAAGGAGATAAAGGAGTTATTGTTTATTCAGCTCCCCCAGTTATTGACGAAAATACAGATGATTGGATATTAGCAGAATATGAAAATATAGCTATTTTATATGCTGGTTCATTAGATTACATGAGATTGTCTCAATATTATAGAGGACTATGTAAAACTGAAATAGATAAAATATTTTCAACTACTATTGAATCTTTTAGTAATGCACTTCCAGATACATATCCATCATTTATATTTTCTGAAAGTTTACCTAGTGATTTTAGTATATCAACAAGCTTACCTAGTGCATTTAATTCAACAACTAGTTTACCAAGTGATTTTGCTTTAACAAAGTCTTTACCTAGTGATATAGCAATAACAAATCCATTACCAAGCGATTTTAGTATATCAACTAGTTTACCTTCAAATTTTAGTATATCTACTAGTTTGCCTGGTGGATTTGTTAATTCTAGAAATTTACCTAGTGCATTTAATTCAGTAAAAAGTTTACCAAGTGATTTTGCTTTAACGAAAACAATTCCTAATTTTATATTTTCTGAAAGTTTACCAAGTGCATTAAGTATAAGTAGTTCGTTACCTTCTGCTTTTTCAATGACAAAGTCTTTACCAACAGGAATTGTTGTATCTGAAACTCTTCCTTCAGATTTTAGTATATCTACTAGTTTGCCTAGTACTTTAAATTTAAATAATATATCATTACCTTCAGATTTTATTATATCGTCTAATTTACCTTCAGATTTTAGTATATCAACTAGTTTACCTAGTGATTTAAGTATATCAAGTATACTACCTTCAGATTTAGTAGTTTCTAGTATATTACCAAGTGATTTTAGTATATCTACTGGTTTACCTGGTGATTTGAGTATATCAACTAGTTTACCTGATGATATAGGAATAACAACTCCATTACCTAGTGATTTTAGTATATCAAAAACTTTAGGAACTGATTTTAGTATAAGTTCATCTTTACCAACATATAATTCAGAATCAGTAGTATTGAATTTACAAAATTCATTTAACGATATTGAAGGAGCTGAGAATATATTAGAAGGAGGAAATGCTTCAACTGATGGTACTCCTGTTACTCCTAGTTCAGCATTATATTGGTTGAACGATGAAGACCCTGAAATGGCACAAGCTGTAGCTGGTGTTACTCAAGCAAAATTAGGAGTTGCTCGTGCAACACTTGAAACTGAAAAAACTAAGTTAGATGAATTTAGTTCAAAAGTAAATGAGAATAATACTGAATTTAGTTCTGGTTTACAAAAATTTAATCAAGAAGTTTCAAAAGAAGGAGCAAGGATAGGAGCTCATGTTAAAAATTTAAGTACTGAATTACAGAAAGAACAAAATAGAATTAGTACAGGATTAGGAAAATACTCTAATGAGTTAAATAAAGAAACCTCTAGAGTTAGTTCTAAACTATCTAAATATAGTAATGAATTACAAAAAGAAGGAGCAAGAATTAATACAACTTTATCTAAGTATTCTAATGAAATACAGAAGGAGGGACAACGTATCACTTCTTCTCTTTCTAAATATCAAAGAGAATTGGACAAAGAAGCAAAAAGAATTGATTCAGGATTAGGAAAATATGGTAATGAATTGAAAAAAGAAAGTGAACGAATTAATACTGGAATTAATAAATTTCAAGCAGAATCAAGTAAAGAAAGTGAACGAATTAATTCTGGAATTAATAAATATAAGTCACAAGTAGATAAAGAAAGTCAAAGAGTTAATTCTGGACTTAATAAATTTAAAATACAAGTAGATAAAGAAAATCAAAGGATTCAAGGAGATTTAAGTATATATAAATCAGATATAGAAAAAGAATCTAGTCGAATTACTAGTAAGTTAGGTAAATATAAACAAATGCTTGAAAAAGAAGTGCAAAGATTTAATAGCGATATGAATGCTTATCAAGCTGAAGTTCAAAAATTGTCTCAAGAAAAACAAATCGATGTTTCTAAATATCAAGCAGAATTACAAAAAGAACAAATTAGAATTAATTCTTCTGTTCAGAATTATCAGTCAAAATTAAGTGAAGTTTCTAAAGATTTTGAATCTAAAATAAGTTCTTTTCAATCAGAAGTGCAAAAAGAAGGAGCAAGAATTACTTCTCAACTTAATATATATAAATCAGATATAGAAAAAGAAGCACAAAGAATTAATAACGAATTAGCTATTTATGCTAGAGAAATAGAAAAAGAAGCACAAAGAATTAACAATGGACTAGCTATTTATACTAGAGAAATAGAGAAGGAAGCACAAAGAGTTAATAATGGATTAGCTATTTACATTAGAGAAATAGAAAAAGAATCACAAAGAATTAATAATGGAGTAGTTCTTCACAAAAGCAATGTAGAGAAAGAAAATCTTAGATTTGCTTCAGAATTATCAAGATATCAATCAGAAGTGCAAAAAGAAGGAGCAAGAATTAATGGAGGTCTAGGTAAATATCAAGCTGAAATTCAGAAAGAAGCACAAAGAGTAAGTAATGAATTAGGTAGATATCAATCAGAAATACAGAAAGAAGGAGCAAGAATTAATGATAAATTACAAAAGTTTTCTACGAAATTAAATGAAAGCAATGTAAAATATCAATCAGATTCAAATAGGTTCCAATTAGAAATGGCTAAAGCTAGTTCTTATTTACAAGAAAGTGGAGTTAGATTACAATCTTCTGGAGCATATACTCAAAAAAGTAGAGATAGTATTCAAACATCTCAATTATTTTTTCAAAGAGCAGTGGCAGAATTACAAGCAATTACAGGAGTAATTGTAGCTCCTGAACAACAACAGCAATCTCAAAGAAAAGAGCAAGGAGCAATTTCATGAAAATTTTAGAGATAATGGAAAGAGCAAATACTAGAGATACAAAACTAGTTATTGCGTATGTAAAAGATGCAATAAACTTAATACAATCTTCGCATGAAATAGATATAAAAACTAGCAAACAAAATATTGTATTAAACACTAGAGATTATGATTTGCCTTCTGATTTAATTGCAATTAAAAATGTAAGCGTTTTAGATACAGAAGATGATAATAAATATAAAATTATTAGAAGATTACAAAATGAACCATTAGTAAGTGAGGATACAAACCCATGAGTTATGACACAAATAGAACATATGCTTATATACAAAGCGGTAAAAAATTGCGTTTATACAAAATTGTAAGAAGCGCTGGAAGAATTATTGATAATCAAGGAAGAGTTAATGGTGGAAAACTTGATGATATTATCTATCCTGATGAAGCGATTACTAACGGATTAAGAATTGAATATACTGCTATAGAAAAACCTTTTGTTGATGAAGACCCAGAAACAACAGCAAATTCTAGCTTAACGGAACAAACTTCTCCAAAAGAATCAACTCATATAAATTTAAATAGAATATTAAGTCTAGCAGCCGTAGATTATGTACGTGCTATGAACGCTGAAAGAAAGAATGATATTCAAGGAAAAGAATATTATATGAGAGAGTTTTGGAGAAAAGTAGCAGATAATGAAAGTAATAAAAATAAAATGTATATCGTAAATACAATAAAAACATTTGCGGTAAAATAACGGGAGAATAAAATGGCAAGAATAGATTACGCAGTAAGCGTATCAGCAATACAAAGTGCTACATTAGAAGGAAATACTATAGAGGCTGTTGACGCTGAAATTGGAAGAAGTTTAGGTGGAGGTAACTCTAGTTTAACTTGGGCTGGTTCAGCTATTGATAATTGGGCTGCTGGAGTTATGACACATATTGAAGCAAGTACTACTCCAGTTGCAGTAGCGGCAAGTGGCGACAATGGTGTTTTTATTAAACATACTGGTTTAGAATTTGTAGCTGCGGCTCCTCATCTAGGAACGACAGCAAATACAGAAACTGTAACAATAAAATTAGCATCAGTTAGTCTTTGCACGCTAGGTAGTGGGGATTGTATTTTTATACCACATCCTCAAGGTACTATAAATGTAGTTGGAACAGACGATACTGGTCCAGCAATTGAATACGCTAAATTAACTTAATAGGAGAGAAACATGGCAAAAGGACTTAATGATTATACAATACAGGAAAGTGTAGCTCCATATATAGCAGCAGTCGTTGCAACAACAAACGACCAAGATGCGTGTAGAGCAGTTCATATGAAAGGCACAGCAGCAGACATTACCTTAACGGTAAATGGTGTTGACGTAGTATTTCATTTGTTAAAAGGACACACATATCCTATATGTGCAACAAAAGCAAGTGCTAACACAGTAGTATTTTTATACTAGGAGTATATAGTGATTACAGCAGAACAATATCAAGATATACAAATAATGCAAAATACAGATTTTGAGAATACTATTACATTTACAGCGCCACATGATACTGGTGATTATGACTATAGAGTAATAATAGCTCAAGATTTTTCTTCTAGTGCTGATATTACATTAACTGTAGGTGCTGGATTAACTAAAACAAGTGCTACAGTTTTAACTATGACAATAGCAGATACAGTTACAGATGATTTAGCTGATAATTACGAAGGCGTATGGGAGTTAGTATCTAAAAAAACTAGTGGCGGTAAATTAACAAGAGAAATACAAGGCGATGTTGTAGTTTCTCCTGGATTGGTAACGGTTTGGTAATGGCTATTAGTGCAAAAGTATCAACTCCCGTAGAGGTTAAGACTAATGTTGACAATCAAAGTGTTAACAAGTCCGTAGGCGTACAAAATGCGTCTAAAGCCGATGATACATTTACAATTAATGCTACTGAGATACCTATAACACTTACAGGTACAAATGCAAAGAATTTACAAGCGGCGGTGCAAGAAAGTGTAGATGGTAGTGGAATTGTTGCAGCTTCAAATGTAACAACTACAGATTTAACAAAATTGAGAAATATTTCAGCAACTGCTTCTGAATTGAATCAGTTAGATGATAAAGTAATAGGGGGAACAAGTAGCGATGATGTAGTAGACATAAGCTCTACTCAAGCATTGCTCAATAAAGTAATTGATAATGGAACATATACATAATTAAGGAAAAAATATGGGAAATACATTCCAAATAAAACGACATAATAGCAACACAACAACAACTCCTCCTGGAAGTTTATCAAATGGAGAATTGGCTTTAAATCAAGCATCAAAAAAACTATTTGTTGGAAGACATAACAATTCAAGTGTAGAAGTATTTCACTTACCAACACTACAAGATTTATCTTATGGTAATGGTATAAGTGGAACTGTAGCTTCTGGCTCAAATGACAATGCTTCTACAATAGCAGTAGATTTAACTGATTCTAATATATTTGCATCAACTAGTGCTAAAGGTATTGCTTCATTTGCAAGTGCAGACTTTTCAGTATCTAGTGGAGTAGTATCTATTGGTTCAATAGGAACTTCTCAAATTGATGCCGATGCTATTACTGCAGCTAAAATTGGCGATAATGTAATTAATAGTGAACATTACGCAGCTGACTCTATAGATGCCGAGCATTATGCTCCTGGCTCTGTTGATGCTACAGCTTTAGCAACAAGTGCAGTAACTTCAGCAAAAATACAAGATGGAACTATAGTAGCTGGAGATATAGCTAATGATACTATTACAGCAGATAAACTAGCACACGATATGACATTGCCTGGAAATATAACATCTGGTGGAAACCTAACTGTTACTGGTAATTTAACAGTATCAGGAACTTCAACAACATTAAATACATCAACTCTAGAAGTAGAAGATATAACAATTGAAATTGCGAAAAATGCAACAGATTCTTCAGAATCAGACGGAGCTGGTATTATTGTTGGTGGATGGAGTGGTTGTCCTAGTATTTTATACGACCACACAGGTACTCAATGGGAGTTTAATAAAGCTATTGAGGCACAACAAGGTTTTGCGGATACTACATTTGATTGTGGAACTTATTAATAGGAGTTTAAGTGGCAAATAAGATTCTAGTAAAAAGAGGTACAAATCTCTCGAATGCTGGTACTCCAGCAGCTGGAGAACTTCTATATAAAACTGATACTCGTGCATTATATGTTGGTGATGGTTCTACGGCAGCTACTAGTTTAACTGCTATTGCAGGAAGCGGTGGTGATGGAGATATAACATCTGTTGTAGCAGGAACTGGATTAAGTGGTGGGGCAACATCAGGTGCAGCAACCCTTAATGTAGACGCTTCTCAAACTCAAATTACATCAATTGGAACTATTGGAACTGGTGTATGGAATGGTTCTGTAATCGCAAGTGCTTACTTAGACGCAGACACAGCACATTTATCTACTACTCAAACCTTTACTGGTGCTAAAACATTTAGTAGCACTATTAATTTAAATTCTCATCTTGATATGGGAGATGGAGATAGAATCAAACTTGGCGATTCTGATGATTTACAAATAGTTCACGATAGCAATATTAACTTTATACACTCTACTATTAGTGATAGAGATATTTATTTTAGAGTCAATGATGGTGGTGCAAGTGTTGATGCTATTATTATAGATGCAAGT
>TARA_R110001583_G_scaffold26835_2_pt1 | contig 11876 bp, 8 predicted proteins | sample TARA_R110001583 | Tara Oceans TARA_R110001583 (sample SAMEA4398432) | marine metagenome | biome: Polar Biome; feature: [MES] marine water layer (ENVO:01000295) within the mesopelagic zone...; material: water (ENVO:00002006), including particulate matter (ENVO:01000060) such as...... | reverse complement strand
ATGGACCCGGGAATGGACCCGGGAATGGACCCGGGAATGGGGATGCCTATGGGAATGGAGGCTGGTAACGAACCGCCTGTAAATTTTAGACTTGGCGGCCCGGTCGCCCGTATGCAGGCAGGTGGTGAACCCGTAGAAGAGTCTAGGTTATCTCAATTGTTTGCAGAACAACAAGGCGTCTTAAACGACAATTTTGGCAGAGCGCCTGTAGATCCAATGGATTTAGAGCGTGAGCGTGAAATGAATCAAGCTCAAATGCTTTTTGACGTTGCCGGAACGGCTTTAGCTTTTGCTACGCCCGGTTCGACTCAAATGAGTCCTGCTCAACGATTAGCCGAAGCGGCTACCGAAACTAAATTGTTTGATAAAATAGGGGCTCGAGCACAAAATCAAATGGACTCGGAAAAAGCGGGCAAAGAAGCTCGCCGCACCGAAAAACGAGATCTTGATTTATTGGCATTTAAAGGCGCTCAAGACCAATTAGACCGTGAGCTTTCTATTACTCCTACCAAATTATATGATTTTAAAGTAGTTGATGGGCAGTTAGTTAAAATTGACAACAAAACAGGCGGCACTAGTTTAGCGTTTAGTGGACCGGAAAAATTAAAATTTATGACTTTGGGTGACAACATTGTTACTGCAAGTCCTCTTACCGGTGAAGTTAAGGTAGCTTTCACAGACGATTCTCCGGATCGACGCATTATATCTAAAGGTCAACAACTTTTAGATGCGAAAACAGGTTCTGTAATTTATACCGCTCCTGAAAACGCGCAACTAGAAAAAGTTAACGGGTTTTTGCTTGACGTTACTAACCGGACCCCTGACGGCAATGCTACTGTAATTTTTGAAGCTCCTGAGTACAAGGTAGAAGAGTTAAACGGGCAGTTAGTTCAGTACAAAATAGGTGACCCTGAATCGGCCGTAGCTATCTTTGGCGAAAAAGGTATTGATATTGATCCGGTGTACATGGTTCAAACTAACTCTGCTACCGGTGCTAAAAATACGTTTGACGCTACAACGCCTGCGGGAAAAGCTATTATAGCTAATGCCAATCAAGCTAATGCCGATGCGGGAACTACGGTAATTACTCTCGGTAAATTAGGCGTGGACAAAACCCCGTCAGCAACGGCGTTTAATCTTGGCAATAAGATTGTGTTAAGTTATGACGGTGGTAGAAGCTACATTAATACCCAAGGGGTCAATGTTCCGATGCCTACCGAGGGAGCGGTTCCTGTAAGTGACACTATCGCCTCCGAAATCCAGAAAAAACAACGTATATATGCAAGAGCGGGTGCCGCGTTAATTAAGTTAAACGACGACATCTCAACAGCAATGGGCGTTCCAGATGATCTGCGTTTAATTCTAAGAAACGCCGATGAAGCCGCCATGAACGGAACAGGCTTTATGGCTAAGTTAGCTACTATTGCCGATAAAACAATAGGTCAGTTCCCCGGAGTTACGGCATTTCAAGAAACTGAAGCGGATAAGCAATACTTACGCGCTATTACGCAAATGACTAAGAGTGCTTTAGTTGTTAACCCTAGGTTCCCCGTTGCAGAATTAAACAAGGTCGAACTTTTATACCCCAACGTAGATGATTTCTTTGTTAGTAGGGTGTCTGAAACGAACAAACTTCGTGAATTAAAACGAGTTGCTTTGGCGCAAAAGAAACAAAATTTAACAAAGTTATCAGCAGGTGGTTTAAGTGCTGAGATCATTAAAGCCGTTCAAAGCAATAACCATGAAATTGATAGGCTTTTAACTTATTTAGGCCCGGTTGGTATTGCATCAGCGGATCAAGGTGGAAATGCGGATCAAAAAGAACAAGCTATGGCTAATTTACGGGCGAAAGTGAAATAAAGGGTAAAACTTATGGCTGTTGTTGAAAATGTTAACCCGGTACAAGAGGAACTGGATGCGGAGGTTTTGCCGCCCTTTGAACCTATTCGTTTTTCAAAATCAGAGTTTGATGAATATATTGTTACCTTTCAAAATGACACGGGTGGTCCAACTCGTTCCATAGCTAAAACTTTAGCTAATGAAGTTTCAAAGAAAAGACCCGGTTATGATTACGATTCTTTGCGGGATGGAACTTCTACAATTTTATCCGGTACCGGTTTTGAAGACGGTATGACTGACGAAGAAGTTTTACAATTCTTAATTGCCGACGAAGATGGTAACCCTGTTGATAACAAGGGGTTCTTTAGTGGTGTGGCGCGGACCACGGTTCCTTCCTTAGCCGGATCCGCAGGTTTTGGAGCGGGTTTTAAAGCCGGTATAGCGTTACAAGCCCCTATACCTCCCGCAGGACCGGTTCCTTTAATCGTAAAGGGCGTAATACCGTTTGCTACAGGTATTATTGGAGCCTTAACGGGTTACACCATTGGAGAAAGTGCTCAAGACGCAGTTATTGGAGACGAGAGCCCGATACTTCCCGATGACCGTGCTAAATACGAAGCCGGAAAAACCGTAATGGACGTTGCCGCGGGAGTTCTTAATCCTGCTATGATACCGAAAAAAGTAGTTTTAGGTAGTGCGGCATATTTAAAAAACTTAAACACCATGCGGGATTCTTTAAAAGCATCCCTTCCCGGGTACGGGTTTGACAAGTCGGTTACAGGTCTTACAAAACAAGCCGGTAAAACAACAATTACCGGGGCACCTAAAGATCCAATGAGCTTCAGGTTTAACCAAGCGATTGAAAATTTCTTAGGTAAATCAGCAGATGAGTTTGCTACAAACAAGTTAGGTTCTCTTTACAGAGAAAGTAAATTTGCGGTTGGTGCCGGAACAGGTGCTTTTGTAGCGGAGACCGCGGCTCCCGGTAGTGAAGGCGTTCGGTTTGCTAATGAATTGCTTCTGGGTTCAGGTGCATCCATTGCCGGCGCACCTTTCGAGATTTTATATAAAAACAAAAACAATTTAAAAGAAGTGGCAAAGTCTACCGGACGAAAATTCACTAAAAAAGGTCGTCAACAAAACGCTGTTAACCGTATTGTTGAGATTTTAGAAGCCTCTGATGAAGATGTAGAAGCACTGATTAAACAATTAAGTACAAATAGCTTTTCAAAAGAATTAATTGATGAGGCGGGTAACGCTATACCTCAAACAGCCGGAATGCAAACAGGTAGCCCCATACTTCTTGCAATTGAAGCCTCTTTAGCTCAATTGGGCGGAGGATTAAGCGAGCAAAGGGTTGCCGGATCGATAGCTAGTGTTAACGCGTTGCGGAGCGTAGTTGTAGCTTTAGCTAGAAGCGGAGATCAACAACAATTACAACTTGCGGCGGACATGGCGCAGGACATATTTACGGCCGGCCAGACAAAACGGCTTACTGAAGCTACTGATGCCGTACTTGCCGCGTTTAGACAAGTCGCCGGGGATTCTCCCGAAAACAATATGCAACTTTCAGAACAATTGTACAACGTCGTCCAACAACAAATGAAATTTGCTAGAGGACGAGAGAATAACCTGTGGAAATCGGTAGAAGACGCTAAAATTCCCGTAGAAGAAATGATGGATTTTGACGGAAACTTAGACGTACCTAGCTTTATTGACGAGTGGGACAGCTTATTACCGGATACCCTTGAAGCAAAAGAACTTTATACAAAAGCACTGTTACCGCTTAATAAATTTGTTAACAGGAAAAAAACTGAATTTGGTTTGAGCGGAGAATTAGATGCGGACGGTAACCCTATAGGCGCTATCGAAGGGGCCACTTTGGGGACACGAGAACTAACTGATATGCGGTCGCTTGCTTTAAATCTTGCTAGAGAATTACGTGCCTCCGGCAATAATAATGCCGCAAGAATGGCCGATGATTTTGGTGAAAGTCTTCTTGACACTTTAGACAATATGCAAGGTTTGACAAAATCTGGAAATTTGATTGATACAGACTCTGCTTACAACATAGCCCGCGCTTTTTCTAGGTCTTTAAACGATACGTTTACTCGTGCGTTTGGTGGCGAAGCTTTGGCTAAAGGTAAAAAAGGTGGACAACGTATAGCTCCGGAATTGTTGGCTCAAAGATTATTTCAAGGTGGTGCGGACCCAACTTATTTACGTGTGGCAGAGATTGCAGAAATAGGGAGTTTTGCCGTCGCATCCGGTTTAGAGGGCGCGGAAGGTGCTGTAACAACACTTAAAGGTGTTACCTTATCCTTATTACGTAATGCTCGAGCGGAAAGTTTTGACCCTGAAACGGGCGCTATTAGTCCAACTGCTTTAAAAAACTGGATGTCTAAAAACGCAACAGTTTTAAAACGATTTGAAGGGTTAGAGGCCGATTTAAACAATGCTTTAAAAGCAGATTCAATGTTATCTGAAGCCTATATTGCAAATAAAGCAGAGGATGCCGGATTAAAAGGACAAGTTACCTTTGCTAATTTGTTGAGTGGTAATAGAGCAGGAGGTACCGAAAGTCCTACCACCGCGGTAGCCTTAGCTTTATCCCCGGCTCAAAAAACACCTATCAAACAGCTTAATAATTTATTAGACGTTGCACAGTCTCCGGAAGATGAAGTACTAAGAGGTGAAGCTCTTACAGGATTAAAATCTTCTATTTTAGAATGGGCTTTTACAAAAGGTGGGGGAACAAGTCGTACTTTTAAACCAAGTGTCTTGTATAAAACCTTGTTTGAAGAAATGCCTAAGTCTAAAGGCCGTGTTTCATTGTCAGATTGGATGGTAGAAAACCAAGTTATTGGCGAGGAGGAGCTAGGCAATTTAAAAAAGTATGTTGCAGAAATGTTGCGATATGAAGCCGCTCAAGCTGATGGTACGTTAGACGAGTTGGTGGAAAAGGCGGGACCTATTTTAGATATGTACTTAGCTATTACGGGTTCTGTTATAGGTACCGGTGCGCAACGAGCTTTAGGAATGGAAGGCGGTCCGGGGTCTTTGATCGCGGCAGGTGCCGGTGCTAAAGCAATGCGTAAATTGTTTGAAGACATGCCCGAAAGTGCTAAAATTGATGTAATGACTGAAGTCATGCAAAACCCTAAGTTGTTAGCTAAATTGATGCGCGTTCCTAAAACAGATACCGAGAAAGGTCGTATAGCGCGGTCAATTGGGGAAATATTTACAGAAATGGGTATGAAGCCTTTGATGAGGTCTATACCGTTAACGGCCAGTGATAATGAGGTTATAGTTGAAGAACAAGCTGAACCCGTTGCACCACCTGTTACTCCAGTACAAGCACCAGCACCAGAACTTACACAACCAGTTGCACAACTTCAAGGTCCGAAGCCATCTCCCACCTCGGTATCGGATCCTGTTGCACGGACCACGGCCCCGTCTTCGGGGCCTGTGGACCGGTCACAATATGCCGCAATGTTTCCTAATGACATAGCGTCCGGGTTAATTAATCAGGGCATTGGTAGCATGATGGGCTAGGTCAACCAATCCTTGGTGTTTTCGCCAAGGACTTGGCCGGCTAAGTTTATTTTCCCACGCAACGCGGTTAAAATCTTTTCATCAATGGTCCCGGGAGACACCAAATCTATATAAGTTACCGATTTCTTTTGCCCTATCCGGTGTGCACGGTCCTCGGACTGTAGCCTAATCTCCAAATCATAACTGTTACTAAAGTACACGACAGTGTTAGCCGCCGTTAAAGTAATCCCGTATCCGCCGGTTTTAGGCTGTCCAATAAAGAACCGGAGCTTTGAGTCCGGCTTTTGAAACTCTTCTACAATGTTTTGTCGCTCATCTTGTTCCGTAGCCCCATAGTAAGTAGCCACAGAGTTCGGGCCAAAACGCTCGCTTAACGCGGTTGCGATGGCTTTGATGTCGTGGGTATACGAGGCCCAAATGATAGCTTTACCCTGCAATTCTTCTGTGATTTCAAGCAGTTCTTTTAAGCGATTACTGGGGAGTAATTCTATTTCACCGTCATCAGGTTGTAAAAACCCGCAACAGATTTGTTGCAATCGCATGATCTGAGTAAGAACACTGGCCGTAGTAGCTAATTCCCCGCTTTCTAATTTAGCTAACGCTAACTTTTGCATCTGGTTATAAACGCGAACTTGCACGTCCGTCAATAAAATATCCCGGCGAATATATAACTTTTCGGGTAAATCAAGGCAGTCTACCTTTAAGACCCTGTTACTAAACTTGTCTAAGTTGACGTTAAGCTCATCTAAACGACGATACCCTGTTATCTCTTGGAAACTACGTTGGCCCATAACCCTGCGTTGTACAATGGAGTAACGGCTTTGAAAGGCATAATAACTATTGAAGCCTAACGCTTTGGGCGTTAAGAATAGGCACTGACTGTATAAGTCCATAGGAGATTTGGTGATCGGACTACCCGTAAGAATGCGCCTATATTTGCTTATCTTGTTCATCGAAACAATGTTCTTTGTCCGCGCCGCTTGACGATTCTTAATGGTAGTAGATTCATCGACTACGACTAAATTGTTAGGGTTTCGGGTCAGAAACAAATACGCCATCTTTGCGGCCCGAGGGGTCGAAAACGCTTCCGTATTCATTACGAATACCTTTAGACTTTCGTCATCGTTGTTTGTAAAATCCTCTAGTTCAGCCTGATACTTCTTTGAGGTACTAGGTGTCCACCGCAATACAGTACGTTCTATACGATCCGGAACATGTGTAGGTATCTCACCTCTAATCCAGTTGTCATAGACGCCTTTCGGGGCTACCACTAAACAGGCGTTTATTTTGTTATCTTCATACAGCATCGACATCGTGTCCAAAGCTACTTTGGTTTTACCCGTACCCATTTCCATTAACAGCGCATAAAAAGGCTTGTCCCATGAGTCGGACAACGCCTGCCGCTGATGTGCGAAAGGCTCAGTTTTAAACTTGTATTCATTTATTTTTAGCATTTAGTTAAATTCCTCTTGACAGTTCACGAGTATAAGATAATATATAGCTTTGTCAAGACCCAACCGGTGTCTTTAATAACGAAGGAGTAAACGCGATGAGCGATGTGTTAGATATGATGGAGGAAGATTTTGAAACGAATCTTGCAACATCGGTAGAGAAACTTGATCAGGAGGGCCTCAATTCTGTGGCCGGTCTGGCTCGAGCTATCCGTGCTAAAGAAGGTACTATCTCGCATCTTGAGGAAGAACTCAAGGCGCATAAGAAAGAACTTTTAAAGTTAACGGATGAAGAAATGCCTGCAATGCTTGCAGAGATAGGTATTTCTAAATTTTCATTAGACGACGGTTATGACGTCGTAGTGAAATCAACTTACGGAGCATCAATCCTAGTCGGCAATCGTCCACAAGCTTTTGAATGGCTACGTGACCAAGGGTACGACGACATCATCAAGAACACCGTTGCATGTCAGTTTGGTCGTGGTGAAGACGACAAGGCGAGTGCATTCGCATCTTTTGCAGAGAAAGAAGGTTTTTACGCAGAGCAGAAGACTGAAGTGCATCCGCAAACCTTGCGGGCGTTTGTAAAAGAACGTGTTGAAGCGGGCGAAGAGTTCCCAATGGAGTTATTTGGGGCATATGTTGGGCAAAGAGCTACAATTAAAAAGGGTAAAATCTAATGGGTGATTCAAAAGCAGTGGCGGAAGCTAAAAGCAAAGAACTATCTTTGGACGTGTCTTCATTATTTGAAGAGGACGCCGGGATAGGTATGGATAACATGGGTCAAGAGGACTTAGCACTACCTTTCCTAAAGGTACTGTCCGGCAATGATCCGGTTCTAGATGAGATGGACGATGCGCGTAAGGGTGACATATTGAACACCGTTACTAACGCTTTGTACAAAGGCGGAACAGGTATCAAGGTTATTCCTTGTGCTTATCAGCGCCGATTCATTGAGTGGTCCCCTCGAGGCGAGGGTAGTTCTGCTCCAATCAATATTTACGAGCCCGGACATGACCGGCCTAAAACGGAGCGATCTCCTGATGACAACAAAGAGTACGTTGTTGGCGGCACTGGATCGTATATTGAAGAAACGCACCAGCATTTTGTTGTGGTGTTAAATGACGACGGGTCCGCTGAAACGGCGTTGATCGCAATGAAGTCCACTCAGTTGAAAAAGTCACGTAAGTGGAACTCAATGATGCAGTCTGTACAGATGCAAGGGAAGAACGGGCCCTTTACTCCACCTCGTTTTAGTCACATTTATCTTCTAAAGACTAACAAAGAAGAGAATAGTAAAGGTAGTTGGCATGGCTGGGAAATGAGCCGTGTAAGCCCTGTAGCCGAGAAAGGTACTTACATTCGTTGTAAGGAATTCGCCGAGAGCATTACTGCCGGTGAAGTAGTTGTCAAGCATGGTGAAGACACTGCAAACAGCGAAAACAGTTCTGTATTTTAGGAACTGTTTGTAAGGGGAGGGGCGGCCAGTGTCGCCCTTTTTTACCAGTTTAGGATATGAAGGCATAATAATGATTGTTATAGATAAATTCATGACCATTTTTGATGGTTTGCAAGAAGCCTACGGAACCTTCAAGATAGAAAATACCGGTGCGAACGGTAAAACTAAGGGAAAAGCGAGATTAGTCCGCGAACCCCGAACCAAATTATTGTGGGAAAATCATTTAAAAGGAAAGACCGGGATTGGAATTATCCCTATCAATGAAGACAACAACTCCAAATGGGGTTGCATCGATGTCGATCAGTACCCTCTAGACCATAAACTCTTAGTCGAAAAAATCAGAAAGTTAAACTTACCTTTAGTTGTGTGCCGTTCTAAATCAGGCGGGGCACATTGTTTCTTGTTTACCCAAGATTGGGTAGAAGCCAAAGATATGCAGAAAGCCCTCCAGTGCATGAGTGCCGCACTAGGATACGGGGAAAGCGAGATTTTTCCAAAGCAGATTAAGTTACATTTAGACAGAGGCGATGTCGGTAACTTTTTAAACCTACCTTACTTTAATGCCGAAGAGGGCTTACGGTACGTCATCCGAGACGACGGGACTTCCGGGACCATCGGGGAGTTTTTTGATTTACACGAAAAATACGCACAGACATTAGAACAAGTACAAGCTTTACAGGTCATGGCCGACAAAGGTAAGTCGTCGTTATTGGCCGACGGACCACCGTGCTTGCAGATACTGTGCGGTAACAAGATATCCGAAGGTGGACGTAACAACGGCTTGTTCAACATTGGTGTCTATCTGCGCAAGGCGTACCCCGATTCTTGGGAGTCCGAAGTCTTGAACTACAACATGCAGTACCTAGTGCCACCCCTTCCATTGAATGAGGTTAACCTTGTTGCCAAGCAGTTGCACCGCAAGGAGTATGCCTACAAATGTAATGATGCCCCTATTAACTCGCACTGTAACAAGGAATTGTGCCGAACTCGGAAATACGGCGTCGGAGCGGCCATACAAGGCGCGTCTATCGCGAATCTCCGCAAATATGATTCTACCCCACCGGTGTGGTTTATGGACGTTAACGGCGAGCCCTTGGAGCTAGACACCGAAGGGTTGATGAGTCAACCGGTGTTTCAAAAGGCGTGTATGGAGCAGTTAAACTTCATGCCTCGGTCGGTGCAAAAGCAAACGTGGGAAAGTCGGATCAGTACGTTGCTCACGGACATGAAAGAAAACGAGTCGGCCATCATAGAGGTAGCAGTCGATGCCAGTACAGCGGGTCAGTTCTATGACTATCTTGAAGAGTTTTGCAGATTCCTACAGCAAGCGCAGGATAAGGAAGAAATCTTGCTCCGCCGCCCATGGACCGATGAAGACACCAGCCTTACTTACTTTAGACTTCGTGACTTTGAAAGCTTTTTAACTAAGAACAAATGGTTTGCGTATAAAAGCCACAAGATCGCTCAACGCTTGCGTGACATAAATGGTGAGAGCACTGTGCTGAAGATTAAAGGGAGGGCCGTTAGAGTATGGGCTGTCCCCGCTTTTCAAAGCGCCGATATTGACATTACGACACCAAACTTTGGTGCTCAAAACGAGGTTCCGTTCTAATGAAGTGTACTAAAGAAAGAAATGCCGAGATTTATAGACTGCGCACCGAAGAGCACATGACTCTAGCCGCGATAGGCCGACGTTATGGGGTGACGCGAGAGCGCATCCGTCAAATAGTTAAAAAGATTAAAAACGATGTTTAGAATATTTGGACCGCCCGGGACCGGAAAAACAACCACGCTTTTAAACATGGTGGACACTGCGTTAGAATCCGGGATACAGCCCACGGACATAGCCTTCTTAGCCTTTACAAAGAAAGCCGCTACCGAAGCCAAAGAACGTGCCGCCGCAAGATTCAACCTAGATCCTAAACATGATCTGTGCAATTTTCGTACACTCCACAGCTTGGCCCTGACGATGTCAGACATTCGTGGCGATCAGGTTATGCAAGATGAGAACTACCGCGAACTGTCTAAGGTCACCGGCGTCAGTCTCAATGGCTCTAAAGTGTCTAATTTTGACGATGACTTACCCAGCGTTACTAAATCAAGCGACCCCGTCCTTGGTGTCATTAACTTAGCGCGGTTACGTAAGGTCCCGCTACGCGACCAGTACAACGTCAGCCGGTTAGAGGAGTCGTGGAACCTTGTTAATTATGTGGATAGAGTCTTACGTGAGTACAAGGAACGCTTTGGGCTTTATGACTTTACTGACATGTTGTCTGTGTTCGCCGAGCAGGGAGATAGGGTCTGCCCAAGTTTCCGGCTGACATTCCTTGACGAAGCGCAGGATCTTTCACCCCTACAGTGGGACATTGCCCATATGCTGGATAGAAAGTCCGAGCGCATGTACTGCGCAGGGGATGACGACCAAGCCATCTACCGATGGGCCGGTGCAGATGTAGATCAATTTATAAACTTACCCGGTGGTTCAGAAACACTGTCGCAATCTTATCGCGTTCCACGGTCCGTTCACCGTATTGCAGAAGGCGTAGTGAAGCGCATCCACCGACGGTTCCCTAAAAAGTATGAGCCCCGTACCGAAGAAGGCGTTGTCTCACGAATCTCAACCCTAGCCTCGGTAGATATGGCCGAGGGCTCGTGGTTGGTATTATCCCAAGCAGGGTACCTGTTACAGCCCGTTGTAAGCGATCTTCGGGCCAATGGGTATCTGTTTACTTACCGCGGCCACCGGTCCATCTCGGGCCGTATAAGCGATGCGGTAAATGGGTGGGAACACTTGCGTAAAGGAGGTGAAGTCACCGGGGAAGTGGCGCGTAAAATATACGGGTTCATGTCTATCAAGACACACGTCACGCGAGGGTTTAAGAAAGTGCCCGGGGTAGCCGATGAAGAGTTTGTTAACTTAGAGGCGTTGCAGAGTAAGCACGGTTTGTTGGTGGACAACGATCTGATGTGGCACGAAGCCATGGATAAACTGCCCGAGAACGATAGGGCTTATATTATTGCAATGTTGCGCAGGGGTGAAAAATTTAACAGCGAGCCCCGCATTACAGTGTCCACGATCCACGGGTCAAAGGGTGGTGAGGCGGACAACGTTGTGTTGTTCACGGACCTGAGTCCGGCGGCAGACAATGAGATGCGCGACAACCCTGATGACATGCACCGAGTGTTTTATGTGGGGGTGACAAGGACAAAGCACACTTTGTTTATTGTTGAGCCCGAAGATGTTAGTCGTAGCTACGATCTTTAATAGGAGAGAGACATGTTAAAAGCCGATGGATATAACGATGCAATCATGGGACTTGTTCAACGATGTGGACAAGAGCCCGTCATTTTGTATGACACTGACAAAGTGTTACAACTTTTAGTTTACAACGATGGTATGACTTACGACGATGCCGTAGAATTTTTTAATTTTAATATTTTAGGATCGTGGGTGGGAGAGGAAACCCCAGCCTTTTTTTCAAAAGCCAGCTTAAAAGAATTGAAAGAAATGGAGGATGTAATATGAAATACCCTGAAATAATGATTGATGGTAAAAAAATAGACGCCATGGT
>TARA_R110001583_G_scaffold27302_2_pt1 | contig 11887 bp, 7 predicted proteins | sample TARA_R110001583 | Tara Oceans TARA_R110001583 (sample SAMEA4398432) | marine metagenome | biome: Polar Biome; feature: [MES] marine water layer (ENVO:01000295) within the mesopelagic zone...; material: water (ENVO:00002006), including particulate matter (ENVO:01000060) such as...... | reverse complement strand
TCTCGATGCTAACGCATCCGAGTCAGAGCTTTAGCTCAGGATCACTAGGTGTTACTGGAAGCATGCCAATTATGGCAATGCCCATGTCAGGCGTGAAAGTATCTGATAATATTGCATTTCTTAAAACGTTCGATGTGTGGGGATCACCCTATACAGAATTTGTGGATGTCTCAGCCGACGATGAGCTTGGCACGGTTAGCACTGACATAAGAGCGGCTATGTTTTCTGATGTAGCAGAGGACAAAAGTGAGTTTTTTGAAGCCTACCTTGGTGCAGTCACATCATATCCAAGCCTACAATCTCAATATATACAGTTTCCAGTTACTAGAAGCTTTCCTAGATACCACTTGACAAAAGAACTAAAGAAACTAAATGTTATAAAAGATGTGCTAATACCTCACTATAGACAGAATTATACAAACTGTGACTACTCTTACATCAACTATCACTCGCTCAATTTCTTTACTGGTGTATTTGATCACAGAAATGGAAGTAATAGAACTGCATTTCCAACAGGATCTGTGTTAATATACCCAAACATGACATCTACATATGCACATCCTAACCCTACGGGGAGGTCATTCCAGGAAGGTGCAACAAGACTTAATGCCCTTGGAGAAATTATTGATTCTCCTGGACCAGGTGACCCACCTTACATACCGCAAGCAGGTTTTACATTTGAATTTTATATAAATCCAAAATATACAACAGATGATCCAGTTCAACATGTACTTATAGAAAGAGACGCTGGGTCTCATTTCAGACCTGGTACAATCATGCATGTTAGCTCTACATACGCTATATCTCTAATGACTGGAAGCTCAACGGACAGATATGGTCACCCTAATGGATATAGGCTACTGCTTCAGTTAACAAACAGTGCTGATATACCCCCAGCTTGCTTTGGCCTCACAGAATTTAATGCTGCCGGGGAAGAAGGCCAATTCCTTAAAGCATCTGAGTACTTAAAGCTTGCTGACGGCGGACTCTATAAGCACGATACTAATGATAATTTTGCTTTCATATCAAGCGACAATGGGCTTAGTAGAAACAACTGGCATCACGTAGCAGTCAGGTGGGGAACAAAGGATTTAAACGAAGGCACTGGTAGCATTGTTATAGACGGTAAGATTGACAGCTACTTTCATACAGCAAGTCTTTCCAGCATGAATAGCATAGCATCACCTGTTCAGTATACAGAGAAACACTGGACCGATGACCCTGGAAGTGTTGTCAGGGTGATATCAGGATCAGACCCAGATGCTCTATTCATCGGAAACTTCTATGAGGGTTCAAACACATTCTCTGAAAACACAGAGATACTAAGATTTTTTAACACGGTATCTGGTACACATTGTGGATTCTCTGCGTCTATTGGGCCGGGAAGAATTAATCCCTGGGATGGAAGCAAAGAAGATCCCGTTGCGTATCTAAAGAATGATCCAATTGAATTTAATTTTAGACATCCGCTCAATGCTGAAATACATGATATAAGAATATATGACGGCTATAGAACCTTAGAGCAGATAGGACTTGACAAAGAAAGGGGTCCGGCAGACTTTAAAAATCTGCTTGCGTATATACCTCCGTTATTTTTAGAGAGACCTAGGCATAGATCTCATATACTAAGAGGCCCACATTTTGGAGCAGCAGCACGTGCAGGATCATTCACCGATGTACGGACGGCTGTATACATGGCAGGAGGATCGAAGACCAACAGACCGCCTCTCCTGGGCGGAATAAGGATGTCATCAGGGACTGATACACCTTTTAATACACTCTTGGGCTATCAAAATGGTGCACTGTCAATTAGCTTAGAAAACTTTACATGTGAGCTAGTTAGAAATAGATACCCTAGACTTGAGAGGCTATTTGAAGCAAATCTTCCAGGAAAGGGCTACACAGAAGAGGGTCTATCTACATCAACACAGAAGGGCGCAGGGGATCTCCCAACGGGAGATCTTCAGAAATTATCAGCAGATGATTTATATCACCTATCACCTGATAACACTAAGAGAAACCTAACTATTCTTCCATGCGACAATGGAATGTTCGCACCTGATTACACACTTATTCTTACTGGTACACAAATCCTTGAAGGCGCAGCTAGTTTGGATCACCGCTGGCTGTGGGGACCGCCCGGAGGTACACCTGGAGATCCTACAATGTGGGACTTGGGCTATAGATTTGCAGAAGCATTTCCAGATGGCTATGAGATAGTTTGGGATGTTAATACAATTACATTCCCTCAAAGCATGGTGACTGGATCTCATGAAAGAATGACAGCAAGGATGACTAACGATCTAAATATTGTCAACCCGATGTACATTAGCTTGAGAAACTATGTTGATGCAGACACCTTTATAAACTCAATTGGTCCAATGAGTGAGACACTCTCAGCTATACTCGACCCTTACGGCACCCCGCGGCCTGCCTACAAGTTCCCAACACCAGACCTACCCGGCAAAATCTGGGATAGCACACTTTATGAGCCATCCTATACTTCTGAAATAATTAGATACCTGCCAATCTATGCTGCAAATAGAGATGTTGATTCAAATCAAGTCTCCTGGTTTGATATATCAAATCTTTACTACGGGAATAGAATTCTACCTGGCAGCTTCAATATCAGAGATATTGACCTAACAGGATCTAACGGAAAAATTCCAATGAGACTTAGAGATGATGCCAGAGGCGGTCTCTACAGAAGTGATTGTGAGACACCGCAAGCAACTTGGAATACAGTTGGAAATATATTTTATGATGAAGGACTTGTTATCGTCAAGTCACCACACATATCTAGATTTGGAAAGTCTCAATATGAGATGAGCTTCAAGGGTGAAAATCCAGTCCACGTATTTACTGTCAATGTTCCTTGTCCTGCAGGCCAGGTTAACGTTTCTTCTAATGCAACATTTACAGAATTCGCTCCAACTATGAATGCAAATGAGGAATCTGACTCGTTTGTATATGTTACAGGCATAGATATGCTTGACAATAATCTAAACGTTATCATGAGAGCGAGTCTCGCCCAGCCTATGACAAAGCGAACAATAGACGAATTCCTGTTTAGACTGAAGATGGATTTCTAGTGATACTTGGTCTCGATATATCAACATCTTGCACTGGCTGGTGTCTGCTAGACAAAACCGCTAATCTAATAGATATGGGGTTTATAGAGCTGCCTGAGAAAACTCTTTTTGAAAAAGCAGAGCATGTTAGAAATGAGATTGACAATATATTTAAAGAATATAAAAATATAACATCTGTTGTTATTGAGGAGAATTTGCAGGCATTTAGACCTGGATTATCTTCTGCAAAAACACTTTTCAAGCTTGCTAGATTTAACGGTATAGTTTGCTATATTATAACAAGAGATTTTGGAATAGATCCTGATCTTATTAATGTCAATGTTGCAAGAAAGTCAGTGGGTATCAAAATTCTCTCAAAGAAAAAGGGCGGCAAACCTACAAAAGAGCAGGTATGGGACTGGGTCAATTCACAGGTTTCATACAAGTGGCAGGAAAAAGTATTAAAAAGTGGGCCTAGAAAGGGTAAGATAATATTACATGCAGGATGTTTTGATGCATCTGATGCTTACGTTATAGCAAGGTCTAAAATATGCTTATCTACTCTGAGTACAAAGGATGACAATATCTGATAGGGTCAGATTTGTAAGAAAATTTTTTGGAAATACCACACTTGCAAGAGACGGTGTCAATGTAGCAGTAAGATGTCCTGCATGTGGAAACGGAGATAAGAAAAAGTTTTCAATTAATCTAGAAACATGGCAATGCCACTGTTGGGTTTGTGATCTAAGGGGTAAGACATTATCACATATTTTAAAAAAGCATCTAGATCAATCAGCATGTCTAGAATTTAATGAAAGATTTGGATCATCTGATAATAACAATAGAGTTTATTCCAGCAATGAAGATGATAATCCTGTAATATTACCAAATGGATTTATTCCTCTCATAGATCTTTTTAATGATAGAGACCCGGATATTAGAGAATGTTTTAAATATGCACATTCTAGAGGAATCACAGAGAAAGATCTGTGGAGGTTTAGAATAGGAGCCTCAAGATCTGGAAAGTTTAGAAGAAGATTGATAATTCCATCATTTGATATTGATGGAAATTTAAATTATTTTTGCTCAAGATCAATTGATCCAGATTCTTTTAGAAAATATTTAAATTCAAAAGCTAAAAAAACAGATATTATATTTAATGAAATTGATATTGACTGGAGTAAAGAGCTTACAATCGTCGAAGGACCTCTTGATCTAATGAAGGCTTCTCAAAATGCAACTTGTCTACTTGGCTCAGTACTAAGTGACTCTTCATATCTTTTTAAAAGAATTGTATCAAATAAAACTCCAATATTACTGGCACTTGATGCAGATGTAAAGAAAAAATCGCATAAGATTGCTAAGCTTTTAAGCTCATATTGTTGTGAAGTTAGAATGCTTGAGCTTGGAAGTTATCAAGATGTAGGCGAAATGTCTAGAAAACAATTCTATTCAATGTCATCAAAATCAAAGAAATGGGATGATGTTGAATATTTAAAGATGTCTATTAACTCAATACAGACAGGTTCGATAATTTAAAGAAATCACGGAGGAATATAATGAGCTATAATCATCTTATTAGAAATATTGTAAGAGAAGAACTGGAAAAGATGGTAAATGATGATGTAATATTTAAAGATAGAGAGGTGGGAGGTATCATAGATAATGAAGATTGTGACAGCAAAGACAATCATGCATCTTCATATATGGCAAAGCCTCAGCTTTTTAAGATAGCAAAGTATGCATCTGGAATTTATGACATGATCGATGATGATAAAGAGATAACTGATTGGATGGAAAGCCATATTGCTCAAATATCAAACATGATATCTTCTGTATACCACAAGCTTGATCATGATAGATTCAAGAAGACAACTTAAGTCTTGTACAATTGTAATAATTGATAAAAAATTAATAGATTAACAATAATATTAAGGTTTTATGAAAATAATACACATATCAGACATCCACTGGAGAGGTCTGTCGCGTCATAGTGAATATAGGGAATCCTTTAGTAAATTTTTTGACATTGCTAGAGACCTAGAGCCAGACGTAATCTTTGTAGGCGGAGATATAGTACACAGCAAGACTCAGGGTATATCACCTGAGCTTATAGATTGTCTTAGTTGGTGGTTCACATCAATGGCTGATATTTGTCAAGTTCATGTCATTTTAGGAAATCATGACGGTCTAATTTTAAACAAAGATAGGCAAGATGCCATAACACCCATTCTAACAGCCCTGGATAACCCTAGGATACATCTTTATAAGGATTCCGGTGTATATACATCTGGCATTCCAGGATTCAACTGGTGTGTATTCTCTTGCTTCGATGAGAACAACTGGAAAAATGTAAAACCTGTCAGCGAAGAGGTAAACATAGCACTTTTTCACGGTGCAGTATGGGGATCTAAGACAGATATAGACTGGAATATTGAGGGTGATGTCACTGACGATATGTTTGAAGATTTTGAGTTTACTCTTCTTGGAGATATTCACAAGGCTCAGTTTTTAAATAAGAAAAGAAATATTGCATATTCCGGATCTGCAATACAACAAAATTATGGAGAAGATGCAGGAAAGGGGTTTCTCTTCTGGGATATTAAAACAAAGGATGATTTTTCTGTCGAGTTTATAGAAATACCACATACAAGTCCATTTATTACAATTGACTGGCAAGGATCTATAGACAAAACTGTTGAGAAAACTTTTAGATATCCAGATTACTGTAGATTTAGAATAAAGTCAGATGAGAATATTACCCAAGCTCATGTTGAACAACTATATTCAGAGATTAAAAGGCTTAAATCGCCAACAGAGATAGTATTTAAAATTGATGGAAGCTTTGATGCAGCAAAAATAAAGACATCAGATGGCTTTATAACAAAGGACAACCTAAGAGATCCAATTACACATAAAAATCTCATCAAGCAGTATTATAAAAGCCAGAACTTAGATGATTATCAACTAGAAAGGCTATATGGTTTAATTGAAAATTATCTATCTAGAATATCGTCAGAAGACACAGTTTTAAGAAATATTAGATGGGAAGTTAGTAAATTTAGATTTGATAATACGTTTTCATATGATAAGGGCAATTTAATTAATTTTGACAATATGCAAGGTGTTACAGGTATATTTGGAAAAAATGCTAAAGGAAAATCTGCAATAGTTGGCTCACTAATGTATGGTCTTTTTAATACAACAGATAGAGGATCAATAAGCAATATTCATATTGTTAACAATAGAAAGAAAAATTGCATGGCATCTATTGATATTGTTGTAAATGGTGATAGCTTTAGAATAAAAAGAGATACAATAAAACACAATACAAGAAAGGGTGAAACTTATGCATCGACCGGCTTGTCAATTCACAGAATTTCTGATGAAGGAATAGAGATAGAAGATCTGTCTGGGGAACAAAGAAGAGAATCTGATAAACTACTTAGAAAAATGATTGGAACATCTGAAGATTTTCTTCTTACATCTCTTGCTTCTCAGGGTCAGATGGGAAACTTTATCAAAGAGAGGGCAACATCAAGAAAATTAATATTAACTAAATTTTTAGATCTTGAAGTATTTGAGAAAATGCATGACCTTGCCAAGGAAGATTCATCACAGATTAGAATTGCATCAAAAAATACTAAAAATGTTGACTGGGACGAAATAATAGATCAGAAAAGCTTTGAAATACTAGGTGTAGAAAAAGAATTAAAAGATACAAATGAAGAGATTGGAAGAAAGAGAAGCATTTTACAATCACTACAAATCGATCTAGCAAAATCTGATAATCCTAATTTTATATCTCAAGAAGAGATCGACAAGATTTCTTTAGAAATAGATGAACTAGACATGGAAATAGACAAAAGCTCAGAAAAATATAAAATCATATCTGATTCTGTTCTTGACAAAGAAGAAAAAAGAAGAAAGATTAGAATTGTTAAGTCTGAATTTCCAATAGAGAGAATAAAGGAGCAGCTTATTGCGCAGAGATTATTGGAAAAATCAATATTTGAAATAGAACATAATCATAAATTACATATTAATGAACTAACAAGACAAAATAAGTCTATATCGATTTTAGAAAATGTGCCATGTGGAGATAAATTTCCAAGCTGCATGTTTATAAAAGATTCTTATGAAGATAAAGAAAGAATAGAAAATCAAAAAAAGCTTGTAGGTGAAGCAGGGAGATCTCTTGCTTCTGCGAGTCAATCTTTAAAAATTCTTGAAGATACATTTCTTGAAGAAAAGATAGAAAAGTTTGAAAAGTTATCAAAAAAAGAAACAGATATATCTCTCGATATTTCTAGCAAAAGGTTATCACTAAATAGAATTAAAAATAGTATTGATGATATTAAAAAAGAAAGGGATAAAAAGTTTCATGAATTCCAAGAGTCAAATGCAAGAGTTGCTGACGAGACTGATGCACCTATTGCATCTAAGATAAGATTAAAAATAGGTGAGCTAGAAAAGGGTATTGATCTATGTGAATCAACAAGGATGAAAGTAACAGAAAGATTGATATCTGAAAGGTTAGATATAGATAGATTAACACTAGAAAAGAAAAATTTTGAAACAATAAAAAGAGATTTAAAATTCTATGATATGTTCATGCAAGCAGTTTCAAAGAAAGGAATCCCGCTCCAGATTATGATGTCCCAGCTTCCTTTAATAAACTCGGAGATATTAAAAATATTGCATGGTGTTGTTGGTTTTACAGTTGAGCTTGAAGCTGATTCATTATCTAACTCTATGGATATTTATATAAACTATGGAGATTCAAGAAGGATTATTGAGTGTGCCTCAGGTATGGAGAAAATGCTTGCATCATTGGCAATAAGGGTTGCACTTATCAATATTTCATCTCTCCCTAAGGCAAATATGTTAATTATTGATGAAGGTTTTGGTGCACTTGATGAAACAAACATAGAGGCATGTAGCAGACTTCTAGATTCACTTAAGAAGTGGTTTAAAAATATTTTAGTTATTTCACATGTCGATGCAATAAAAGATACAGTCGATTGTGTTCTTGATATTACATCTAAAGGAAAAAATTCAAAGGTATACCATGAGTAATATTGAAACCAAAAATGGAAAAAAATATAAGCTCATAGATGAAGAAATAATATCAATTTGTCCTGACAAAGACATGCTTAAAGTACCTCTGTTTTGCCCAGTGTGTAATTTTGTAATGAATAGTGCTGATGATACTGAATGCTTTGAAAGCTCTATGTGCTGTAATACTTGCTTTGTCAAGTGGGCAGAATCAAGAAAAAAAGATTGGAATAGCGGGTGGCGACCCACAGTGCAAGAAATTAAAATTGAAAAAGAAATTAGGCGAAAGATGCATGTTAAATTTCATTTCTAATGCTAGAGAATAATTAATAACTGGAGATTAAGATATGCTGAGTATTGAAGAAACAAATATTTTAGGAAGTATTTTAAATGATACATGGGGAAAGAGCTCTACACCTGTCTCACCTACAGTATCTATAAAGGCATCGCTGCAGGGTGATACAATGCATGTTAAATATACAACTGTTGTTTACCTTGCATCAGATAGAAATTTACGAGATCAAGTTACAAAATGTGAACAAGAATCTGCAAAGCTTTGTAGCGACTATGTCAAGATGATTAAAAAGAACTTTAAAGATGCTTCAGGTAGAGCACTAAAGGTGTCTGAGAAAGATACGAATGACAGTGTAGAGATTATAACAACATCTCCACATACACCTAGAAAGACTGCTTATTATCGTAGATTTACCAGATACCAGTATGAATAATGTCAATTACAAACAAGTCAAGGCAAATAAAAGAAATAGTAAAATGTGGAAAAGATCCAGTTTACTTCTTTAACAATTACCTAAAAATACAACATCCTGTAAGAGGCCTGATTCCATTTAACACATATCAGTTTCAAGATGATTGTGTTAATACATTTATAGATAACAGGTTCAGCATAGTATTAAAGTCTCGACAGCTAGGTATGTCAACACTTGCTGCAGCATATGCTGTCTGGATGACACTATTTCAAAGAGACAAAAATGTTCTTGTTATTGCTACTAAACTAAGTGTAGCTCAAAACTTTATATCAAAAGTAAAGATAATGATAAGAAGCCTGCCACCGTGGCTTGTCTTGCCTCAGATAGTAACAAATAACAAGCAGCTTCTAGAGTTTAGCCACGGTTCATCAATTAAGGCAATTCCCACATCAGACGATGCAGGTCGATCTGAGGCACTATCACTTTTGATTATTGATGAGGCTGCGTTTGTTAAGAACTTTGATCAGCTATGGATGGGTCTCTATCCTACTATCTCAACAGGTGGAAGAGTTATAATTCTATCGACTCCTAACGGAGTTGGCGGTCAATATTACAAGCTTTATACAGATGCCCAGGCTGGATTAAATGAGTTTGAATCAATAAAGCTAACATGGGACGTACACCCAGAGAGAGATCAGGCATGGTTTGACGAGACAACAAAAAATCTTTCTAAGAGACAAATTTCCCAAGAATACCTTTGTGATTTTGCTTCTTCTGGTGAGACATTCCTCTCTGAACCTGAATTTAGGTGGATAAGTGATATCATAAGACCGCCAAGAGAGCGACAGGGTCATGATATGAATGTATGGATTTGGGAATACTCACTCTCAGAACATACATACATTATCAGCGCAGATATTGCAAGAGGAGACTCGAGAGATTTTTCAACATTTCATATTATAGATGTTACAGCAAGTGAATGCGTTGCAGAGTACAAAGGTAAAATACCTCCAGATAGGTTTGCTGAGCTTCTTATTGAATTTGGAAAAAAATATAATAATGCCTTACTCTGCCCAGAAAATAATAGCTACGGCTACGCAACAGTACTAAAGCTTAAAGAATTAAATTATCCTAACATTTATCATAAGCGAAGAAAAGCTGTATACATAGGAAACTATGTTCCTGTAAAGGAAACAGATATTGCAGGATTTACAACAAGTGGAAAAAGTAGAAATTTAATTCTAACTAAGCTTGAAGAAGTAATAAGAAATAAGTCAATTATGATTTATTCTTCTAGATTTTATGATGAACTTAAGACATTTATCTGGAAAGGAAATAAGGCACAATCAATGAAAGGCTACAATGATGATCTTGTTATGAGCATGGCCATTGGAGTCTGGCTATACGATGCATCTTCAGACTATAGCCAAAATACTAATGTTCTTAATGAAGCTATGCTCAAAGCGATGAAAAAAGAAACTACAAAATATCAAGATGTCCCTGATGCTATTCTTGAAAATAGACCTTTCTCGGGCGGAAATAATTCAATGAAAAAAGATGGATTAAAAAAACCTAGCCAGGGTTCTTCAAAGTGGTCTAATAAAACAATAATAGGAAAAGATCTAGAATGGGTCTATAAATAGGAGAAAGAAAGTTGGCAAAAGAATCACAAAGCATATTTAGAAGACTTACGCAGCTATTTAGAAGCGGCCCTGTAATCAAGCGTAAAGTAAGAGATCTTAATACTGATAGTAGATCCTCTTCTGCATTCGAGCTATTCAGAAAGACTCAAAGCCATGTATACAGTACTGCCATGTCTGCGTATGGAACATATGACAGAATGGCTCGATATAGTGATTTTAGTGAAATGGAGTATACACCAGAAATAAGCTCTGCAGTAGACATATATGCAGAAGAATCTGTAGCTGCTGATGAGCATGGAAATGTATTGCACATTTATTCTGATAATGCTACAGTGAAAAAACTCCTATCAGAATTATTTTATGATACATTAAATGTAGAATTTAACATGACATCATGGGTAAGGAATCTTTGCAAATATGGTGACTTTTTCCTGTTTAATGATGTAAGCCCTGAGCATGGAGTAATCAGTGCTTATCCCATGCCTGTTAATGAAGTTGAGAGAGAGGAGGGTTTTGATCCTGAAGATCCTCTCGCTGTTAGATTTAGATGGGTTACACATGGAAACCAGGTCCTAGAAAACTGGCAAGTTTCACATATGCGGCTTTTAGGAAATGATGCATTTTTGCCATATGGGTCTTCTGTGCTTGAACCGGCACGCCGAATATGGCGGCAGCTTATTTTGGTTGAAGATGCTATGCTAGTATACAGGGTAGTGAGATCACCAGAGAGAAGAGTCTTTTATATTGATGTTGGAAATGTACCTCCTGAGGATATTCCTGGATACATGGAACAAGTACAAACAAGCTTAAAGAAATCACAAGTAGTAGATAGAGATACAGGCAGGGTTGACTTAAGATATAATCCTCTTTCTGTTGATGAGGATTATTATTTACCAGTTAGAGGCACAGAGTCTGGAACTAAAATAGACACCCTTGCTGGCGGCCAAAATGCAACTGCTATTGAAGATGTAGAGTATATACAGAGTAAACTATTTGCAGCACTAAAAGTTCCAAAAGCATATCTTGGATATGACGAAGGCCTAGGCGCAAAAGCTACACTCTCACAAGAAGATATAAGGTTCTCAAGAACTATAGCAAGAATTCAGAGAACTGTCATTTCAGAACTTAATAAAATTGCAATTATACATTTATTTTGTAATGGATTTCAAGGTGAGGATTTGCTTGATTTTGAGCTTAAACTTTCAAATCCATCAACCATAGCTCAGCAGCAAAAACTAGAGCTATTTAGATCTAGGTTTGAGATTGCAGGAACAGCAGCACAAGTTGAAAATCTTGTTGATAGAGAATGGATTAGAAAGAATCTTTTCAACATGAGCAAGGAAGAGACTAGTGGAATTATCAGTGGAATATTCTCAGATAGAAAGCTTGATCTTGAGGTTGAGGCTGT
>TARA_R110001583_G_scaffold192906_1_pt1 | contig 11909 bp, 6 predicted proteins | sample TARA_R110001583 | Tara Oceans TARA_R110001583 (sample SAMEA4398432) | marine metagenome | biome: Polar Biome; feature: [MES] marine water layer (ENVO:01000295) within the mesopelagic zone...; material: water (ENVO:00002006), including particulate matter (ENVO:01000060) such as...... | reverse complement strand
AATTAATACCTAACGACAGCAAAGATACGAAACCGGACATTAGCCTAGGATTATCTAACGACAAGTGATCCGACAAAAATCAGCCCTGCGTTAAATAATAGAATTGTTCTAAAGTTCATCAGGAATCTGTAAAGTCAAAAATTCTAATTTGATAAAAAATACCAAAGCGGACATTAGATTAATATGATTTTAGGTATTAAATTCTGTGGCGCTATGGGGCACATAACGCCATAGACTTGATGATTTCTTCGTGCGTTTAGTTTCTTATTACTACAGTGAATTGAAACGGAACTCTCATTTACACCATTCTGAAGCAACGGAAGCCTTTGATAGAATAAATAATAGGCGCTTGCACCATTAGCAGCACCTTGAACTTTATCTGTGATTGAGTCGCCTAAGCTTAATTCCCAGTGATCAAGCCATATATGTACATTTTGTTGAACTAGTTGCATAGCTAACTTATCAAGGGATTCTTTATTCTCATGGGAGTAACCGGTAAATACTGGCATATTTCTTACTTATAATTAATTAAAAACACTGAAATTTTTGAAGCATGATAGCTTATTCTAAGGATATAATATTCTATCTCATAAGAAGATATTAACCATTTCTTTGCTTTAAGGCGCGACTATTATCTATGAGTTGAACTGACTTAGAGTTAGCTAGCTCTATATACTGCTGCACGCTTTTATGACTCTCTGTGAAAGTAGCCCAGTCGACCCACACAAAGCTAGATTGAACATTGTCAATCAATCTATCTGGAACAATATACTTACAGTTAGTGTTCAATTGGTTTGTAGGTAGATTTACACCAATTAAACCATGTTGTATATCTAATGTTGCTTTGATTTCCCAATCAAAAAATTTTCTCCACGGTGTCTGTGCACCACAAAGAACTATAGTGCACGAACTACCTGTTATGAAGTTTTCTCTAATCCTACGAATAACATAATCTGTATTATTACTGTCTACAGCACGCTCTACTTATATTGTCATGAATGACATCGTAGCTATTTGAGAAAGTGTTTATGAATGCATCATAGTAGGCTTTGTCATTACCGTGATGATAACTCACAAATACTCTTCTTTTTATCGAACCTATACCAGATAGTAATCCGTTAGCCATTTTTGCTTATCCTTGTTCATCTTTTTGCTTAGTCTTATCAAGGCTTGCTTTGGTATATTGAGACCAAGCACTATTCTCTTTTGAAATTAAGCTCTCAACACGCTGTACGAAACGACGAAATGAATCAATTTCGTGATATGGATCTGCTTTAGTCAAAAATAAAAACTTTTCATGTTTTAACGACTCACAGGTTGTTCGATATTCTGTCCAATTTTCTTGAAACTGATTTAGGCTAATTGTTGCTGAAATTACCGCTATTGAAGTACCAAGCACTCCAACTACCAATGTAAGTGGAAATGGTTCTGTAGCAAAACCTGCGATTAATGGGATAGCTGCAGCGGCAACTATCTCTGCACCTCTAAGCCATTTAAACCAGCATTGGGCGTTCTGACTCTTTCTATCATACCAGTCTATTTGATCATCAACTCTTGAGAGTATATATTCATCTTCATTCATACGTAGATCCCTGATTGGATTTTATAGATTAATATGGAGGCCACTCAGTATTATCCGTGGCATAAACTTTAATTAATTAGCTTCAATATTCCATAAATTCAACAAATTAGAAAGCTCAAATTTACTAAGACTGAATTTTTTGTAGTTAATTTCTACAATACATACTAAGCAGCGGGTTACTCCACTGCCTTTCACATGGAACACCTTCGATATGACCATCCATCTTTGTATCAGGGCAGTGCTGAATAAAGTAAGTGGCTTTTGCGACTGTCAGGCTTGATCTAAATCTATAACAGCTAAATGTCAGCTCAAGTTTAAACTAATACACTTAAGCCTGTTGACACCAAGCGACTTTGTTGTAAAACCCTATTTGCAAAAAACTGGGATGATGTCTATAGTCTTTATCGTTACTATCATATTTATAATGAATTCTAAAACTAATATTATTATTTTAATCAAATAAATTGGATAACAATTCTAATCAGGGAAAGATATGTCCTTTAATGATAGAAATTGGCGTAAATTATTAATACGCATTGAAGAAGAATCCGTTATCCCTATTATCGGCCCTGAACTATTACAGGTCAAAATAAATGATTTAGATAAGCCCCAACCTTTATATAACCTAATTGCTGATGAACTCCTTAAACGTTTTGAAATTAGTCGTTCAAAAGTTCAAGGTGAAATAAATTTAAAAAATGTATCTCATGCTGTTACTGCTCAATTTGGACCACAAGACTATAAAGATGATCTTTATTACGAAATTAGAGATATTGTAAATAGTTTTAAATTTGAGTTACCTAAGCCACTTTTGCAACTAGCAGAAATAACTCACTTCTCTATGTATGTTTCAATTTGTTTTGTTCCTTTGATGGAACAAGCATTAAATCAATCTAAGTTTTCTTCACAACCATTGACTAAATCCTTTACTTATTCTAGTAAAAAAGAAGTGGTCGATTTACCCGATACTCTTAATATACAAGAAGTAGTTTTATTCAATTTGTTCGGCACAGTAAGTAGTAGACAAGATTATGTTGTTAGTGAAGAGGATGAGTTGGAATTTGTTCACCGATTACAGTCTTACAGTTATCAACCGAAAAAATTATTTGATGCTATGGGATCCAAAGACTTATTATTTCTAGGATGTAATTTACCTGATTGGTTGATGCGATTTTTTGTTTGTTGCGCTAAAGGAGACAAACTCTTTACTCATGGAGCTCCTGGTTTAGTTGCTGATAATAATTCAAATCAAGATAAAAACTTGGTCCATTTCTTTAATCGTAATAAAACCTCCGTTTTTAATGTAGGTAACTCTGTTGATTTTGTAAATGAATTACATCAAAGGTGGAAAGAAGCCTACCCTAATGCTAATCAACAACAGGGAGCTCCTAAACCTATTGAAGCTATTAGTGATATGAAACCGGATTCTATTTTTCTGAGTTATGCTAATGAAGATGAGTTAATTGCTCAGAAAATAAAGAATCAACTAGAGGAAGCAGGACTCTATGTTTGGATGGATAAAGCAAAACTTAAACCTGGAGATGATTATCGAGATAAAATATTGCGTAATATTGAGCACGTCGCATTTTTTATACCGGTTTTATCTAATAATACGCTCAGTGAAGAGAAACGTTTTTTTAGGTTAGAGTGGCATAAAAGTCTTGAAGTTTTACAAGAATGGCCAGTATCTCACCCATTTATTCAGCCGTTAGTTTATGATGACATTGATGTGTACAGTTCACCGTCAATACCCAAACAGTTTACTGAAAAGCATGTTATCTTTTGCCAACGTTCTGAGTTGGTTTCTCAAGATTTTGTAGCAAATTTAAAAGCAAGAATCCGTCAACTTAGACGTAGTCGCCTGGTCTGTTGAATTTATGACTAAAAAATCTAATTCTCTTTCACAAGAAGATATTGTTGAACACCTCTGGCCAGGTTTGTTTTCATATCGAGAGCGAGATAAAGAGAATTTTTACGGACGTTCGGAAGAAATAAATATCCTTTTACGAATGGTACGTCGGGAAACTTTAACTACCTTATTTGGTCGTTCTGGTACTGGAAAAACATCACTTTTAAATGCAGGTCTGTTTCCTAAAATAAGAGAATTAGCATATTTACCTGTTTACATTCGTTTAAATCACAATTCGGATGGTCATAGTTCTAATAAGCATGGTTATACCAATCAAATTATTGATGCTGTTAAAGAAGCTGCTGAAAGTCAACATCTTGAGTTAGAATCAATTTGTGAGCCTATTTCAGAAAATGAAACATTGTGGGAATTTTTTCATCGGCATGAATTATGGGATCAAAATAATGAATTGTTAGTTCCTATTCTTTCTTTTGACCAATTTGAAGAATTATTTACTCTTGGCAATCAAACAGAACAAGCAGCAGAGTTAATAACGGAGTTAGGCAATTTAATAGAAAACCATATTCCAGAATCGGTTTCTAAGCAGTTAGATCAAGATAACTTAAAGATCCCTTTTGTTTATGACCAAAGAAAATTCAAGGTTATATTCAGTCTACGAGAAGATTACGTTCATCGCCTTGATGAATTGCAAAGCCAAATTCCGTCTATTATGAAAAATAGATTTGCCTTAAATTTAATGGAGGCAAAAAATGGGTTGGAAGCGATATTAGGACCTGGGTCCCATATCGTTGATAAAGATACAGCAGAAGAGATTATTGATTTCGTAACGGGAAGAAATCAACCAGGTAGTACCAATATAGTTGTTGAACCTTCATTATTGAGTGTTGTATGTAGAGAATTGAATATGACTCGCCTTGATAAAAAGGCTGAAAAAATAACGACTAATCAATTCAAAAAAAGTAAGACGGATATATTAGATTCCTTTTATTTACGAAGTTTTGAAGGGCTAGAAAAAGAAGTTAAACAATTTGTTGAAGATGAACTAATCACTAACAGCGGCATTCGTAAAACGGTTCCAATAGAAGAAGCAAAATCTGCTGCTACTAAAGGTTTAACTAGTATTGATAAATTAGTTAATAGACGTTTATTACGTACAGAATACCGTTTAGGTAACCCTCATATTGAATTAAGCCACGATTTACTTACTCAAGTCGCACTTAAAAATCGAAACCAAAGAATAGGGCTGCAACAACAAAAACAACAGCGGCGAAAAATGGTTATGGTTATTGCAGCCTCTATTGTAGTGACTTTCATTATGACGATGTTTACGATCTATAATCACAACCAATTAGAGCAAATTAAGAGAGCAGAGAGCAAGGCTAATGATGCATTAATTGCCGCAGAAAAGTCACTGGCTTTATCTCTTAAAGCCCAAGGTGATAACTATTATGATAAAAGTGATTTCACAAAAGCTGCTTTACACTACGCTGCTTCATTAAAATTAGCGGACACTATAAGTGCAAGAAATAAATTAGGTACTTTATTAAGCCTTACTCCTCAAGCCGAATGGGAAGCCTCAGTATTTTCTTATAGTGAATTTGGAGCTAAGGCGTCAGAAGATGGATCAGTAATAGCGTTTGGAGATTCAACAGACGGTATTTTAATCTTGGAATCTGATAGTAAATCTCCTTTAAGTTGGATACAGACAGGTAATTCAATCTCATCAATTGCTTTTGTATCAAATAATGAAATTATTGCTGCTGGTTCTGACGAAGTTTATTTACTGAAACGCTCTACACCTGGTAACTGGCAATTTAAACAAATTGCTAATCATCCGAGTAATAGTTCAATTCGATCAGTAGCAAAAGATAAAGAAGGACAAGTGGCTTTTGGTGATTACTCTGGTAATTTGTATGTCTTTAATAGTGATAAAGATGAGGACATTCCTAAATTAATAGAGAATTCAGCAGGACACACTTTAAGGTACTTACAATTTGATGATAATAACCAGCTTATTGGTGTAGGTGACGATAGAGATTTAATGGTATGGAGTGATAATTTTAAGACGCTGACTCGCTACAGTGGTCACTCTCAAAGAGTAAGACTCTTGAGAAAATCATCTGAAGGGATTATTTCTGCAGGTAAACGAGAAATTATTGAGTGGGATGATAATTTTAATGTTAATCAGAAATATCGATTACCTAGAAACAAAGTCCTATTTAGTTTTGATACTCATGATGACTTTTATGCTGCTGGTACAGATTCAGGCGAAGTGCTCATCTGGAAAAAAGATGATGACAAAATCTTTAAAACTATAACATTATCCAAGACCATGATTACGAATGTCATTTTTTCTGAAATGAATCAATCATTATTGAGTACCGATCAGTATGGCCAGTTATGGCGAATAAATATCAACAGTTGGGAAATAGAAAAGGTCAAAGATGTACCTAGCAAAGCTAGAAATGCTTTGGCAGTAAACCCCGGGAAAATGTTATTTATCGCTGATGGCAGTCTTATTAAACAGTATAAACTACCGAGCCACCAATTGGTGGCTAACCTTGATAGCCATAATTCTAATGTTAAAACACTATCTTATAATGTTGATAGTAATCTACTAGCAAGCTCAGACTTTGATAAAACAGTTAGAATTTGGGATTTAAAAGAGGCAACAGTTAAGCACATTTTGAGAGATTTCAATCAGGACGTGTCAAGCTTGGCATTTATAAGTGAATCTTTATTAGTCGCTGGAGATATGCAGGGAAATCTTAGCTTATGGGATGTTGCTCAAGGTATTAAGCTCAAACAATTGAACTTAGATGGTGATGTAATCACTTCGTTAGAAACGCTTTGGCAGCCTAAACGGTTAAAACAATGGCAACAAAAAACACCTTTAATATTTATTGCATCTCGTGATGGCTTAGTTCGTGTCCTTGATGGTCAAACATTAGAAATCATTGCACAGTTAACATGGCAGGATGATATAGAGTCAATTGAAAAGATATCTTTATCAATAGAAGACAGACGTTTTATTATTGGTGGAGCAAATGGTGATATCTGTGTATATCGCTTAGACCAAGATTCTGAAATTTTCAAAAATAACTGTTTTAATAAACCAGCTTCTAAAATCACGGGGTTGACTTGGGTTGCTTCAGGTTGGGCAGCGTCTGATGATAATGGTCATTTAATACTGTCACCTACAAATAAAAATAATCCTCCAGTTGTACATAAATTACATAACTCAGCAATAAAAGCTATAACCTGGGATACAAAAAGTAAACTCCTGTATTCAGTCTCAACCGATAAGCGGATAAAAAGTTGGCAATTACCTAGAGAGCAAACAAAATTACCTGTAATTCCTAATTATTCAGGAGATCTTTGGCAAACTGAATTATTAGACGGCGATTTAATTATTGCTGGAGGTAAAAATTTACAAAGAGTCTTAAAGGTTTCATCGGCAGGTAATGATAAAGATTTAATTCAAGCTGATGGCTTGAGTCAGTCTGAATTTTATGCTGTTAAAGTAAGTAACGACTCAAAGTCATTTGCAATCGGTGGCCAACGTGGAATGCTTTATTTTGGTCGTAAAGTTGATGAGACTGATGAGTCAGATGTATCAATATTTAGTGATGAGTCAACATCAACTTTTAGAACAAGTTCTGGTACTCTTTACAAAAAGAGTCTGTATGAAGGACATAGTTATTACGTATCGTATTTAGACTATACACCAGATAGTTCCATTTTGTTATCTGCTGACTCAAGTGGGCGTATTATTAAGTGGGACACGGAATCGATGACTCAAAAAGGTGCTTTTCAAGAACATAGCACGAATATTAAAGGTGTTACGAGTTGTTCAGATAATACTCATGTTATTTCTGCTGATGATGCGGGTAATATTTATACTTGGAATATAAATACTAATGAAATAATCAATGAACTATTTATTCCTGAAAAAATTGCGTCCTTAGATTTAAGTCCAAACAATAAGCATTTAGCTATTGGTACAACTTCAAATAGCACATTAATTTGGTCACTAGAGCAGTGTAAACCCATGCAACAACTCTGGAAAAGTATTCAGGATGAAAACTTTGTAGGAAATGTAAAATTCACACAAGATAGTCGGGCATTAATTTCTACAGCAGGTGGTAAATGGAGGATGTTTGATGTTGAAAGTGGTGACATAATTAACGAGAATCTAGTTGCGGGTACCGATCAGATATTAAAAGTATCTGTGTTCGATAATCAATTTTTACTGACAGGTAAAAATGGCTTTAATGAAATCATAAATAGTCCTATAGCCCTAAGTGATATAACAAATATTGATGCAAAAGTTCAAAGTACCTACGGAGTTAAATTAACGGATCAGAAGATCAGTAAAATACAGCCGAAATTTATAAATCCTTTGTTGTCAGGTGACGTTGATGAATAATTGTATCCGTTTAATTATCCTTTTAGGATTTTCACTGAATATGATTAATCTTCAGGCAGAAGAATCTGACTCAATCTTCGATAGTCCTAGCTTATTAATTAATAGCTTATATGAACAAAATGATTATCTAGAAATAAATGAAAAATACATTGATAGTGAAAAAGATTTTAAACTATTATTTAATTCACTTAATAATGATTCTATTTCACTATACTCCTGTGGTCAATTTTACAAAAGTAATAAAGCAGATACTCTAATTTACAAACTTCAAGACTTTAAAGAATTGTGTAGTAAAAGAGACGATTGTGAATGTAATGCCAAAGACAAAACGTTAACAATTTTTGCATCAACGATTAATGATGGCCAAGCTGAATTATGGATGGTTGATGAAACGATTAACCCAAAAAATATAACAGGGATGGAAAATGGAACGGTTGTCATTAGCTTTCCAAAATTTCAAAGTAATTCCAATATTAAGCAATTAGATTTATTAACTATTAGAGATACATTACGAATTAGTTTAAGTTTAGATAGCAATTTAAAAGTAGTGGCAGATGAAATGTCTCCAAAGCCAAGTGAACCTAGGGGGAATATTATTCTTCCTCCCCATATTTTATCGTTTAATGGTAACAATGCTAATAATACGTTAAATGCGATTCGAACAGACTTTCAAGTATTACCTATATTCCCATTAGAAACTGAAAAACCTGCTTCCAAAAAATTTGGTGTTCCAATTCACTTCATTGATTTTATTGTTAAAAAAGATTTGATTATTTTACGATCAACAACCGCAAGTGGTGTTAAACAAGAGTTAGTGTTTATTTTAAAAGACCAATTAACATCTAATCTTTTACTAAAAGTACATACATTTGCTCTTTCTGTTGCATCGTCTATTTATGGGGAAATTATTGAAACACATGCCTTGGTTAATTCTGCAACGACATTAGATTCTTGGTCACCTGGTGGCTTGAATTCAACATATCAACGCGTACAATACCTTAATCTAGGAAACCAGTTTGAAATTGAACGACTAGTACAGATGGCAAGAGCAAGTGCTTGGATTGCATTTTTATCATCACGTTCAGCACCTATGCTCGCTAATGAACAAGCCGCTTTTGCAATTGCCCTTACTGAACGACTGAATAACTATAAACAACTAACAGCTATAACACTTGAAATACAACAATTAGCACTAGCTGGTGCCTTTAGAGATGAAATGGTATTAGGATTGATACCTCATCAACCTGTTCTTCCTGAAGTTAATGCTTTTTATCAAGTTTTTCAAAATATTGTTAATCAGCCTATCCCTAAAAAAGGGGAAGTGCCGCCTTTTTATCAAGCTCTTGCAAATACATACTCTTATCTGCTTATAGGTGATGTCTCCAATCAAAGTACCAGCTGGCTTAATACAATCTCAAGAAAGGATTATAGTGAAGCTTTGATGTACTACACTTCTTTTGGAACGAACAATGCAGTAATGAAAGCAGTAAGACGATCAAATAGCTCTAGTCAATTAGCCAAAAGTTTGGCGGACACAGTCGAATCATTATGTGAATCGTTCGAAACAGACTGTTTTCCATTTGAAATTCCGCATCATCAACTAACAGGTTATTTGGATGATTCACATGCTACATCTCTGGCTAATATTGTCAAAAAAACACGATTAATAGAATTAAAAAAATATAGTAGTTTATCTTTTAATGAATTCGTAGGAGAGAAGAGTGGACTATGGCATAAGGCTATTGAACATCGATTTCTGATGATGGGGTATTATCAAACTCGTATGTGGTCTATTTGGGGATCTCATGACTCTAATGATATCTTACATAAAAATATGCTCGATGATTTATTAAAACAACGAAGTGAATCTGCTGAACATGCCATGCAGTGGATTATGATTGATAGTATCAATGGAACAAAAAATAAGCCTTGGAAGAGTCGTTATAATCAAGCTACAACGATTAGCCAAAATTGGGCTAAGGCCTATCCTATTTTAAAAGTTGCATTTCCAATCACTAATACCAACAGTAATATTGAGTTAGCCTGGATTAGTCAAGGCATAAAAGCACCTAATATTCAGCTTCGAATATTAAAAGCTGAACCATTACATGGAGCATTAAAAATTCAATACCAAAAACATATTCCTCCTTTAAATTACTTGGGTAATTATAATGGTGATGCACCTAGTTGGCTTTTGAAAATACTTGACCCACATACACCTGCTGAGTTTAAAAAACACCCTAATTTTATCTTTCGACATGCTCTTTCCCTTATAGATACAGAGGATACTAAGCGACAAGGTACTGAGATTTTAAAAGTTCTACATCAACAGAACCCCTGGCTTCAAGGTCTTACAAATAAACTATCAGAAATTTTTGTAGGTGAAAAACTTTATGAAGAAGCAATTCAGGTTCAACAAAACTTTATTGCTGCTGAACCACTTGTTTTTCTCGGAGTTTCAGGTGCTCGATCAAAAATAATGGAAATAGCGCTAACAAGTGGAGACTATGATTTAGCCTATCAACAAGCAAAAATTGCGAAGGAGTCTAGTTCGTCAATTTCACGTACTCGCTTTATCACTACAACATTTCTTGCTGAAAAATATGATGAACTTAGAGAAACTATTAAGAGTCAACGTAAACATTATGGTGATCTTAGTTATTCAGATACATTTTATGACACGCTTAGCAAAACTTTTCAAGCGACCTCAGATAAACGTCAACGACTTGAAGCTATTTTTGCTTACATGAAAGATATGAAGTTCACTGATCGTTTTATCAAAGAATTATATGTGGTTCTCAAACGCTTTGATTTACTTGATGAATTGTTATTATTAGATTCGGAACAATCAATTAAATATCTACAACGAGCTGTTCAACTAGATCTATTATCGGAACAACAATTAACGGCACTTAATAATAGCGACCTTGATAAGGCCAATTTTGTTGCTAAATTATTTAAAGAATCGAAGCTGAAAGACCCAATTTCGACATTGAAGAAAGTTTGGACTCTAGAACCTCCTAGTACTATTGCTGATGCATATAAAAAATGGTCAGTGCTCGTTGATTTATATATAGGAAAGTATTTGGCTAAAGCAGCTAAAGAGAAGAGTTCTGATGATTTTGTCCAGTTAATTGCCCAATTAACTAAAAGTGAATATTGGGTAAAGCTTGATCCTAATTCTGCAGTACTACAACTTATCCAAAAAGCACAGGAAGAGAAGATAGACCAACAAGATGTATCCTGGCTTATTGATTCTTTTAGAATGAATTTACCCTATTGTGATTGGTGTGATGTAATAGAGTCAGTTAATAAAGAAGATGATGGTTTTATTAGTAATAGCGTATTTGGAACTAGCAGCTTTAGAGAAGTTATTTTCAAGTATTGGTTGAATAATCAAGATGAAAAGGCTTACCTATTACTAGAAAGTATCTATCAAATATCTAAATATCAAGGTTTGTCTTCCTTATGTTCTAATTATAGCCAGGTAACAGCACTACTTAGCCAGGATCTTGATTTAGCTGAAAATTGGTTAGTCAAAATGAGTATGAGCCATTATTGTTTAAGTAATATTAATTTATCAGATAACATCAACATGTTATCTGTTGCTCGTAAACTAAGGCCTAATTCAAAGTCTTCTAAAGAAATGCAGTCTTTTAAGCCGCGGACTAATTATTGAGTTAAATGAAATTCAATAGAACGTCGTATAGAATTTAAGTCAGCCTTTAACTCCAAAACTATTTATACTATTTTTAAGTGATATAAGTATCCTCTTCTATCTCGTTTTGGGGGCGAAAGCGCCTTAGATTTAATACTCTAAATTTATTTAAAACTTACATGATTCAATGTCAGCTCTGGGGATTTACGATCTAATTCCGGCAAAAATTTCCGGCGTAATCTCAGTTGTGATTGGATGTGAGTTTTTATTTAAAAACGTCAAATTTAGGATCCTTGAGCTACCGTTTTAACTCACAAGCTAACTTCCGCTTTTGGCTAGGAGCTGAAGTATTGATTTAGTCACTTGTAAC
>TARA_R110001583_G_scaffold10782_6_pt1 | contig 11919 bp, 11 predicted proteins | sample TARA_R110001583 | Tara Oceans TARA_R110001583 (sample SAMEA4398432) | marine metagenome | biome: Polar Biome; feature: [MES] marine water layer (ENVO:01000295) within the mesopelagic zone...; material: water (ENVO:00002006), including particulate matter (ENVO:01000060) such as...... | reverse complement strand
CTAGCTTCGCTCTGAAACTGCATCTTCAAGTGGAACGGGTATATAGGTTAATAACACCATTATTTACAAAGGCCACATATGAAAGAAAATAACGAAAAACCTTATTTATACACCAACTATGCTGGTCCCACTTTGCTTGAAACACCCTTACTTAATAAAGGCAGTGCGTTTACTGAAACAGAGCGTAAATCATTTAACTTATTAGGATTAGTACCACCAAGATACGAATCTATTGAAGAGCAGGTCGAACGGGCTTTTATGCAATACAATAGTTTTGATGAGCCGTTAAATAAACACATCTTTTTACGTGCAATTCAAGACAACAACGAAACCTTATTTTATTGTTTACTGCAAAAGCATATAGAAGAGATGATGCCTATTATTTATACCCCCACAGTGGGTGAGGCATGTGAGCGCTTTTCTGATATATACCGCTCATCGCGTGGGCTTTTTATAAGCTACAAAGAACGTCATTTAATGCAAGATATACTGCGCAATGCAACTAAAAACAAAATACGTGTGATCGTGGTGACTGACGGCGAAAGAGTATTAGGCTTAGGTGATCAGGGCATCGGTGGCATGGGTATTCCCATTGGTAAATTATCTTTATACACCGCTTGTGGCGGAATCAGCCCAGCTTATACCTTACCCGTAGTGTTAGATGTGGGCACTAATAATCAAAAGTTGTTAGATGATCCTATGTATATGGGCGCTCGTCATCGTCGTATTGAACAAGATCAATACAATGATTTCTTAGATATATTTATCAACGAAGCCAAAGCGCGTTGGCCTGATGCGATGATTCAATTCGAAGATTTTGCGCAGCCGAATGCCATGCCATTGCTGCAAAAATATCGAGATAAAGTGTGTTGTTTTAATGATGACATTCAAGGCACTGCTGCGGTTACGTTAGGGACTATCTTAGCCGCTTGTAAGTCGCGTGGTGACAAACTATCAAAGATGAAAATAGTTTTCGTAGGTGCTGGCTCCGCTGGCTGTGGTATTGCCGAAATGCTAATTAAACAAATGATGTTTGAAGGGTTGAGTGAAGCCCAATCACGTTGCAATGTATTTATGATTGACCGCTATGGCCTAGTAACTGAGGGCATGAAAGGTTTACGTTATTTCCAAGAAAAACTAGCCCAACCCAAGGCCAATATTAGCGAATGGACCTTCAGCGGCGATTATGCGTCTTTACTTGATGCCGTTAATTGCGCTAAGCCTGATATTTTAATCGGTGTGTCTGGGCAACCGGGTATTTTCACTGAGCAGGTGATTAAAGCGATGAGTCAAAATTGTCAGACGCCAATTATATTTCCACTGAGTAACCCTTCAAAACAAGTGGAAGTGCGACCAGAACAAGTGATTGAATGGACTAAGGGAAACGTCGTTCTTGCCACAGGATCTCCTTTTAGTGCGGTAGAGTACGAGGGAAAAATTTACCCTATTCCCCAGTGTAATAATGGCTATATTTTTCCTGGTATAGGCTTAGGTGTGATCACCTCTAATGCAAAACTAATTAGCGATGAGATGTTAATGGCAGCCAGTAATGCTTTAGCTGATGCATCACCATTAGCCAATGGTGAGTCGGACGATTTACTACCACGCTTGACGCAAATAAGTGAACTGTCGCGCAAAATCGCCTTTGCAGTAGCAAAGGTAGCAATGGCACAAGAGCTCGCTTTAACCGTTCCAGACGACGTTATATTAGCAAGGATAGAAGCCAATTTTTGGAAGCCGGAGTATCGTCCCTATAAACGAGTCAGTTTGTAATAATAACACCTGCACCTTGGCACAATGAATTCGGGTGTCAAAATATTAAAACAGGGTAGTATATTTCGCTACGATATTCTGATCACATTAGACACAAACATAATAGAATGCAATAAGGAGGAAGGATGAATTTTCTTAATGGTTTAACTTTGCTGTTGGTGTATCAACTGGTTGGAGAGGTTTTATCTAGGTTATTGCAAATACCGGTTCCTGGACCTGTTTTGGGAATGCTTCTACTATTTTTATCCTTATTTTTTTTCAAAAAAACTAAAAGTGCTGTTGATGAATCATCGTCGGCGATACTTAGTCACCTATCATTATTATTTATTCCTGCGGGTGTCGGTCTGATGACTCACTTTAGCCGCTTAGAGCAGGTGTGGCTGCCTATTTCTATAGCGCTTATTTTTGGCGCCATTATTAGTTTCGTCGCTACCGCATGGTTGATGCAATTGACTATTTGGCTATTGAATAAAAAGGTAGCGAAGGGGGGTAATGATGAGTAGTGATAACCAATTGGCTGTTATATGGGTCTATTTATCTACCACGCCTTTAATAGGATTAACCTTAACCTTGGTTGTCTACAGCTTAACATACCAGTTGTATATTCGAAGTCAATCGAGTCCATTGTTGAACCCAGTATTAGTTTCTATTACCGTTATTATTTGTGTGCTTCTTATCACAGATACGTCTTATCAAACCTATTTTGATGGGGCACAGTATATTCACTTTTTATTAGGTCCTTCCACAGTCGCTTTAGCAGTTCCGTTATATGAGCAGCTTCCTAAGCTTAAACGCTTATGGTTGCCGGTGCTGATATCTATTGTCGGTGGGGTTTTTATTGGTGTGATTAGTGCGGTATTGATTGCACGAGGTTTAGGCGTCAGCTTAGAAATTCAGCTTTCTATTGCGCCTAAGTCAGTTACCGCTCCTGTTGCTATGGGTATCTCTGAACAGATAGGAGGCTTGCCTTCTTTAACCGCCGCATTTGTTGTGATAACCGGTATCATCGGCGCTTTGTTAGGTGTTCATATATTGAAATTGGCTGGAATAAAAGATGACGCAGTAAAAGGGATTGCTATGGGAGTTAGCTCTCATGGAATTGGGACTGCACGCGCTTTTCAGATGAGCCAAGAAATGGGCGCTTTTTCGGGCTTAGCAATGGCCTTAACGGCATTGACCACCGCCATCGCGTTGCCTTGGTTAATACAATGGTTGTTTTGATAACTTTCGAGTAGAAAAACCCTACACAGTGACTAAAACGAATCAATATTGCATTAAAAGTTTGAATGAATGTGAACAAAATTAAGGTATAGCGAGAATGTTTTTTAAAAAAAATCAAGATAACGAGCTTAATGAGACATGTGGTGAACAACTAGCTGAAATGTTTGACGTTGATATAGCTCAAGCAGCTGATTGGTGTCAGGTAAAAAAAGGTAAAATACAGATTACACTACCTTTTGCAGCCAAAACGGTTGAGCCAGCATTAATTGACAAACTTATTGCTGGGGGCATTGATCCAAAAAAGCTGACAATTAATACCCTTATTATTGCCAAAAACACTAAAGTGGCGAGACTCGACCAGGTCAAAAATATAATAGCGGTTGCTTCGGGTAAAGGTGGCGTAGGTAAGTCAACCACAAGTATCAATTTAGCCTTTGCGTTAATGCAAGAAGGCGCCAAAGTTGGTATTCTCGATGCAGATATTTACGGTCCTTCAGTGCCTATTATGCTAGGCAATCCCGATGCGAGTCCAAGCAGCGAAGATCAATGTAACATGTTCCCTGTAGAAGCCTTTGGGCTGGTAGCTAATTCTATTGGCTATTTGGTTCCTGCTGAAAATGCAACAATCTGGCGCGGCCCTATGGTTAGTGGCGCACTGCAGCAGCTGGTAAGCGAAACTATTTGGCCTGAGCTGGATTATCTTATTGTCGATATGCCTCCGGGTACCGGTGATATTCAGCTTACATTGTCACAACAAGTACCGGTTACCGCCGCTGTAGTAGTTACCACACCACAAGACTTGGCCCTTGCCGATGCAATCAAAGGCATCGCGATGTTTGAGAAAGTTGATATTCCAGTCTTGGGTCTGATAGAAAACATGAGTTACTACCAATGCCTAAATTGCGGTCATCAAGAACACATTTTCGCTGAAGGTGGCGGTCAAAAATTAGCCAATAAGTATGGTGTTGAGTTATTAGGCCAATTACCTTTGGATAGTCGTATTCGCCAACATGCCGATGATGGTACCCCCCTTATGATAGCTCAATCTAAATCCACATTGGCACACCAATATCGCTCTACCGCACGGGCTATTTCAAAACAGTTAGCCCTCAACTCTGAGATAAAAGCAGACAATAGTATTGCAATTAAAGTGACTCCCTAACTAAGCGCTAGATAAGTGCCATCAGTAAAATTTTGGTACAAAAAAGCTAAAAAGTGTCTCACAAATAAAGCAGAGCTGTTATCAAAGTGAAACAGCTTATTGTTAAAACACTACTCTTTATCCAACGTTTTACTTTTGACAAAACCGAGTTCAATTGAAATGGCCTTCCCTGCCTTTACAAGAGGTTTAATCCACTCATTTTTTCGTCGTTGAATTGGTGCGGAGACAGATAAACCCGCAGCAACCTCACCGTATTTGTCATACAAAAGTACACCAATACAACCGACTCCAATCTCAGCTTCTTCATCATCAAAAGCATAACCTTGCTCAACACATTTCATACATTCATCTATAAGGGGATCTAATGTTGAAAACGTTTTACGTGTGTACGTTGGCAAATTTGTTCGTTGGGCATAACCATGAATGCCCTCTTCCCCTTCTCTTCCTAACATCATTTTACCCACACCGGTTACATGCAAGGGTGCGCGACTGCCAATAATTTGCTGAACATGCATCATTCTATTAGGGATAGTTTTTTCCACATATATAATCACGTCACCTTCACGAGTAGTGAGATTAATAGTTTCACCAAATTGATCTCGTAATTTTTCCATATAGGGAATAGCCACTCTTCTAAAGTCTATCGCGGTATTTTGATTACTACTTAGTCTTATTAAACGGCCACTTAATTGATATTTTCCCTTACTGTCTCTTTCAACAAAATGATTATCAATCAGTGAATGTAATATACGAAAAGTTGTTGATGGAGCCAAATTTGTGTCTGCACTCAGTGCTTTTAAGGTCACTGGCATAGAGTATCGTGATATTGAATCCAACAAGGCTGCAGCCCTATCAATGACTTGAATTCTAGATTCTGATTTAGTTTTTTGCATAATGTGAACAACCCCAAGCCAATTTAGAAGATAAATATTACAGCACAATCTATTCTATACGAAACACTGTTGATTTCATAATGTGGAAAATAAAAATATATTTTCAGCCACACAGCTCATTTTATAACTACAATATCACTATTTACAGATATTTTTTCACATTGTGGAATCAAACTAGTTTGCATGACATTAATCTTTTTCATAGAGTGAAGTGGAGTTAAGCGATTAAAAAAATCAATCTAATCGATCGATCAATAAATCAATAAATCAATATATCAAACAAGTAAACGCAAAGGTAAGTTGATTAATGGTTACCGATAAAACAGCAACGCCGTGATAAATGCGAGAGGAAAATATGAAAGATTCAATCGAACAAAAAATGTACATTCCGACCTACGAAGATGTGTTGGTTGCCCATGAACGGATTAAACCTTATATCCATGAAACACCAATATTAACTTCACGCTTTTTAAATGACTTAACCGGCACAGAATTATTTTTTAAATGTGAAAACTTGCAAAAAGCAGGTGCCTTTAAAGTACGCGGTGCTTGTAATGCTGTTTTTGGTTTAAGTGAAGAAGAAGCAAAAATGGGCGTTGCTACCCACTCATCAGGTAACCATGCGTTATGTTTATCTTACGCGGCTGGTAGACGCGGTATTCCCGTTACAGTAGTGATGCCTCATACCGCGCCACAAGCAAAGAAAAATTCGGTTATTGGCTATGGCGGTAAAATTATTGAGTGTGAGCCTTCTACCAGTTCTCGTGAAGCGGTATTTGCTGAGGTTGTGGCCGAATCGGGTGCTGACTTTGTTCACCCATATAACGACCCACGCGTTATTGCCGGTCAAGCGACCTGTTCAAAAGAGCTGGTTAGTCAGGTAAAGGATTTAGATATCGTGGTCGCGCCTATTGGCGGTGGCGGAATGATTTCAGGTACTTGCCTGACCTTATCAACAATTGCCCCTAACATTAAAATTTATGCCGCAGAGCCTGTTAATGCTGATGATGCCGCACGCTCTTTCAAAGCGGGACATATTATTGCAGACGATGCGCCAGATACAATTGCTGATGGCCTTAAAGTCCCTTTAAAAGACTTAACATGGCATTTCGTGCAAAACCATGTCACTGATATTTTAACGGTAACAGAGGAAGAGATTATTGACTCAATGAAGCTTATTTGGATCCACATGAAAATAATAGTGGAAGCAAGTTGTGCAGTAACACTCGCCATCATTTTGAAAAATCCTGATGTGTTTAAAAATCAAAGGGTTGGCGTAATAATTACTGGTGGCAATGTCGATTTAGATAAACTGCCATGGATGGAAGAATAAATTAGTAAGCAAAATAAAACAAATTCAAACAAACATTTTTGGAGAATACAATGACAACAGTAAACGATTTAGAAGTAGGTTATGACGTTCCTGCAATTCCTGGTATGGATGAAGCCGATATTCAAACCCCTTGTTTAGTAGTAGACCTAGATGCACTAGAACGAAACATAGTAACTATGGGTAATTATGCAAAAGCAATGGGCGTTCGTCACCGTGTACATGGCAAAATGCATAAATCAGTAGACATTGCTCTTTTACAAGAAAAACTTGGTAATAGCTGTGGTGTCTGTTGTCAAAAAGTGTCAGAAGCTGAGGTTTTTGCACGTGGTGGCATTAAAGATGTACTGGTATCTAACCAAGTACGTCAACCTGAAAAAATTGACCGTTTAGCACGTATGCCAAAATTAGGTGCGCGTGTTCTTTGTTGTGTTGATGATCTTGATAACGTTGCTGAGCTTGCTGCTGCAGTGGCAAAACACGGCACTGAAATTGAATGTTTAGTTGAAATTGATTGTGGTGCAGGTCGTTGTGGTGTTGGTGAAGGTCAACCGGTAGTTGATATCGCTAAAGCACTCGAAGCAGCGCCCGGCTTGAAATTTGCGGGTATTCAAGCTTACCAAGGTGCAATGCAACACATGGAAAGTTTTACAGACCGCCAAGAAAAAACTAGTCTTGCTACAGCTATGGTAGTCCGCACAATTGAAATGCTTAAAGCTGAAGGGCTTGAGTGTGACATCGTTGGCGGCGGCGGTACAGGTTCATATTATTTTGAAGGCTCTTCCGGTGTTTTTAATGAGTTGCAGTGTGGCTCTTACGCATTTATGGATGCAGATTACCAACGTATTCATGATAAAGAAGGTAAAAAAATATCTGAGTTTGAAAACTCATTATTTATCTTAACATCTGTCATGAGCCATACAAAAGCAGACAAAGCGATATGCGATGCAGGACTTAAAGTACAGTCTGTTGACAGTGGTTTACCTTACATCTTTGGTCGTGATGATGTTGAGTACATAAAATGTTCAGATGAGCATGGTGTGATTTCAGACCCTGATGGCATATTAAAAATTAATGAAAAATTAAAACTAGTACCCGGACATTGTGATCCTACATGTAACGTACACGATTATTACGTCGGTGTTCGTAATGGAAAAGTTGAAACATTATGGCCAGTGTCAGCTCGAGGTAAAGCTTACTAACTTCGTTGGTATTTTGTTTGAACGTTTCCCACTGAGTGAGAGTAAAAGAAGTTAAGTCTTGTTAAATAAAACACTTAAAAATAAGACTATATACACTCACCTTTGGGCCATTTCATTATGTTAGGAAATATAAAATGAGTAATTCTAATAAAGGCATATCAGTTATATCTGAAGCAGTATGTAGAAAATTAATGGGCCGTAAAGAAGCTTTTACTGCGGTAGAAAATGTATTTGCCGCGATGGCTAAAAACACCGCCTATAACTTTCCGGTGATACGTGAAGATATTGGGCATGCAGGTGCACTTTATGGTTTTAAGTCTGGTTTTGACCGTGATGGTATGGTGTTAGGTTTAAAATCAGGTGGCTATTGGCCAGGTAATATCGATAAAGGATTAACCAACCATCAATCAACCGTTATATTATTTGATGCCGATACAGGAAAGTTAAAATCTCTAGTTGGCGGCAACTACTTAACTGCGGTACGAACAGCTGCCTCTGCTGCCGTTTCTATCGCACATTTAGCCCGTAAAGATTCAAAAGTACTCGGTATCGTAGGTGCAGGACACCAATCTACTTTCCAATTACGTGCTGCTGTTGAGCAACGTGATTTTGAAAAAGTGGTTGGGTGGAATTTAACCCCTGCAAAATTGACAAACCTTGCAGCCGTTTGTAAAGAGCTATCATTACCTTTTGAATCAGTCAGCCGTGAAGAGTTGTGCGCACAAGCGGATGTTATCATTACCATCACTTCAGCATTTGAACCTCTACTTGATAAATCTTGGATTAAACCAGGCACTCATATTGCTTGCATGGGCACTGATACCAAAGGAAAACAAGAAGTTGATGCAAAATTATTTGCCTCTGCAACCGTGTTTACTGATGAATTAGCACAATCGATTACGATTGGTGAAGCTCAACATGCCATTGCCGATGGATTAATTCAAGAATCTGACATAACGCCTATTGGTGAAGTCATTAATGGTACTAAGTCAGGTAGAACCTTTGATGAAGAAATTACTTTATTTGATGGAACAGGCGTTGGTTTACAGGATTTGGCCGTTGCGAGTGCTGCAGCTGAGTTGGCAGAAGCGACAGATGAAGCCACTTACTTTAATTTATAAGTTTAAAATGTTAAGGGAATTTTGTTAACTAAAATTGCCCTTGTTTATTTGACAACTACTCGTTACTTAACTAATAAAGGAAAATAAAATGAACGTTAAATCATTTCAACCACCACGTAGAATATTAATGGGTCCTGGCCCCTCAGACATTAGTCCTGAAGTTCTAGCTTCATTATCAAGACCAGTAATTGGTCATTTAGATCCCCTGTTTGTTGGTATGATGGATGAAGTTAAAGCATTACTTCAATATGCATTTCAAACTAAAAATGAATTTACTATTGCACTTTCAGCGCCTGGCTCTGCCGGTATGGAAGCGTGTTTTGTCAACTTAGTAGAAGCTGGTGATAAAGTCATCGTTTGTCGTAACGGTGTATTTGGTGATCGTATGGTGCAAAACGTTACTCGAATGGGCGCTAAAGCAATTATAGTTGATTCACCTTGGGGTCGAGCTGTTGAAGTAGACAAAGTAGAACAGGCGTTAATTGCTAACCCCGATGCTAAATGTTTAGCCTTTGTGCATGCTGAAACCTCTACTGGCGCAGTATCTGATGCCAAAGCATTATGTGCGCTAGCACAGACACACGACTGCTTATCTATTGTTGATGCGGTAACATCTTTAGGGGGTGTTGAGCTGAGAGTGGACGATTGGGGCATTGATGCTATTTATTCTGGCTCACAAAAATGTTTATCTTGTGTACCTGGTTTATCGCCTCTTTCGTTTAGTGAAAAAGCGGTTAATGTGATTAAAAATCGTAAAACGATTGTACAAAGTTGGTTCTTAGATCAATCATTAGTGATGAGTTATTGGTCTGGTGCCGGTAAGCGAAGTTACCACCATACTGCCCCTGTAAACTCATTATACGGTTTACATGAATCATTAGTACAATTACAAAACGAAGGTCTTGAAAATCGCTGGGCACGTCATAGAGCCCAACATGAAACACTTGCTAAAGGATTAGATAAATTAGGTATTAAGTTTATCGTTCCTGCAGAAGAACGCCTACCCCAGTTAAATTCTATTTATATCCCTGAGGGTATTGACGATGTAAAAGTAAGAGATTATTTACTGAATCATTACAACCTTGAAATTGGTGCGGGTTTAGGTGATTTGGCGGGTAAAGCTTGGCGTATTGGCCTAATGGGTTATACCGCTAGAAGTGAAAATGTAGCCTTATGTTTATCCGCTCTTGAAGATGCTTTAGCTCAATAGATAACACTAAAATTCCCAATGGCTATTTTCATAATAGTCAATTTAAAATACTTTAAAATTAAACATATAATTAATATATTGATGCCAAAAATCAAAGCACGGGTTGCTCAATCAGGCTGACAAAAAATAAAAATAATTAAGAGAATATTGAATGAACAAGTCTATAAAAGAAGAGGCGTTAGCCTACCATGCACACCCTAATCCAGGGAAAATAAGCATTCAAGCAACTAAACCGCTAAACAATCAAGAAGACCTTTCTTTGGCTTACTCTCCAGGTGTAGCTGAGCCTTGCTTAGCTATTCGTGATGAACCACTTACCGCGGCTAAATATACCTCGCGGAGTAATTTAGTGGGTGTTATTACTAACGGTACGGCTGTGCTGGGTTTAGGGAATATTGGCCCTTTGGCTGCTAAACCTGTGATGGAAGGAAAAGCGATATTGTTCAAACATTTTGCTAATGTAGATGCTTTTGATATTGAAATAGATGAGCTAGACGTTGAAAAATTTTGCGATACTGTTGCGCGTTTAGAACCCACTTTTGGTGGTATTAATCTAGAAGATATTAAAGCGCCGGAATGTTTTGCAATAGAAGAAAACCTAAGCAAACGCATGAAAATACCTGTTTTTCATGACGATCAACACGGAACGGCAATTGTTGCCTGTGCAGCGATATTAAATGCCCTCAAGATTGTCGATAAATCAATAGGGGATATCAAACTGGTTGTTTCTGGTGCAGGTGCAGCAGCAGCAGCAGTGGCTTGTACAAACTTATTAATATCACTTGGTGTGACATTACAGAATACCTTAATGCTTGATAGTCGTGGGGTTATCCAAACACAAAGAAATGACTTAAGTAAATTAAAAGAGAAATATGCCTCAAATACACAGGCACGCACTCTAGAAGATGCGATGAATGGATGTGATTTGTTTTTAGGGGTTTCTCAGCCAAACTTAATCAATAAAGACATGCTAATGTCGATGGCAGACAAACCCATCATTTTAGCCATGGCAAACCCTGTACCAGAAATCAGTCCTCAATTAGTGGCAGAGTACAGACCAGATGCGATAATGGCTACGGGTCGATCTGACTATCCTAATCAAGTTAATAACGTCTTATGTTTCCCATTTCTGTTTAGAGGCGCATTAGATGTAGGTGCGACCACGGTAACTGAAGGAATGAAACATGCCTGCGTAAAAGCACTGGCGAATTTAGCGAGACAACCCTGTCCAAAAGAGGTTGAAGCTATTTATAAGGGTCAGAGCCTTATATTTGGTGAGGAATATATTTTACCAAAACCGTTCGATCCTCGGTTAATTACCAGTATTGCACCCGCTGTTGCACAAGCAGCCATTAATGATGGCGTGGCAACACTTCCATTTGAGAGCATAGATAAGTATCGTGATGGTTTGTTGAAATTATAACTTACTAATACAAAACTTTAATCAAAGTATCTAAAATTAAAAACAATCAAAATTAAGGAGTTAACATGAAACAATGGGTAATTTATCTTTCTGGTGAAATTCATAGCGATTGGCGTCAACAAATAGAGCAAGGTTGTCAGTCTCTTCCTGTTTTATTTACGTCACCTGTTACTGACCACGCCGCTAGCGATGCTGCAGGTGATCATCTAGGTCATACTGAGGATCCATATTGGCGGGATCATCAATCTTCCAAGGTTAACGCAATCAGAACTCAAACACTGATCCAACATTGCGACTTAGCTGTTATTCGATTTGGTGATAAATACAAACAATGGAATGCCGCTTTTGATGCCGGTTATTGTGCTGCTTTAGCTAAACCTTATATCACCTTGCACGATGACAATATCGTCCACCCATTAAAAGAAGTCGATGCGATGGCTCTTGCATGGGCAAAAACACCTAATGACGTAATTAAAGTGATTGAATATATCGTTAAATAATTAACTTAACCGTTAATCATAAATGAGAGTACCTCTATGGCAGAGTATAAACCTGTGTAACTGCACAGAAATTCTGCCAAACGT
>TARA_R110001583_G_scaffold113252_1_pt1 | contig 11922 bp, 12 predicted proteins | sample TARA_R110001583 | Tara Oceans TARA_R110001583 (sample SAMEA4398432) | marine metagenome | biome: Polar Biome; feature: [MES] marine water layer (ENVO:01000295) within the mesopelagic zone...; material: water (ENVO:00002006), including particulate matter (ENVO:01000060) such... | reverse complement strand
TTAAATGTCTTCCATTTGGTATACCTTTCTCTTCAGCTAATTTATCTTTTATTCTATATCCATTTAGGTCTAAAATATTTGGTTCACCTCCGTACTTTCTAACGATGGCTGATAGTATACCTGGCCCTTCAGGCGGAGTATTTGGTGTTGCTGTTTCTCTAAGAGGCATATTTATAAATGTTATTTTTATACCCTTTAAGTCATCGTGTTTAATATTTTTAAGTACTTCTGGCTGCTTCATATTATAATATATCGTTTACTTTTCTTAATTTAGAAGCGATAGGCTTTTCTGTTTCATATACAACTTTGCGACCATCACCTAACATTTTTTCCATAAATCTTATTCCTTCAACCATTCCACTTACATTTTCAATTGATGCTGGTTGGTCTGATCCATACGCTGTTCTGTCATGTGTTATATGGAATTCAATACATTCTGATCCTAGAGCTGTTGCACCTATGCAGGCATCTAGTCCACTATAATGATTAGAAAAACCAATCTTTTTATTTTCATAACTTATTTTCAAAGTTTTTATATGACTTAAATTCATTTCTTCAGCCTTTGTTGGATATGTACTTGTACAAGCTAAAATATATTCTAAACTATCTCCTAAAATATTAACTGCTGCATCAATTTCAGCTGTTGTCATCATACCTGTAGATAGTATTACTGGTTTTCCAGTTTCTTTTAGTTTTTCTAGGAATTGTTTATCTGTAGCCAGTGCAGAAGCAACCTTATGGTACTTTATATTACAGTTATTTTCAATATCTTCAATACTCTGTATATCCCAGCAAGAAACTATAAAATCTAATCCTTTGTCATTAGAATATGTTTCTAATTCTTTATATTCTGCTAGACTAAATTCTAAACCTTCTTTTTGTTCTCTATTGGTAGTTCCCCATGGAGATTCTCTATTAGCATCTAATTCTTCTTTAGTATATACTTCGTTGATAGTTCTTTTTTGAAACTTAACAGCGTCGCACCCAGACTCTTTTGCTGTTCTTATTAGTTTTTTAGCTGTTTTCATATCACCATTGTGATTAATCCCTATTTCTGCTATAATGTAGTTTGTCATTTTATTCTCCTTTGAATTTTATTATTGTTTTTTCTAAAGCTTTTGCTTTTATTTTTGCTAGTTCATATGAACGATAATTATTTTTGAATTGCATAAGTTTTGATTGTACTTCTTCTGATACAGGACATATTCCTTTTTCATATTTTATATTCTTATATATTTGTGGAAGTCGTTTTACAAATCTTCTTTCAGAAACCATTGGCTCTAGATATTGTACACTACATGCTCCATAAATACCATCACCACCTTGATTTACATATTCTGCCCTAAACTCTTTCCATGATACACCAATACTTTTATCACCTTCATATAATATTGGAACAGTCCACCATGTATGTTCACAAGTATTTGGAGTTTTTTGAGGAATTAAGTAATCGCAACCAGTATTTTTTATAACATCTAAAAATAACTGTGTTGATTCTGTTCTGTATTCTACGTTCCTTTCTAAATTTTCTAATTGGGCTAGAGCAATAGCAGAACTAAATTCTGATAATCTATAATTCCAACCTAGTGATTCTATTCTCTTATATTCAGGTGTTTGGAAATCTTCTTGATTTAGTTTAACCCTACCTTCGTCTGCTCTTAAGTTTTTGAATCCATGGCCGCCAAGTTTTCTACATTTCATGGCATATTCTTCGTTATCTGTTATTATGATTCCACCTTCTCCACAAGACATGTGTTTTGAATTTTCAAAACTAAAGCTTGCTATATCTCCAATAGTACCAACCATTTTTCCTTTATATTTACCAAGAAAACATTGAGCATTATCTTCTATAACTGGAATATTATATGCGTTTGCTATATTCATTATTTTATCCATATCTGGTGCTAGACCAAATAGAGAAACAGTTTGAATGGCTTTAGTATTGGGGGTAATTTTTTTCCTTAAATCATCGGGGTCCATTAACCAAGTTTCTGGGTCTACATCAACATAGACAGGTATTGCGTTTGCATGTAGTATACTTGTAGTATTCATTATAACTGAAAGTGCTGGACAAATTACTTCGTCTCCTGCACCAACACCAACTGCCTCTAGAGCAGCATGTAAAGTTGAAGTTCCAGAATTAAATGCAACTGCATATTTTGCACCAAATTTTTCAGCAAACTTTTTCTCTAATTCATTAGTCCAACTTCCGCCAGTTGCTGTCCATGATTCTGAGTTTAATACTTGTTCTAAGTATTTTAGTTCATTTCCGAAATATTTTCTTGGGTTTTTCATTTTTTTATATTTTTAATTTGTGGAGGTGATTGGACTCGAACCAATATCCTTTATAAACTAACAAGTGTTTTTCCAATTAAACTACTAAGTAAGATTTGAACTTACATTTCTTGCATTAACATTTATAATTATTTTAGCCAATTAAACTAAACCCCCGATTTTTTTATTATAGTATAATATAATAAATTTTTTTGACATATTAAAACTTATTCACCATAATATATGATTTTCTAAATAACATTCTTTCTTTCCATTTTTGTAGATCTGGTATACCAGACTTAGCATAATTAAGACACTTTATTTTTCCACTTTCCATTAATTCTTTTACCATTGAAATTATTAAATTAAACATTATTCCTGAGGAATGATATTGAGGGCTTCCCCATATAAATCCAACAGAAGATATCTCTCCATCTAAATGTATTGCAGAATATGCCAATAATTTTTCATTAGTTATTACTTCTCCTTGTCTATAATGTTTCAAATATCTAAATATACCATACCACTTGGTGCAGTGTAAGGGATCCTTTAACTCTCTATTACCCATCTTAGTTTTAGGTAATTCAATCTCATCAAATATTTTAGTATAATTCTCATTGAATTTATTACCTCCCCTATAGGCATATGCACCTTCTTGTCCTGGTATTTTTAGACTGTGTATTCTATCCTTATTTTCCTTATGTATTAATCTAATATCTGGTATATGGTTCATTAAATTCATCTCTTTGAAATAAAATCTAGATTTTTCAGATATTTTTATATCTCTTCTAACATTCTTAGGTAATTTTGAATAATAATCTTCATAATTTTTATAGTCTCTAAAAAATATATTATAACCATAACTTTTTTGACCAGTATGATTAACATGGGTTATAGTTTTTGTCTTTTTAGTATTAATAAAATTCTGTATTATTTTGCCATATTCTTTTCCTTTGTACCAATCAAAACAGTATTCACTATCCCATCCAGCATAATGATTCATATGAGAACCTATTACTGGATGAATAACCTCTTTTTCTCCCATTAAATCTACAGTAAGTAAATTATCCATATAATTCTTCTATTATTTTTTTATGTTTTGATATAGTATTTACTTCATCTCCATCAGTTTCTCTATCTGTTTGAATAGTATAGTTAATACCATTGTCATTTAGAGAACGTAGATGATTAAATATAGATTTGAAATCTGTTTTACCTGTTCCAGGAGAAACAGTTGTTCCATCATATAATCTATCCTTTATATGTACTGTATCTATCTTATTTATATATTTGTCTATATAATATTCATGGTTTATTCCTAAAGAAGTCATATTTCCTGTGTCATATGTTAACCTGAAATTATCATTACTATATATTATATCAGTTATTACATTATGATATGATTCTATTTCAAAAGAAAATATTAAAGTTGGAAACCAGTTATTTGCAAGTTCATTCATATTATCTATAAATCTAGCCCTCTTATCACCATCTGATAACTCTGATTGCTCCAATAACGGTATTGTTATTGTACCAATATTATTTTTAATTGCAGATTCACAAATTTTATGTAATTCTGTGAATAAAAAGGTTGAAGTAGCTATCCTTGTATCTACTAAATTATCTGCACAAATGCTGCCTATTTTTAAGCTTGATAAATCTTCATGGAACAATGGATTACTATCTCCTAAACAATTTTTTGTGACTAGCCAATCTATATGTTTAAGTCCCATAGTTTCTAAGTTCTTAAATTCATTTTTCCAGTTTTTTGGGAATTCTTGAAAGCCTCCATTTGGGGGCGATAATCTGCCTTGTAATATTCCTAGTTTCATGTTGTTATCCAACCTCCATCTACAGATATAACTTCACCAGTTACATAACTTGAAGCTTCTGAAGCTAAAAATAATAAAACTCCTTGTAATTCTCTTGCGTGGCCTGTTCTTCCAAGTACGGTATTTTTGTTTAATCTATCTAGTATTCTTTCATCTGGCTTATTTGTTGTACTATCTAAATTTGGAAAAGCTCCTGGGGCTATAGCATTACATCTTATTCCATACTCTCCTAACCAAGTTGCTGTGTATTTTGTGAGATGATTTACTGCTGCCTTTGTTGCTCCATAAGAAGGAGGATTAAATGATGTTGTTCCTTCATATAATTGAGGGCTTGGAGAAACTATTCCATACATAGAACTTATGTTTATTATAGAGCCACCACATCTTTTTTTCATGTCATCACCTATAATTTGAGTAGCCAACAATGGCCAATAAACTCCAGATTCTAATGACCTCATGAATTTATTTTTTGGGATTGTTTCTAATCTTCCGTCTTTTCCAAAACCTGTATTGTCTCCAAATTCGTATGCATTATTTACTAATATATCTACTTCATGGTATGAGATTATATTTTTAAGGGCAGTCTTAAATTTTTCATCGTCATAAAAATCAACTAATTCATAACATACTCTATTATTTCCATATTGTTTTTCGTATTCTTTAGTTTTTTCTACTATTTTATTACCTCTTCCCATCAATACTACATTTGCACCTGAATCTAGCAGTGCTGTACAGAAAGAATTGCCAAAATATCCTGCTGCTCCAGTAACTATAGCAGTTTTATTATTTAATGAAAATAAATTTTTTGTATCATTCATAATTTTAACCTCTTATTTTCCCCGCTAAAAAACTCTCCAGGGAAATTTTTACACATTAAACACATCATCCCACGTAAAAGATTTGTAATTTGGATTAAATAAATTATGATAATTTTGCTCACACATTTTATTTGCAACCATATACCAATCATGTGATTTACGTTGGGCCCCTAAATCTGTTTTATCTATATTTTCTTCACCTAATATGTGGGCTCTTTTACTAGGATTTTTTCTATTATGTACTAATAATATATTTTTAATTATATATTGTGGTATATTACCTAATACTTTATTTGTCATTTGCATAAATGCAGAATCTTCATGAATAAAAAATACGGATCTAGGTATATTTACTCCAGCCTTTATTACTTCAGAAGATATAACCAATCCACAACCATTAAATTTATGTGGAGATACTAATTGAACATCTAAATCCTCAGTTCTTTCATTTATCTCATTCATTTCTTGTTTATTCATATTGTATCGTAAGCTCCACCAGTTTTTAGTGTCTCCTTCTATGAATGGTTTATCTGTAAAGTCTGGATGTTCTAATTGTTTCCAACTATCGTCCCACATTTTACATCCGCCAAAAAATGCTAAATATTTAGGATTATTATTTTGTAATGATTGTATATGCAGATCATTTAATATATTAAATGTTTGTTTAGGAATTAAAGAATCAGATTCTCCCCACATTAGTACATCTACTGCGTCGCAATAGTTTATATTAAATTCTCTTCTATAATCTGCTATAGTATATAAATGATCTGTCCATTCTACTGTACCCACATTTAAGATACTTTTTATTTTTTTAGAACAATCTAATTTTTGTTTTTCTGATATACATTTTTCTAAATCTTCATTTAGTACTACAGTAAAATGCACCATTACTTCGCCATCATATTCATTTATTGCATCACGTAATGATTCTACATATTCTTCAATGATTTCGCATTCATACCATTGAACTAAACAGCCTATTGCAAATTTTGTTTTCATAACCTATTACTTTACCATCAATGAAGATAATTCTCCATCATCCATTCTAGTTGGACTAGCAAAATTAACAACGAAAGAATCTTTTGGATTAGATTTGCATCCTGTACCACCATCAACAGTCCAAACTTTTGTATCATCTTGAGTCATTTTTAAGAAATCTTTAGAATATATTTTACTATAATGTTGTAGTAATCTATTTCCTTCTTCATCATCTATTTCAGCTCTTTCTATATTTTCCCATTCACTTTTTGGAAAATAAACATATAGAGGTAGAACTCTCATTAATTTATCTATTTCTTCTGATGAAAGATATGGAGGTGGCATCCTTAAATCTGAACTAGATGTTGTATGCTTTGTTATATAGTTTGAATCTAACCAATTATTTTTTACAGCCACATCTCTAAGAACAGTTCCAGCATACGGTGTAAATATACTTACAGTTAATGTATCAAATCCAATTAAAGTTCTACAAAATTCTATAGAATCCATAACCATATCTCTAGTTTCTCCAGGCATACCAATTATTAGATTTAGACTAAAGGCTATTCCTGATTCTGCTAACATATCAAAGGATTTTTTTAAGTTTGCATTACTAACGTTTCTTCTTAATACTTTTTTTCTATATTGTTCATTTCCTGCTTCTATACCAAAAGATATTCTATACGCACCGACTTCTTTTAATCTCTTCATCATTTCAGGAGTACATGTTTCTGGTCGTGTGTTAAACCAAAATGGAAGCTTAAACTCTTCATACATATCACAAAAATCAAACACTTCACTCTTCTTTCTTGCAGTAAAACTATCATCTATAAAATACATAAACTCTGGTTTATATCTATCTATTGTATGAATTATTTCATCTCTCAATATATCAAAATCTTTTGTTCTAAGAAATTTACCTATGTCGGCATCTTTTGCTAGTGACATCTGCATTGGTGAGTTACAGTATGTACATGTAAATGGGCAACCTCTATATGTTTCTATTGGTACTGTCCTAAATATTCTTCCTCCCATAGGCCTATTAAATCTGCCTTCATCAAATAAACTAAAATCTGGTGTTTGTCCCTGATTTATATTTACTACTTGTCCTCTTTTATTTTTAATTATATTATTATCTTTTTTATACCATATACCTGAAACATTTTCATAAGATTCTTCTTTTCTTATTGCTTCTGCTAATTCTAGTATTACATTTTCACCTTCTCCTAAACCTATACAATTTATTAGTTCATTATCCATACACATTTCTGGAGCTGCTGTTGGATAAACTCCACCAACAATATGAGGAATATCTAAATCTTTAATAGAGTTCATTAAGGAAAGAGTTTGCCTATAGCAATCTTCAACTACAGAATATATTAAAAAATCTGGCTTATATTCTTTAACCTTTTTTCTAAAATCACCAGTTAAGTCTTCTTTTATTCGTACACCTAAATCAGCTGTATCATTAAACTCTCTAGCTTGAAGATATTTTACTCTATTCTGTGGACTTGAGTTTTCCTTTGCTACATAGTGGGTTGTATCAAATAAATCAACACTATACTTTTGACCCTTTAATAAATTAGTAAATATTCCAATTGCTAATGATGGTACTAGCATCATTGTTAAGTTTGGATAAATTAATAAAACTTTGAATTCTTCTTTTTTCTTCATAAAGATACTCTTGGTATTCCTTCGTATCCTTGATTCTTATCCGATACTATTTCTAATTGTATTTCTTTTTCTTTTAACCAGTAATATAATCCTTTTGTTGAATTTACAACTGATTCTAATTCTCTATAAGAGGCTGCTGTTTTCATATGTGTAATTTGTGTGTCTCCTTTGTAAAAATGTTCTTGAAAAATATTCTTTTTAGACTTATCATATCCATGCAAATCTCCAATATCCCAACCTATAGTAATTATTTTTTTACAGCCCATATATATTGCCAATGGAATTGCTAATTCATACATACAACCAGGACCCCATGGTCTTGCAAAAGAATTTTCTAATAACATAGAATCATAATCTTCCATTTCTGCAATTGTTTCTCCCATGTCACCATTATTTCTATATATTGGTAGCATAAAATCGCATCGTATATTATTATTTATTAAGTTCGTTGGGTGGGAAGGATCAAATACTAACCATGGACAAATAGTTCTATTATTTTCACCATAATCATATCCTTTATGATTGCAAAAATTTTGTATGTGAATATCTGATATATCTTTAAGAACATCATAAGATTGCTTTATTGCAAATGTTAGTTTATCGGAAAGGAAATGTTTTAATTCTTCTTCATTATGATTTTTCAAAGATGGTCCTGCTCCAACAATATATACAGTTTCCCCGTTAAAAGAATCTTTTAGACAATTTAATCTTTCTTCACTCTCATCTAAAAGTAAAAGCTTTTTTCTTATTTCAAATATTTTATTTTTCATCTAGAAACTCCATTGTATCATTCCAATTTTCAAATTTATATCCTTTATCATCTATATAATATCTAGCATGTGGTTTTGTAAAGTCTATATCAGAAATATATTTATCTAATTTATATTCTTTTAACCATTCCCATATTAATTCTGTGCCTGTTTTTCCGTCTATCAGCGGTCTTGTTGGATTTGCCTTGCATGTATAAATAACAATCCTATATTTTTTAGATAGCTCTATTAGAGCATCTTCTATACCATCAAATGGTTCTCCATAAATTGTTCCATCATACATCTCATCTCCATCATCTCCGCCAGCTGACCTTAAATAATCATCGTGTATGACTCCATCAAAATCTAATGCTAATGTTTCTTTACCTATAGATATTTTTTCTAAAAATTCTTCTGTAGAATTACTCATATGTTTCTCCTTTATATAAATATAATAAATTTTTCATTAATCTGAAACGTTTTTTAATAGTTTTTCAACTATTTTTATATCTTCTGGAATATCTACCGCGTGGGTAGTTCCTTCAACGTCTAATCCTCTTAATTTTATACCCATTTCTAAAAATCTTAGCATCTCTAAATCTTCATTCCATTCTAAAGGAGTTTTTCCGTGTTTTCCTCTATTAGAAAAAGCTTCTAACTCTTCTTTATTGAATGCAAAAACACAAACTTGTTTTTTAGCAGAAGATTTTACTGGACCATATTTTCCTCCGGGGATTGGGCTACGAGATTGATATATTATTTCATTTTCTAAATTTACAACCATTTTTGGTATTTTTACACTATCAATATCATCATAACTTTCTAATCTAGACATACAATTTATTACGTGATTTGGATATTTTTTCTTTTCTTCTATTATTTTAATTATATATTCTGGATTTAATAGTGGTTCATCTCCTTGAACATCTATAAAAATATCTGCGTCAATTTCCATAGCAGCTTCTGCTATTCTATCAGTACCAGTTAAACAGGTATCTGAAGTAAGTATAACCTTATATCCAGCCTCTTCTACTACATCTGCAATTCTTTTATCTTCAGTAGCTATATAAACATTTTCCTCTCCAACTGCTTCTTTTGCAATATCAGCAACTCTAATAACCATTGGCTTTCCTAATATATCTGCTAATGGTTTTCCTGGAAATCTAGAAGATTTATATCTTGCTGGTATTACAACAACCGATCTCTGTTCTAGATATGGTTCTAGCTTTTTCTTATCATATGATGTTTCATTTTTTAAGGATTCTAATGCACCTTTAAGATTTGAATTAGATATACCAGAAGTATTTATATCTTGAGCATATAGTGGATGGATATTATGTATTCCTGCATACATGTAGGTTGAATTTTGGCCCCAACAATACTTTTTCTGTAGTAAACTTATTGAATTTATTGAATCTAATAATTCACAAGAAACTGTTCCATTTCTATACATTAAAAGTTGTTCTGTTTTTACATTACCTACACCTCTACCCATTCCTAGTAATGTGCCATCTATAAAACATGCACCTTCTTCTATTGCAGCAAGACAATTTGCAAATGCTAAACCAAGATTATCATGGGTATGAATTCCGTTTATACCACCACCTTTAATTATTTTTTTAACATCATTAGGATAAAGTGAACCATAACTATCAGCAATGTATTCAGCTACCGATGGTAAATCATATGTTGTTTCAACAAATTCTCCTATCTGTTTAGGATTAAGTAGTGATACACCCATTAAATTGCAAATTACTTCATAGTCTTTTTTATATAAAATATCAACTAATTTAGGAAGATATTTTATTTCATCATATTTTGCTGCTATTCTGCATACTGAAAATGGAGATGTTGAAGCACTTTGTATGACTCTGTTTAATAATATAACATCAATAGAATTATTTTTTATATAATCTTTAACGTCTATCATAAAACATAATTTAGAATTTATAGAAATTCCATCCAATATAGAAGTAATAAATCCATCATTGCATTTTCTATATGGACCTCCTTTTATTGGTGATTTATATCCTAATTCTATTATATCTACACCATCATTATCTAGAGATTGTACTAATTTTCTAACTAAATGTTCATCAAATACCCAATCAGTATAGTATCCACCATCTCTTAATGTACAATCTAATATCTTAAATTTTGTCATAAAAATCGTTTTGTTGTTCTTGTTTTTTAATATCTTTATAATGGTGTAAACAATATTCTTCATTTCCAGGAAGATTTGCAAACTTTTTATAGCCTATTAACTGTTCATGTACAGGATTAGTCCATTTAATTCTATCTGGTTCATTTTTATAAATTCTCATCTGTCTGTCTGGAAAATTAACCCATCCTTTATCATTTACATTCCAACCCCATTTGGCAATATGTTTTGGTCTAAGACCATCAACAGTGTTTATTCTAGAAACCCAATATGCTTCTACATCAGGATTATTTTCTACCATCCAATGTAAACCATCACAAAGGCACTGGTCAGGATATTCATCAGCATCAATTAAGAATACCCAATCTCCTGTACATTTTTTTGTAAGGTAATTCTTTTGTTGTGCGAAATTTTTATTTAATGGATGATGATATACATTAACTAAATTCTTCCATTTATCTATGACGTCTAATACTGCTTTTGAAGTATTTCCTTCATCACATAATACAACTATTTCATCACTTGACCGTTTGTGTTTATCTAAAAATGAAACTAAAAGTTCTAATTCTTTATGTTCATTGCATACAGGTATAGCATAACTAATTTTCATAACCTATATTTCCTTAATAATTTTTGATACATCTTTATCTGATGTAGGAGGAGTCAAAAACTTGTTTTCTACTTTAGCATTAAATTTATAATCTGTTACAAATGAAGTTCCGATTGAAACTTTATTAAAGGTTCTATAACTATCTCCCCATTTTTTAGAAATATCTTTTTTTAATTTACTATAGTAAAACCTTTTAGAAGATTCTGCCATTTGTAATTTAGGAAAATCTACCTTTCTAATTTTTTGTAATTTTTTAATATACGCTAAGCCGATTTGGTCAGCTAATTGGTTGAGGTGTACGTATCCAAATTCATCTAGTGATAGGGCATGAACTTTATCCTTAAAGTTGGGATTTAATATTAACATCATATATTCTTTGGTAACTTTTGTTTCTTTTGGGGTGTATCTACAAGAAATAATCATTCCTTTTTCAAATTTATTTGAAGTTATTTGAATTTTATTTCTTACTCTAAGTCTATGTTCATTTATTCTTCCCATTACTCAGTATCCAAAGGTATATCTTTAGCCATTCCAACCCTTTTACATACACCCTTGAAATCATTACTATCATAATATTCAGCAATATCAGTTGCTAATCTAGTTGGATAAAATTCTCCAGGTTTTTCAGGTATTGGATATTTTTTTTGTTCTTCTTCAGTCATTTCAACTATAGGAGCATAACACCACTTCCAATCATCCTTTGTACCATCTGGATATATCATTCCAGTTGAAAACATTGCAGTTGTTGGGTACCAATATTGATTTAATAATATATCTGAAAATCTTAATTCTTTTATTAGTCTACTAGTTGATTCTTCTACTTTTT
>TARA_R110001583_G_scaffold193420_2_pt1 | contig 11924 bp, 24 predicted proteins | sample TARA_R110001583 | Tara Oceans TARA_R110001583 (sample SAMEA4398432) | marine metagenome | biome: Polar Biome; feature: [MES] marine water layer (ENVO:01000295) within the mesopelagic zone...; material: water (ENVO:00002006), including particulate matter (ENVO:01000060) such... | reverse complement strand
TGTCCCCCTCTTTACAGACTAAATATGCACCCTGTCAACACACAATTTATAATCTTGACCTTGCTCTATTCGCTAGAGGATCAAAGATCCAAAGCGAACCAAGCCACCATAGGTGTCTCGTCACATTCGTGTAACGATCAAGGTGCGCTATAAGAAACAAGCACAAATGACGATGCATCGCGATAACAATAACGATCGAGTAATACAAGATGTCCTTCGCACCAAGACACTTCGCTTTGCTCGTGCCGAAAGGAATCTTGTATTACCAAGCACCTAAAGGTGTCGATAGTGATTGTTAACGCTTTGGGTATAGACAGAAAATACATAAGAGAGTAGGGACTCTGTCCCCTCAGTCAAGAGAGAAATAGCTAGTCGCAAAGCGACGTCGACAAAGACGATTTCTAACTTGACTGATTCCCCTGTTCTCGCCGAAGGGCAAGGGAAGAAAGCGAGGGATGCTTTATTCCCTTGTTTAATTATAATAACAACTAACTAATGGAGTAACTAATGACTAAACTAGGAAATACTAAACTAACTAATAACAGTAACATTGAACTAGAAGAACAACTTACAAACTTAACAAGTTCATACAATGACGACCTTGTTAAACTTGCAATGGACTTCTTCAATACTGTAATTGGCAAAGGATACATTGACGCAGAAAAACAAGCGACTAAATTTAATGGCGAAAACAATCCTTACTATAATTTAAGCGCATTAACTCGTTTTGGATGGCAAGCGAAATACTCTGAAGGTTCCGTTGACTATGCTTGCGAAAGACTAAACAAAGCTGAAAAGGCAATGGATGATGAACAAGTGCGCGACCCAGAAAACTATCAGTCTAGTGAACAAGCTGTTAAATATTCAAAGGCAATGACACAATGGGAAAACGCCTTGAAACTCAGAACTTGGGATTCTTTGCTATATACTATTGCAATGAAAGAACCTTTCACTATGGCAAACTTTAATAATAGATGGCAACTATACCAAGACGCTAAAGGAATGAACACAACAGCAACTATTAAAGTTAATGTTAAAGCACTTAAAGAAAAAGCTGCATTACTATCACAACAAGCAGCTTAAATAAATATATAAAGAGGAGATTTATTCTCCTCTTTTATTTTATTTTTTTTTAAAAATTTTCGCTCGCTTCGCTCGCTATTTGTAGGCAATTAAATAGCTATTAATTAACAGACAACTGAAACCATCAGAAACAAACTGCGCTTAGCTTGTGTCAGTAGTAGTAATGACGGCGTCAGAACATCCATCAATAATTCATATTAAAGGAGAAAAGAAATGAAACTAGCACTATGGTTTGGAATCTTTATCAGCTTACAAATAATTGTAATGCTTCATCACTATCCAGAGATCATGGGTAGTTGGTCAGGCATATGGCAATTAATATTCATAGGAATAATTGGTAATTGTATTGTCCATTTATTCATAGTTATACCATCAATGGAGAAACATAATGAGTAAACCTGAACGTATCCTGAAGAAAATGATTGAACGCATTGAAGAGTGCAGTCAAAGCTGGGTTATGCCTTGGCATCAGAACGATTTTAGTATGCCAATCAGCATTAAAGGACATCAGTATCAAGGATTAAATTTAATATGGCTTTGGATGTGTAAAGACATGCAAGGCTATTCATCAAATCAATGGGGAACCTATCAGCAATGGAAAGCAATCGGCGGCAATCTTGGTGGACAATCAGCATCAGCATTTGACCAATATATATTACAACCCAAATTAATAAAGGATGACGATGACAATAGATTCCTTAAAGGATTTAAAACATGGGCTGTATTTAATCGTGACCAGGTCAAAGGTCTTTCTAATATTGAAAGCAATCAACCATTTCAAACAATGTATTCAATAAACCCAGATAAAAGACACGCCGTTCAAACATATATATCATCAACAAAAGCTGTCATTATTCATAAAGAAAACAAAGCATATTACCGACCATCACAAGATTTAATTAACATGCCTGATGTCAGTAAGTTTAAAGATGAATTGTTTTATTATTCTACATTGTTCCATGAACTTTCTCATTGGACAGGTGCAAAGAATAGATTGAATAGAAACTTCTCACGCAAAAGAAAAGACTATGCGTTTGAAGAACTCATTGCTGAAATGACATCAGCATTTCTTTCATCACAATTAGGTATTGCATCACAACCAACAGAAGATTGTATTACCTATATGAAATCATGGATTTCTGCTATGAAAGAACAACCAAAAATACTTTGGGATGCTATTACACATGCCAAAGATTCCATGAATTATTGCAATAATTTACAGCAATTTAAACAATTAAAGGTTGCTTAATTAGGTGCATTAATGCAGTATAATACTATATAATTAACCAAGGAGAACTATTAATGCAGTATATAGATGAAAGAAATGAGAGAGTTTTATGCGACACAATATGTTATGCTACCGAAGATCCAATTATTGTAGCGTCATATATAAATCGTTTAAAAGAATATTTTTATCCTCTTAATCACGGACATTTAGAATCACTTGAAGCTGAAGTTAATGCAAAGCTTGATGCTATAGCTGAAGAAGCTAAAGCAGAAATGATTTTAGATCACGATGAAAGGAGAGTGGTATGAGCAAAGTTATTAAATTTAAAAAAGCAGAACTGCAAACAGTAAATGTGACGGCGAAAGCTACCATTACTTTTCAGTTTGAAGGTGTTAGAACCAATGAACAAATTGAAAGTGAGTTCAAATATATCTCAGAAATAATGGATGATAATTTATCAGGTTGGAAATTCTCAATAAACTTAGACAGTTATCTACCATAAGAAAAAAGAAAGTGCCAATGGGACCCCAAATATCCCATTGGTTCTTTCGACTTCAGTTAATATTAAAAAATAGTTGTAACCACTGCATTAATGCAGTATAGTATAAATATGGAACCATATATAGTAACGCTTGTTAAAAAAGCACTCGAGATAAACGTGCCAATATTAGAAGCCTTTAAAGAATCAGGTGTGCCGACGTCTACTTACTATCGTACTATGAAAGGTTCAGAGTTGAGGTATAATACAGCAAAAGAGGTTATGGATGCACTTCACTCACTACAAAGAACCAATTCAAGTAACCGAGAATTGGGAAAAGATAATCACAAAGCTTCGTGAATATCGTAATGAACAAGGTATAAGCCAAGAAAATTTAGCCTTTGACATTGGATGCGAACCAAGCCTTGTTCAAAAATGGGAGACATATGTACGAGTGCCATCAGGATTTATGTTTAGTTGCTGGCTTGATGCACTTGGACTAGGTATTAGAATTGACAAGCTCAAATAAAAGAAAAGGAACTTACCACGAACATTGGTGGGTAAACATACTTAACCTTTGGGGATGGCAAGCAAGACGACAGCCTTTATCTGGTCAGCTTGCCGACTTTCCTGGTGATGTTGAAATCACTGTGCTTAATGAACGATTAATTGTTGAATCAAAATACCAAACCAACGGCAAAGGTTGGTCATTCATACATAAAATTCTCCACAAAAAAACACAAGGCTATGAACGTGATGTTCTTGTAATGAAACAAAGATCAGGTGATGCCTATCTTTGTGTCAATATTAACAATGACAAAGCACTTGCAATTTTGAGGAGAAAACTTAATGAGAAAAAACATTAAAGATAATTGGTACCCCTTTAAAATTAATGAAGAACAATATCATCTTGAAGTTCGTGTATGTAACGAAACTTCTCAAGTAAGAGTTTGTGTTTGGAATTGGGATAAAAAGAATAAGCAAATTGATAATCAAATTACTAATGAATGGAGAATATGTAATGACAATAACAATTAAAGAGATGACAAATGAAAGTATTGATAGGTTGTGAAACATCAGGCGTTGTTCGAGAAGCTTTTATCGATCAAGGTCACGATGCTTGGTCATGTGATGTCCTCCCATCAGATGTACCAACAAACAAACATATCCAAGATGATGTACTAAATGTTCTGAGGTCAGACAGCTGGGATATGCTTATGGTTGCTCATCCACCTTGCACTCGACTCTGTAATTCAGGTGTAAGATGGCTGAGTAAACCACCACCTAACAAAACACTTAACCAAATGTGGAACGAATTAGAGAAAGGAGCTAAATTATTTTCAGAACTTCTTAATGCTGACGTACCACGAATTGCTGTAGAAAATCCAGTAATGCACAAACATGCAAAGCAAAGAATTGAAAACTATCAGCCATTTGCACAAAGCATACAGCCTTGGCAGTTTGCAACTGACGACGACAGTTCAGACAACGTCAAGAAAAGGACCTGTCTTTGGTTAAAAAACCTACCAAAATTAATACCAACAGGAAATGTCGACGGCAGTACAGCCAGAGATGAATGTCATAAAGCAGCACCTTCTAAAAATAGATGGAAGATACGCAGTAAATTCTATCATGGTATCGCAAGAGCCATGGCAATCCAATGGGGAGATATGAATTATGTATAAAAAATACCCTAGTGCGTTGCGATACACTAGGGTTTAGGTAGTAGAGCGAGGTAGCTCTTTTAATGGGGGACAATTAAAACATACATGATGCATAAATGCATTACAAGTTTTAATACAAAGTAAAGGAAATCAAATGAGTTTTGAAAGACATATGGCAACAATGAAACTGGAGTTAAGCGATGGCATTATGAAATGGATATTAATATGTCTTGCTGATTGTGAGAATCAAAAAACAGGGCATTGCTTTCCATCAATAGATTATCTTGTTAAAACTTCTGGTGTATCACGATCAACAATCCATGTTAAGTTAAAGAAGCTTGAAGACATGAAACTTATTCAACGTCATGCTAATCGTGGTCGTTCAAATCACTATAGTTTTTTATATGAACTTAAAGTTATACGCAAAGAACCTGTCCGACAGCTGGACACCCCTGTCCGAGAGATGGACACTAACCTAGAAGTAACCAAGAATAAAGACGTCGACAAGAGCCAGCTTGTAAGTGTGTTTGATACTTGGAATCCTTCAGAAGATCAAAAACAAATCATAGATAATGAACTACCACATTTAGGAGGTATAGATCACAATGCAGAAATTAAAAAATATAAACATTATTGGAAAGATAAAGGCGTCGTCCACTCACCCTTTGCCTGTTACCAAAGTTGGTGTCGAAGAATCCAAGGCGTTAACATTGCTAACAAATCAAGAGAAGAACTTGGCAAGTGTAGTATTAGCAAAACAAAAGCCAAATCAAACAGAGGAAAAACTTCTCTCGCAAGTGCGTTTGGACTTAGCTTATCAGATTGAAATAGATGTTATGCATAACAAAGATTTTAGTAAAGGATTTGTACGCTATAATTTATTAAACCCTACAAAAGAAAACTTACTTGTAGCTTTAAAGACTGTTGAACAATCAATGGTTCCATTGCCTGATGATAAAATGCGTGAGAATTTATTTATTATGTACAACCTTCAACAAAGACCTAATGTTACACAGGAAGACCTAGAATCAAAAATAAAAGTAACATTAAGTATGTGCAAAGAAATACCTGCCGATCTTTTTATCTATCAGATTGGAAAACTGGCACGGCATAATTCTTTCTGGCCGACGTATGCTGAAATCTATGCACCTTTAGAACGTGACATAGAAGTGCGTAAAAACTTGCATGAATTACTGCATTTACGCACTATAACACTTGATTAACTGCACAAAATAGTGCATAAATAAACTATAACCAAGGAGATAAGTATGAATAGAAAAGGTTTTATTGGTGGCTCAGACGTTGTCAAAATCATGGATAAAAATAAATGGTATGAGTTATGGGAAGTTAAGACAGGAAGAAAAGAATCTGAAGATTTATCTAACAGTATTCCTGTTCAAGTGGGAATTACAACAGAATCATTAAATCTTAAATTGTTTCAAGATAATGTTTCACAACCCTATAGCAATACTTTTGAAACAGAATACCAGTCAACGTATGGAATTAAATATAGTAGTTTTGTTCCTTTAAAATGCATAGCTGATTGGCTTGTCTATGATAGCAGTGGAAATCTTTATATTGTTGAAGCCAAGCATACCTATGATAGAAATACTATGCGTAATGTTACTGAAACCTACATGCCACAAGTGCAAACATACATGCATGTGTTTGGTGTTGAGTATTGTTATTTGTCTGTGTTGTTTGGTAACAATAGGCATGAAGCTGTTAAAATTAATTACAGTCCAAACTATTTTAAAGAGATTATGCGATCGGTTGTTGAGTTTTGGACACATGTTCATAACAATATTCCACCACAAAAAACTAGCGAACCTTTAAAAGTTGTAGCAACTGATGACGTTCTTATCGATGATAAGATTGCCGTCGACAAATCTTCTAATAATGAATTTATGAACTCCGTACATACTTATCTTGATAAGAAAGAGGATGCTGATCTGTTTGATACAGCTAAGAAAACATTGATGTCTCATATTACAGACGACATTCACACTGTTTACTGTGATAAACTAGAAATTACTCGCTCTAAAACAGGACGGCGATCTATAAAAGTCCTCAATAAAAAAGAGAATGTAGCGTAACTACACTCTCTTAATGATAACCAAGGAGTTGACCATCATGTCAAAAAATAACACAGCACCAAAAATAAAACAAGCACCAGGAAAACCACATCCAAAAGATTTACCTGAAGCTTTCTTAGCTTTTCAACGTATGGGTATTAAAGCTTTAAAAAAGAAAAACAACCCTCATTTTAAAAATGATTACGCTGATCTGGAAGAAGTATTAAGTGCATGTTCACAAGCAAATCAATTTAATATTATACATTATTTCAAATCATCTATCACAGAAGGTGGCACTCTTATCATTGAAGCTGTTATGGAATTTGTACCAACAAAAGAACGTTGGACAATATCTATACCTTGTTATTGTGCTGATAGAAACAACCCTCAAAAACTTGGATCAGCAATTACTTACGCCAAGCGATACTCCTTATCAACCTTATTTGCTCTCTCATCAGCAGATGACGACGGCAACCAAGGTTCAAAACGTCCAGACAAACCATCAACAGAAAAAATTAAAGTTGAAAATGTTATGGACACAACAACAAACGAAGAGGACCCATTCTAATGGAAGACAATACTTACGATAACACCGATAGTGGTGTACTATGGCAACCTCATGCTGGTACAAATGTTAAAGCATTAGGAAGTATTAACAATAAGGGCGTTGAATCTGATGCTTTAATGTTAGAACAAAAAACAAAAGATGGTGAAATATACAATACTATTTGGTTAAAGATGTCTAACTTTTATATCAATGATATAACAGACAATCCAAATCAACCAAAATATGGAACCAATAAATTTGGTGAACGACGTTTAGCTGGATGGGTTAATAAAAAAACTGATGGCACTCCTTATATAAAACTTGCAGTATCAGACCGAACAGAATCAAACATCGTAGGAATGAATGGAGAAAAGCAAGAAGATAATACAGCTGAACCATTACCTAAACAAACTAATTATGATGGATCAGATGATGACATACCATTCTAAATTAAACGATGCATCTAAAAGCTATGTCGAAATGTTAGATTTAACATCTTATGCTAGTCTTGCTAAAAGATTAGACGATATAGCTGGTCCATTAGATAAAAATAAAATAACGTCTGACGCTATTAAAAGACTTATTAAAAAACATTCCATTGAAACTATAACAATATCAGGCGTTAAATTTTTATCACGTTACAATGTTGATTTATTATTGGAGAAACAAACAAGGAGAAGTAAATGAAAGTTAAAGAATTAATAGATAACATCAATGAAAGTGATGGAGATATTACAGCTATCAACATTAATGATGATGAGGAAACAGCTACTTTAAGAGGAGTGGCTGGAAGTACAGAGTGTTTTAATGATGATGTACTAGCTTTACCGAAAGGCAAGTATATTTTATTAAAAGCAATAGATACTATAACTGTATCGTAATTTATGGGGGGTGTTTGGGTTCACGGTTTTTTTATTTAACCCTTATTTTCCTACAGAAAAACATCCCCCACCATTAATATTTTAAAGGAGAAAAAAATGACAAAATCAACTAAAGACTTTAAAGGTCTACAAATAATCAAAGCAAATTTTAAAGGCTTGTATCCAAGCAAATTTAATTTAAGTTTTTCTAATTTGCTTGAAAGTAAATCTAAAACTCATAAGACAATAGAGTTTACTCCAAAGTTAGCAAGGAAAATTCTTACCACACTAAACATTGGAAACAGAAAAGATAAGCCAACACAAATAAAACTGTATGCAGATAGCATGAGAAATAATGCTTGGGATGACAATGGTGAAGCTTTAAAGTTTGGGTGGGATGGACTTTTAAAAGATGGACAGAACAGATTAAAGGCTTGTATCCAAGCAAATAAAAAGTTTAAGAGTAGTGCTTTCTTTGGTTTAGACCCAAAGTTTTTTATTAATTATGATACTGGTAAAAAACGTAATGCTCACGATGTTTTTCAAATTATGGGAGTTAAACATGCAAAATATATTGGTGGAGTTATACGCTTAATGCATGCGTGGGAAAATAATCAGACAAGTAGCAGAAATATTGTTATGCAAAATAGAGATTTGCAAAAAATATACAACAACGATATAAATAAAAATCTTTTAGAAAAATCTATTGTAATTGCAAAACCATTTAGTCGTAAATTTCCAATAAGTCATGTTGCTTCTTTGTATTACATAGCAAGTAAAAATTGCAATGGAATAGAAATTAATAAATTTATGGATGATATGAAATTACCATCTACATTAGGTGCATTAAATCCTATTAGAAAAGCGATTACTCATATTTCAGATATGAAATTTAATAAGCAGACGCTTTCTTCACATCACTATTCTATAATTTTAACAAGAGCATGGGATTATTATAAAAATAAAAAACGTTTATCTGCAAAAGATTTAGATATAAAAACAAATGACAGGCTATTTATTAGCGAGTTTAGTAAAGTATAAAAGAGGAGACTATATATAATGACTAAGTATTCAGAAGAATTTAAAAAAGAAGTTAGAGATTGTCATCGTAAAGGTATGCTTTTAAAGCAATACAAACATGATAAAATACACACGACTAAAGATGTTGCTGATAAATTTGGTCTTACTGTAGAGCAAACAAAAAACATTCTTTATCAAAAAAAATTTCCTAATCCTACAAAATATTGGGGAAATAAAAAAGGAATACATAAACATAGACCTGTTGCTTCAGAATGGAAAAAGCCTAGTTGGTCAAAATCTATAGACGATTTCAAAGGAAAGTTTATTGATGATCCGAAAGCTGAAGAATATGATAAATATGGCAGAATATAAATGGCTAACTCTGGAATAGAATGGATTGATACTTTATTTGATTGGTGTATCCATGCTTTGTTTTGGTTTGCTTTTCTTTTAGGTATCTCATACGAAGAGATCAACGTGTATCTTTTTGTATTTATAATGCCAATAATTATTATTATATCTTTTGGTTTTAATATTTATTTTTACAGGAGAATTAAACGTGAAAGCAAATGACATACTTCAGAAAGCTAAAGATGCGATTGATGATCGTGGTCCTAACTATGGCAATCCAAGAGAACATTTCTTACGCATATCAAAGTTATGGTCAACTATATTAGGCGTCGAAATCAGCGTTGAAGAAGTTGGAATGATGATGATGGGTGTAAAGATGGCTAGGATTATGGAAAATCCAAAACATTTAGATAACTGGATTGATATTGCTGGGTATGCTGGTGTAACAGGTCAGGCAATTATCGAAGATCAGATACTTCCTTTTAAAAAAGACGGATTATTTAAATAAAAGAGCCTATATAAAGACCCTTAAAGGGGTAGAAACTATAGTCTATGTATGATTGTGACCTAGTTATTCCTCTGCTTTCTTAGGAATGCAGTAAGCTTTGATAAACACCTTATCACCGGCGACACGTTGATGAGTGTTTTGTTGTCGTATCTTGGATGAAAATTCAAGGCACAAATCCAAATCATTGAAGTAAATCTCCTCTGTTATCTCAGTACCTTGCAGTAAAACTACTAATACCCATATAAGTTTCAGCTGTGATTGCCTAAAAGAATATTTTGTAACTTAGGTCCACGAGATTTTATTTGATCCCACCATTTAGAATCTTCCATTTGGATAGAAGCTTCATTAATATCAATAGGATCGGATTCAATCGCTTGCCAAAACTTTACAAACTTTGAAAAACGATTCCATCCCATATTGTACTGCATTGATAAAACAACAATCTGTACATTGTCAGGTAACTGTCTCCAACTTGGTTTATGTTTGTCTAGTTCTTGTGAATGTTTTTCTAAGTCTCTTCTTAAAATAAACTCAGCAGTTTCCTGGTCAATCCCTTCTTCTAAATTATGACCATAGCCAATAGTCAAAACCCCAACAGTATCTCTATAAGGAATTAAAACACAACCTTCGTCTTCTTTAATAACATCAACAAGGTTTTTCATTTAGCCACTCCCTTAGTTTTTTCAAACGATCTCAAACCTCCAATACCAAGCATACCCATTAAAACAGGAAGCATAACACTTGTATCGGCTTGGGGAATGACGACGCCAAACGGCGACATCAAAGGCGAGATAAGAAAGTTCACCATAAAACCAGCAACACAGCACCATCCCGTAGCTGGACGCCAACTTGACTGAAACCAGTTTCCTTTTGCTTCTTCTCTGTTAACAGATATTTGAGCCAAGGCTAATTCTTGTGCATGTTTGTCGCCAAGAGTAGCAATCTCGTGAGCAAGCTTTGCTTTTTGATCTTTATCTTCTACAAACTTGTCAAGCAATCCTGTAACAGGACCAACTAAAGCTGATACAATACTCATTTTAATATTAACCCCAATAATAAAACGATAGTTGCACCACCACTACCTAATACTAAATGTTCAAGTCTTCTTATACGCATAATAGTTTCTTTCCATCTCTCTTCACAGACAGCTTCATGTGTATCAAGTCTTGCTGATGCTGATTTCATTTATTTTGTATTTTCAACGAAAGTTTTAAACTCATTTTTTACGCTATCTGTCCAAGCTAAATCAGCAACTTCTTTAACTTGAGTGCCATTGAAATCAGATAAGTCAGTATCCGTATGTGTAAACTTTCCATCACTATCTTTGCTTGTATAATAAGGAACTAAAGTACCTCGCTGAAAAGTTCTTGAGATTTCCGTACCATCTCTTTTGATAACATGGGCTTTTCGCCATTCAATGTTCCATTTTGCTTTAACTGTAATACTGTCGTATTCTATTGCTTCTGTAAGTGCCATATTTTTTTCCTTTATGTTTTTAAACCATGTAACAGCCATTAATATATATGTCTGTAGTGGCATCTATATTTAACCAATTACCACTTGTTGCCGATATATTTGTAACTGTCGTGTCTTTTATAATAATGGTGGACGTATTGGGATTTATAGCTGCAAAAACTTGAGATGAATTAGAGCGACCTGTTGTTGGGTCTGCACTTATTCCAGCTACTCTTACATCAATAGCAGCATAATTTGTAGTAGTATTGGCTGAAGTATAGGGTAAATTACCTATAATAAGCGCTCCAGATGGACTGCTTTCAGCACTTGTATAAATATATCCATAGATACAAACCACTCTACCTATTTTTGAATAATACAAAGTATTGTAACTTGAGCTTATTGTAAAACCTCCAGAATCAGCATAAGCAGATGGAACCCAAGTTCCTTCTTCGTAGTCCGAAAATAATTCTGAAGTATTTGTTGTGGCATTGGCTGTAGCTGAAAAGTCTATACCATGACCAGCCGTTCCGATAACTAGATTACCATCGTTTACTTTTGCATTACCAGCTGTATCTATTGTTAGTGTAGGTGTTGTTCCTAATGTAGAACCTAGTCCTATTTTTAAACTATCGTCAGTATCGTCAAGGCCAAT
>TARA_R110001583_G_scaffold108280_3_pt1 | contig 11932 bp, 12 predicted proteins | sample TARA_R110001583 | Tara Oceans TARA_R110001583 (sample SAMEA4398432) | marine metagenome | biome: Polar Biome; feature: [MES] marine water layer (ENVO:01000295) within the mesopelagic zone...; material: water (ENVO:00002006), including particulate matter (ENVO:01000060) such... | reverse complement strand
GGTGTTGATGTAGCTCAACAGCCGCTCATTGTACGTTCCGGCAGGGGCGCTTCGCGCAGTAAACAACGCCACCCAGTCTTCATCGTAGGTGCCGGTAGTGCTTGTGACTCCACGCACACTAGCCTGACGCGCTTCCTGATTTGTCGCCATGTTAAGCCCTTCGTATCTTCATCCCGAAAGTGTCGGATTTGTCCGCGCCAGCAAGAACGCGCTTGCCCTTAGAGCGGAATCCAAGCTCGTTTCCGGCATGGATATTCAAGCCGGTGGGATATATTTCCGCTTTTTGAATGTCCGCATACCGCCGCTTCTGCCCCGACGTCATAGGGCCGGGAAACCCTTTCTTTTTACTCGTCTCCATCTTCTTTCTCCTTCTCTGCGAGAATGATGTTCATCGAAAAGCTGCGCCTCTCGCCGGACGACTTAAACGGATAAACCGTATGTTGTAGATCAGCGGGGAATATAAAGAAATCCCCCACCTTTGGCCGCACCATAAACGTCGGGCGGTTCATAAACGTCGGGCTTCCGTGCATAAACTCGATATGCCCTGCTGACGGGTAGTGATCCTTGTCATCCTCGTTCCACTCATCCTGCATACCCTCAGGCATCTGTAAATAACCCACGCATGATAGCTCTGCGTTGGTATGGAGATGAATCGGGTTAAAGTCTGCCGCCTTCTGCTGGACGTACCACGCACTCTGAATCTGAACTATTGGTTTGATATCTTCGGCTATCGGCTTGCAGTGCCGCTCGGCATAGCTGTCAACGTACCGAAGGGCAGTATCCGTAAAGAACCTTGAATGAGGCTCAAGAACATCAGTTGGAATCAGGTTTTCTGATTCTACTTTGCCGACGAGCTTTTCGCTCCAGTCAGGCCCTTCCGTCCCGCCGTCTAGATCAGCGTTGAAGGCATCAATAATATCTTTGGGAATTGTTGCGTGTCCGATAGCGGGGCCGAATGGCCGCATACACACAACTTCGTCTGGGAAACCTTGGCCGGTTTCATGGTAAATAAGATGTTCAAGCGAAATCATTTGTCCACGTTCCTCCAAATGTTTCGTCGTAGTCTAGTCTTCGTTCTTCCCATTTTCCAGCCCTGCCTGCGATTGGAGTTCCGCAAGCCTCTCGGTTAGCTCGTCCCTTCTTTCTGATCTAGTCAGTGCGCGTGGCTCTCTGGCCGGCAGATGCCAAACCGTTCTGGCAACGGCGTCATGTTCAAGTAACGACTGATCTAACAACCTGACTCTATCAATTAAGCGAACCATAATAACTTTAATCTCTTTGATTTGCTCACTGACATCGCGTTGTTCTTCGTCAATTTCAGCGCCAATAGCTGCAATTTGTGCTGTCAAATCAGTAGAAAATTTAGTCAGCAGCCATTTCAATACAAACCATAGCGCGTATCCAAAAACTGTCGCCGTCAAAACAGGTATGCCAACCGTTTCCAGCAGCTTGGTGAACTGCGCGACGGACATTTCTCACCTCAAAACTAGAGAAATCAGCAGTAGTAAAATCGCTCCTGTTGATGTCAAAAGAATCATCTCAACACGCCGCAGCCGTGCGTTTTGCTGACGGGATTCAGATGAACATGACGCCAGATGTTCCCTGACTTGAAGCGTCAGATCATCTACGCGGTTATGGGCGCTGGACGCGCTTCGTCTGTCAGTCATATGTGCTTAGGGTTTATCATGGTTGGAAATCCGCAATTTCGAGTTCTTGGGCAACAATCGCATTGTAATCAGAGTTCCCGGGAACAGCAGGGATGACAGTCGGACGCCCATCGACTTCACAGCCGATTAGGGTTTTTGCCTCGTCCATCCATCTTAAATTTTCCATCTTAAAAACCCTCCGCCGATAGTGTGATGTAGGCTGACGTATTGTTCCAATTTGCCAGAAGAGAGCCTTCACCTGCCGTCAAGCCTGAGCCAACTGTAAATTTAACTCTACATCCGGTCGGGTGTATTTCTTCCGCTGTCACCGCCGACGTTTGAGTGTCCGCGCTTGCTCCGTGGGTAACGCCAAATTCTGTCGCTCCAGAAAACGCTATCGTCGGAGCAACCCGCTTTTCGGTGTAACCATAAAACCCTGCCGCTACAGTGGTTGAGCGGTTGAAGGAAGTTGCGAGCGGCGAATAGGTATTACTGTTAATTCTTTTCTCGAAGTAATACTTGCAGATTTCAAGCTCTTCCTCGTAGCTACGGGGAATGAACGGTGTCGCAATCTGTCCTGGTTGGAGTTTCACATTGGCAATTCCTAAGTAATTATTAGCCGTTGCGCCCCAGTTTTGAGAACCAGACGTATTCGCGGTGTTGGAGATATTATTTTCCCATGTGTTCGCTGTCGCTTGCCTGCTTGATCCGCCAATCAAGCCGACACCAATTTGCCAATCTACGCCAGTCCCTGGATCAATATCAGCAGTGCTGTCTTCGGGAATAACAAGGCTGACACGCTGCCATACCGCATCGGCTGTTATAGTAACTTGCCCTATATATTGACGAGCGGTCCCTTGTAGGGTCTTCACTCCTAAAGCAAGTACATAGGGAGCATCTGGTGTGGCTAAATGCCCTATAACGTCCATGCTAAGGACGGCGTTCTCAAACAACCCGTCCGTACCAAGAAAGCCGCCCCCATTATTACCAATAATTGTTTGCCGGATATTCCCTTGATCAGTAGCGTCCGGCGATCCTCCCGTGGTGCATAACCATTTACCCCACGCTGATTTGGCATCTACGCCGCCGTTGCTTTCTTTGCTGTAAGTCCAGATTGCGGGCGGCGATGCACCTGCCGCATATAACCAGCGATCTTGAATTACCACTGTCGAGTTCTGCAACCCTGAACGTGTGATATGGCTGTATTGATCGACAGTAAAACTCGCATTCTCAATAGCGTTTTGTTCAATCGCTACATTGGCGTGGCTGATGATGTGGAAGTTCGATCCGTCACAAATTAGAGTAACTTCCGAATGCTCGTTACGGAGCTTGAGATCAAGCAAATCATCTATTTTCTCAGTGCCGTTTGGGTTGATCGTGATCATAAATTTAGTTGCATCGGATTTCTTCAGAGTAACCGTAAAGCCATCACCCAGCGTACCAGCCGCCGTTAAGGCCACGGCGTAATCAGCGGAAGCTGCCGAACATAAGATCGTTGAACCATCGTCACCTGCGACGACGGTATACGCTGCCGTCTTGGCCGACGTGGCTGCTGCTGGAGCGCCCGAAGCGCCAGCGGCTACCTGACTCGTCATCTGGAAGTTGGTGCCGTCGTAAACCACCGTGACGATAGAGCCGCTTTCGATGTCACCGGACGCAACGTCCTGATCGTGCAGCTTCTTGATGGCTTTGACGCCAAGCCCGTTCACATTCAGCGTCGAAGCCGTAGTGTTTGCGGAACCAGACTTAAAGGTGAATTTCTGCCCCGAAGCGTAGGCCGTTATCGCAGGACTTAACGCAATAACGTGGGCGTTAGCCGTTCCGGTATCTGTAGCCTGATACGCTGGAGCGTTGCTCTGAATCTGGTTAACGGTAGCAGCATCTGTTTTCGCTGTTCCGTCTGCCACCGCTGTCAGGCGATTGCTGCCAATATTCAGATTGCCCGTTGCCGCATTGCTCCCGCTCTTTTCAAGCGTGGAGTTTATGCCGCCGGCCAAGTCCTGGTCGTGCGTATCGTGCCGTGCCGCCAGAATCTTGGTTCCGGCATCACGATCTTGCGCCCACAGGGTGGCTCCCGTGTGAACACCGTTAGTTCTTGTAAAAGCTCCACCGCTCCAAGGCATTATTCAGTCTCCTTATATGGCTCCGCGCCCTGTTCTTGGATTGTACATGTTTCGAATGTCCAAGGGGGCATTCTGAGTATTAGGCAGCAAAGCTCCAGCAATAGGCGGAGCTATCGGTCTCCTGATTACAGTTTGCGCTCCGCGACTACCGCTGGCGGCAAGCGCCCTAGCAAGTTCTGCTTGACGAGCAGCCGCCGCACTCCCCGCCATTCTAGACCCTTGGGCAATTACAGGTGCCGCAACAGCCCCCGCTGGGCCAGCTACAGCACCCCCAAACGCTGCGCCTACAGCGCCCCGCAACGCGCCACTTGAAAAAGAAAATTTACCCACAAATTCCATAAGTTGTTTTGCTGTTCCACCTTTTACGATGCGTTTCATAACCGCCTTATCTTCGTCGCTAAACCCTCTAAGTTTGGCTTTATTGTTTAATAGGCTTCTAAATCCGGCTTGCAACCCTTTTTCAAGCCCTGCGCCAGCAAGTTCTGCTTTTGCTATAATGTTTTCAATTAATTCAGCGCGTTTCATCCTTGCCCATACAGCTCGCCCTCGCTTTGTTTTTGCAGCAACTCTAGGGTCAGACAAACGGCTTTCTACAAACCCATCAAATATTTCTATCAACCTGTTAGCTATTCTTAAATCATCGTCCTTACTGCCTAGTGTCGGTTTTGCCGCAGCGCCCAAATTTCTTCTGGCAAGCATAACAGAGCGCATATCGCCGCCCGAATTTATTAGTCGGTTGGTGGCATATTTTAACCCCGATATCGTGGCTGGATGAAGCTGTGTATCCGCAAGTCCTTCTAGGTTTGCCTTTTTTTCTAGGATGTAAAGCAACCTCATAACATCATCTTCTTCAAGCCTTGCCCCACTGCGACGAGCTTGATTTAATAGCCTCCCCCCCTCCAGCCTTAATGCCTCGGTTTCGGGCGCAGATTCGATAACCTCTTTATCAGAAGCCTTCTTCGTTTTAGCTTTAGCCTGTGCGCCGGGTATGGCGTAATCCAAAGTAAACTTAACAATGTCCTCTATGTTATAGTCACCCCCCTGCCCGACATGGCCCGGCAAAAGTGCCGATTTAGTCATGTCCGCGACAATTTGAGGGGCAACCCAATCCAACCAATCGATGTCCCCATCCTGTCCTTCTAAGGCTCCCTTTGGGTAGGGCACAACAGACAAGCGTTCTATTTCTGGATCAAGCCCGACTACATCTTCAGCACGATCAGATAATGTCATCGGAGAGCCAGAGTCTGGTGGAGGAGGCGGCACTTTATCCCCCCCGTCTCCCTGTCCTTCTTCTGAACCCATTAACAGAAGCTGCGCCTCTGCAAGAGCAATAGCTACATCTACATCGTCGTCTTGAGGGGCAGAAACTGGTTCTGTAGCCATAGAACGATCCCTTATTTAAGGTTTCTTAAGGCTTCAATATACAATTCAAGATCAGAACGACTCAAAGACTTTCTATTAATAGCCAGTAATTCTTGTTGAGACATTCTAGAAATACGCTCAGAGGGCGGCAACTGAGATTGCTTGGTAAGCCCGCCCTGAGAATTAACATCCTCTACGGGAGCGCCAAGAAAAACTTCTGGTTTGAACAGTTCGGGATCAATCTGATCCAGAATACTTGATTTTTCCTCGAACCCCCGGCGCGAATATTGTTGTTGTACGCTGTAATTATAAAACTTCAAATTGTTTTGATAATCTCGCGCTTTGTCATGGAACATCCGGCTTATTTGTGCCGCCACCACCTCTGGATTCTGTAGCGAAGTTACATCGCCGCCAAGGTTCTGCAAAACACGCAGCGCATCCTGTTCCGTCATAACGCCGGGACCAACTGTAATAACCCTCGCTCCTCCCAAAAGCCCTTGCAACTGCCCTTTCATTATTCTAAGAGCCAGTTCTTTTTTAGAGAGGTCCATTTCTTTTGATTTGTCGTCAAAAAACGTCTTGTAATAAGCAACCAGATCATCAGCCAAGCGTCTAACGCCAACATTTGCGTCCCCTTGGTTTTTCATGTACCGCGCATACGCTTTTATCTGGATTTCATCAGCAACAGTAGCGTCGGCTACCTTCTTAAATTGACTAAAACTTGGTATGCCTACGCTTAGTGAACTCTCTGTTCTTGGCACTGCCCCCGGCGGTATTGCTTTGTTTACTATTTTCCCGTCCACCAACACGGGAATATATTTGTCGCCTGTCCATCTATCGAAAACAGCCCGTCCAAGAATCTTTCCACCCTCTTCCCAAATGTCCCCGTTTTGAAATCTTCTGGCCGGAGAAACGAATTTATCTATCGAGTCTCCTGCCTTAAAACGCGCCTCTATTTCGGCGTCTGTCAGGTATAGATTGTCTTGTTCCCCCTCATTATTTGTTACTGTTACCCATGACTTTGATAGTGCTTCTACGGAACCTTTGGGGCCGTAGTTAGAGGGATTTTTGTCAAACTCGCTGCGTGGAATTTTAACATTTTTGTCTAATGTAAAATCGTAAGCATCTATAATCTTTCGGCCCTCGGCGGCGATATCGTCGTTAAGTTTTGACGCTCTATCTCTTAGTGCGTCCACCTGTTTCCAATTTCTGTCCCGCGCTGCCCGTGCCATCTCTTGCTCTATTGCGGCCTTTCGGTCAGCTAACTTTTCTCCTCGGGCAGCAGCATTATCTTCTAGCTTCCACTCTCTATCCTCTTTCCGGTCAGCAAGATATCGTTCTAGCTCATCCTCCTTTAACGACGCTTTGTACGCCCTTTCGTCGAAAACAAGCCCCCTTTCATATTGTCTTGTATCAGCAGTTTTAACTCTTTCCCGCTCTGCTTCGGTTGCCTCTGTAGCAAAGCCTGCTGGGTCCAATAAGGAGCGAAGCTGTTGGACTTCCGCAAACAACTCAGGATTATTAGGCTCTCTGGCAAGTTTCTGCCCCACTTCGCCAAGACGATTCTTAATATCCCGTTCCAGCCCCGCCTGAGTCAGCGTATCTCCCTGCGCCTTGGCAGCAGCCAGAGCCGTTTGATATCCCCCTGCAATACCTCCGGCTTTCTCAAACACACCAGCGGGAAGAGGTTCTATGGCTCTTTGTGAGCCATCATTCCCGATAGAATACTGGGTCCGCATCATGGCCCCCGGCCCCGGCTCTTGCATTTGCGTTTGAATAAGCTGATCCGGCCTAGCACTTCCCACTTTCAGCAACTGAGCCATAACTTGAGCCTGTGCCGCCCTCTGCTCCGCTTCCCGTTGATCTGCTGCTGACGACGCCATGCTGCCCCCATAGGCCGCTGTAACGCGTTGCAATGCTTCGGCCAAAGGATTAAACCCATACGGGTTAGCGGGGGCCTGTATTGGCCTTAACGCTTGAGTCTGTAACGTATCAGCAAATCTTCTCCGCCTTTTTATGCGCGGATCAGGGCGGAACAGTCCTGTTGGTGGGAATGCCATCAGCCTCGCGCTCCCAGACTTGCTGCCAGCAACGTCGTCGGTATGCCAAGCGCCGTGGCCTGTTGCTGTTGCGCCCCTTGGAACCTAGCAAGCCTGTCGGCCTGTTGCGCTGCCGCCAAAGCACCAAGATCAGCCGGAGGTGGCCCCGCTACAGGGGCAAGTGAACCAGGCCCTTGCGCTGCTGCCTGACTAAATGGAGTCGTCCCCGTCAGCATTGCCGATAGTTCAGTCATGGGCTGCTGACGCTCACGCAGACGTTCGGCAATAGCACGATCTCTGGCTTGTTGCGCGAGCGCATACTGATTCTGGGCTTCTGCAATTTGCTGCCCCCTCTGGCCCGTCGCTACATCGAACTCAGTGCCCAGTTCCTGTAGCTGCTGTCCACGGCCCTGCAATATGTTTCCGAGTATGTTGGATTGCAGCGTCTGGCCTTGGAATACGGCTTGGCTTGCCAGATCGGCCAACTGATCATTTTTCTGTTGCCGGAATAGCTCAAGCTCTTGATTAAAGGCACCAGAACCCTCTGGGATGCCAGAGGTAATCAACTGCGTCCGTAAAGCTGCTTCCGCCCTGTCAAACTGTGGGTTCAGACGCGCCGTGGCCCTGTTGAAGAACTCGTCCGCCGCGCCCGTCGTGTACGTGTTGAGATCAGAGTATCCCGGCAGTTGATAGCTTGCACCGGCTGTTGAATAGGTTGGCTGTGCGCCAAATTGATCGTAGGTAAACGGCGCTGGTTCCCCCGGAAGCCCTGCTGTAGTGAAGGCACCTCTGTCAATCTGCCCAAGACGCTGTTCTGCCAAACCCTGTAAGCCGCCTTGCAGACCTGCTTCCTGTACTCGCAAATCTTCATAGGGCTGTGCAAGAGTGTAAGTGCCCAGATATTGATCTGGCGCAGTCTCCCGGAACGTTGTGGTGCTATACGGCGTAACAAGATCAGGACGTGACAAAGCCGTTTGAAGTCGTGCTGCGTCTTCATCCAAAACCTGTTGATCTTGCTGTAACTGCCCATAATTTATGGGAGGTGGCGGTTCAGGGCTGCTGAACATGTCTCTAATGAAGCCCATAACCTAGCTCCTTTCTTAAAAGCACCGCTGTTCGTTTATAATCAGTTAATTCACGTTCCCAGCCGGGGCGTCCAATAATCTCTAAAAACCGGAAGTTCCGCGCCTTGGCAAAGTCGCAGATTTCTTCTTCTATCTTTTTAAGCTCCAATAGGTTGCCACCGGCCAGTCCAATTCTCAAGGAATCTCCGAAGGCACACGTTACAGCAGCAGATTCCAAACCTTCAAAAAGCGTAAATTCACCTTCGTCCAAACCCTGCTGGACTTCTTCCCGATTAACACACTCGAACCCTTCTGTAGCGGGTTCCAGCAAATCCCAAATGTAATCACTCATCATAGGCCGACACCAACTTCATAACGGACATCTGTCGCAAGCCACCTCACAGACTGCTGTGTGGTGCTGGTTCTAACACGCACAGCGGCATTCCAGCCAATGTCGGCAACACTGAACCATGCCTGTTGCGTAGTTATCGGACTACCCCACGTTGCAGCATCCCACGTTGCTGTATCCCAGGCTGAAGCAATACTGGATGTCGTGCTGGGCGTGAATGTCGTTGTGCCATCCCTGAAATCCGTATCAAAGCCAATGCTTACTTCCAGATCAGCGTCACTCGCCATAACGGGACGAATCGCCGTGTACCGTTTGGGGCCGCTTCTGCCGCCAAAATATATAAAAGCCGTCTTGGCAACTGCTTCTATGGCAGAGCCAGCGTCATCTGTGCCGCTATCCGCCTTATGAACTTTGGTGTCACCGCCAAAATATAAATCGCTGTCGTAAAGCGCCCAGACGTAAGCGTTCTGATTGGTAAATCTAGCCCACGCCCCCGTATCCAGATTAACGACATACTGGATAAAATCCCCCGACGTGGAGTTTGGGACGTTTACTGCTGCGTACCCACCCTTGGGGTAGACGATTCCCTGCCACCCAAATGTATCCTTGAAGGTGACAACCGAGTCGTTGTAGCTGTTACTGATTTTGTCGCTGATAGCGCGATTGGGAGCGGCTTCACCAGTGCCCAGCACCTGTGTCATGGGCAGAAGGCCGTTCTCCGTCACCAGATAGCAATCAGAACCCACTTTAAGCATACACCGACGCCCTATGGGACGCCCTACCGTGTAAACACCTACAAGGCTCCACTTCGTGGCGTCAGACGGATCAGTGCCGCTGTACATGGCGATCTCGCCCTGATCCGTATAGAACAGAATATTGTCGTCCGGGCCTGAACCGCCGTCGCGTGTCCATGTGCTGATCGCCATGATCTTGCCGCCCTTGCTGAACACACTGCCCAGATTGACGGATGCAACCGTCCCGGCCACGCTGTTCACCGGCAAATAGCCGTATGTCAGGCTGTCCGTCAGGACGAAAAACAATCGCTCCTTGTAGACTTCAACATTGATAACATTCGCAGCGGTGATGCTGCCGAGTGTCGGCGTGGCCCATGCGGAACCGTTCCAGTGACGCGGAGCATCCTCGCCGTTGCAGATAAACAGAAACGAGCCGCCCGAAGTTGTCATATTTACCCACTGGAACTGGGCGTTTGACAGGCTGGTAATGACAGCAGAGCCGACTGAACCGGCACTGGTTACGTTGTAGACAGCAGTGCCGCTCGCAGCAAACATCGTGCTTGTCGTCCCGCTGGCGTAAACCATTAAGCTCTGAACAGTGGACGGCAGTCCGGTGACATGATCGTCGTAACCGTTACGCACTTGAACATGGGAACGCGCCGGAAAGAAGTTATCCAAGCGGATAGCATCGGTTTCTGGCAACAGATCGACAGAATCACGGGTGTTCAAGCCGCCAATAGGCGACGGCACTGCGTTGCTTTGGGCTGTCATGGCGAGGGGGGAAGTCGCCATTACGCTAATCCTATCCGTTCTCGGCCAAACTTCTCATTAGCCAGTATCCTAGCCAGAATCTCCGGCGGTATTTCTGCAAATTGCCTTTCCGTACTATCGGGAACAAACGGCTCCGTTATAGGCGCAGGTTGCGGCGGAACAAATACCTCCTGATTGCCACCTGCCTGGGGGTCTTGGAAGCTGTCACTTGGCGTCTCACCTTGGGAAAGGGCATCTCCTATAGAAAAACCCGGTAAATCCGGCAATGATCCGGTGATATCTTCTCCTAAAGCAGTGGCACGTTGCCCAAGGGGATCAACAACATTTTCATTAAGGAAGTCACCCACAGCAGATGCACCGGCCCTGACGCCGCTTCCAAGAAAGTTGCCCAAATCCTCTATAGGTTGGGTGGCAACATCAAATGCTTGGTTAATAGGATCAGTGACATTAGTTTGAAATCCTCTGAGGGCTGATCCTATCATTCCTGTGTCCGCTCTAGCGGCGTCGAATGCCATTCTCCCCAATGTAGGATATCCGCCCAGCATTAGCGGCACCCCAATAATAGGATGTGCAAACCCGGCTATGGTGCCTAGCAGCGAAGGAATTAGCCCCATATTCATTCCAGCCGGAACGGATACGTTGCTATGAGGATCGTTTACCGAATAACCGCCTGTCCGATCTGAATGTTGGTTTACCGCAGCAACTTGCCCCGCAGTTGCATCTTTATTGTGTCGAGCCAATGTAGCGGCAGGCGAATAATATCCAGCCGAGAATGGACTAGAACTAATATCTTTACCTAATTCAGTGACACCAGCTTCCGTCCATGTGCTTGTGCTTTTGTTATACAAATTAGGATTGTTAATAGCTCTTTCGATATTTTTAGCTGCTATTTCATGCAGTGCCTCTGGAGCAGCAGGCACAGACGCAGGCGCAGGCGCAAACGCAGCAAACATATCGTCCAAGCTGTGCGCTAGCCCTTCGGTCCCCGCTTGTCTTTGTGCCTGTTCAGCCGCTGTCATTCCTCGGCTGGGCTGAAACCCACGCGTTCCTTGGCCCATTTCATGGCCTGCTGAACCAAGCCCTCCCGTTGGGCCTGTTGGATTTGAAATACCCGGATCATCAAAGCCAGCTTCCTGAAAACTGGGGATGCCGTTTGCCATGTACTGCCCACCGCCCGGAGCAACGCCCCCGCCCATAGAGCGCAGGGCACCGCTTTCCTGCGGTGTAATGTATGCAGCAAAATGCCCTTGCGGTGCGCCTCTGTTCAGCGCCCGTGAGAGCAGTTCGCCGTATAAATCACGCGCCATTTATTCGTCCTAGTAGGGGGATGCTTTGCCACCAGCAGTGCTTGGATTTTTATTGCCTGTGATTTTCCCGCCCTTGGTGGACGCAGCCGTAAAATCATACGTTTCATTTGGCATCGGGCTAAACGAACCCCCCGTATTAACTGGCGGCGGCTGTACACTGGTGCTGTTGTAAGGAGACGCGCCCCCTGTCTTCGCCTTCGGATTTGCTTTATACGCTTCTCCACCAAAATTCGGCATTTCAATCTCCTCTATAAGCCGTAGTTACCTTCCGGCACGTTGAGCGCAAGAATAGCCCTGTTGGGGCCACCCATACGCAGGATCGGTTTGGCTCCATCATGTCCGCTGTATTCTTCGATACGGGACTGATATTCCATGAACTGCTGCTGGAACGGCAAGCCTTTGATCTTTAGAAACCGCCATACAACGCCAAGGACAACAAGCTCTTCTTCCAGAATTGTTGTCTGAGAGTCACCGGTAAATTTGTCTGCGTTAGCAGTTGAACCACCGGACGTATCCACCCAGTTCTTGGACAGATAC
>TARA_R110001583_G_scaffold99175_3_pt1 | contig 11945 bp, 9 predicted proteins | sample TARA_R110001583 | Tara Oceans TARA_R110001583 (sample SAMEA4398432) | marine metagenome | biome: Polar Biome; feature: [MES] marine water layer (ENVO:01000295) within the mesopelagic zone...; material: water (ENVO:00002006), including particulate matter (ENVO:01000060) such as...... | reverse complement strand
TTCTCTTTAGCTTGTAGTATCTTATCTTTTCTGAGAACCTCTGCTTCGGCTTGAGCATCTCTTATGATGCCTTCTCGCTTACTTTTTAATGCACGTTGCAAGATGAAGAAGGATAAAAATCCGCCTCCAACTAAAGCAATGGCTCCTATGATTATTTCTGTCATTGTTTTATATATTTAGTCAATACTCTATTTTCTTTATTTAATAAACAACCCGCACTATTACTCAGAAATTACTAACACCTTAAATCAAACCATACCATAATACTGATATGCAAAGACTTGAGGCAATTAACTTCTAAGAAATAACGCGGGCTATTGTTCTTTTAAAAGTGTCTTACTGTTCTTCTTTAATAAATTTATTCAGTTCCTGTTCCATAGCTTCCAGTTCCTTTAAAACTGGAGAAACATCTGTTTTAGCTTCAGCTTCTAGTACTTTTACTACAAACTGTAATGAAGCCATCGCTAAAAAATCCTGAATGTCTTTATCTTTATATTTCTGTTGGTATTGCAATACCTTTTCGTTTATCGTTTTTGCTGCCTTACGAATTATCTCTTCCCTATTCCTTTTAATATTTAAAGGATAAAGGCGACCAGCTACATTAACTTTTATCAAAAACTCGTCAGACATAAACAATTTTTATTTGTTTAAAAGGGCAATACACTTGTCAATCTCCCGCACAATTTGGCTAATTTTATTTTTAGCCTGCTGTGAATCACCTGTATTCACAACAAAAGTCTTAGCTAATTTCAAAGTATCATACTGATGTTTGAACTCCTCATTCTCTTTACTCAAAGATTCAACTTGCTCAAGTAAACTCATTTTCTCATGAACTAACCCTTCTTTTTCGAGCTTTAAATCTTGGTACAAAGAAATAAGACGAGAGATTTGCCCTCGTAATTCAGATACTATTTCTATTGGCTTTACCTCCATTATTTAAACTTTCTCCTACAAAATTAACATTGCTGTTAAGATAATCAAAAATATTGCTTTCTATTTTCGATTGGATGCCTTAAAAAAAACACATTTTTAGTAGATTTACACACTATATACTGACACCTCAATTTGGAATACCATGAAAATAAAGCACCTAAACATAAATATCTTTTTTTTTCTATCAATTATATTTTTCTTCCCATTAGCATCACAAGCACACAATATACCTAAGAATTACTTTAGGTCACCTGTCGATTTTAAAATTACGCTATCAGGGACATTTGCAGAACTTAGGAACAACCACTTTCATTCTGGTATAGATATACGAACATTTACCACTGGGAAAAAGATTTATTCTGTTGCAGATGGTATTGTAAGTCGTATTAAAATATCTGCAGGAGGCTATGGAAAGGCATTATATATCGATCATCCTAATGGTTATACTTCAGTTTATGCGCATTTGAGTAAATTTTCATCTAAAATTGAAGCTTTCATCAAATCTCAACAGTACAAAAAAAAGAAATTTGAAGTTGATATCGATCTCAACAAAATGGAATCGCATAAGAAGGAGCTTTTCAAATTAAAGAAAGGAAACATTATTGCTTATTCTGGTAATACAGGCTCGTCTATGGGACCTCATCTACATTTTGAAGTTAGAGAGACTAAAAGCGAAAAACCTATCAATCCAATGCTTTTCGGTTTTAAAATCGTAGACACAACATCGCCCAAAATGTACAACCTATACGTTTATCCTTTAGATAAAAATAGTAGTGTGAATGGTAAGAACACTCGGCAAGCTTTCAAAGTAAAAGCATCGAGCAAAAACTCATATACCCTAAGTGCAAACATGATAAAATTACGTGGAAGAGTTGGATTTGCAATTCACACTCAAGATTTCCTAGATAACACTTGGGGGAAATGTGGAATCAATAAAGTTCAGTTAAAAATCAATGATTCTCTAATCACAAGTTACTCACTAAATAAATTTTCATTTGATGAGAGTAGCTATATCAATTCTCATATTGATTATGAACTCAATCACGAGACTAATAGAAAAATACACAAAGCCTTTATCGAACCTAATAACAAATTGAGTTTCTATACAAAAATGAAATCTGATGGTTCATACAACTTTAAGGGAAATGAAAGCTATAAAATTGAATTATCAGTATATGATTCCTATAAGAATAAAGCTAAACTTCAGTTCACTGTGAAAGGAGATACAAGTTCAATCAATTTTCCAGAAAAGGAATATACTAGCCTATTTCAATATGACGATGAGAATCTTTTCTCTAGATCTGATATCGATTTAAAGTTTCCAAAAGACTGTTTCTATTCAAATCTTGAATTTGATTATTCAACAAGCCAAGACAGTGCTTTCCTATCACCTGTTCACCACATACACAAACCTAACATTGCTTTAAACAAACATTATAGTCTGTCAGTAAAAGTGAAAAACATTGATCAAAACATTTCAGATAAATTGGTTGTAGTTCAAATCGATAAAGATAAAAACATCTCATCTGCTGGAGGAATTTACATTGACGGTTATATGAAAACCAAAATAAAAAGCTTAGGTAGTTATGCTGTATCTCTTGATACAATAGCACCAACCGTTACAACAAAAACAAATTATAAAAACAAAGACATTAAGTCTCTCAAGTTCATAGATTTCACTATCAAGGATGATTTATCGGGTATCAAATCCTTTCAAGGTGAGATTGATAGCAAATGGGTTCTATTTGAATTTGACAAAAAGAAAAATCGTCTATTCTATACTTTCGATAAAAATAGATTACATAAGAACAAAAAACACAAATTGAAATTAATAGTAAAAGATGCAGTTGGTAATGTGGGAAGTTATAACTGTCATTTCACTTGGTAGAAATCATTTTATACGGAAAAGGAGAGCTTAAAAGCTCTCCTTTTTTCAATTTACATTATAAGTTCAAGCACTTCGATTATTAAGAAATTTATTCTTAAAATTTATACCGAATACCTGAACTCAAACCAATAGAGTATGGCTTATAATTAAAATCAGAATCCTTATTGATAGAGTTTAAGTAATACTTAAAAGCTGGCTCCATTGACAAGCTAAACTTGGAATTTAGCTTATATTCCAGACCTAAGCTAAAGCTAGTACTGAAGTTAGTAGAACGAATACCTGAGGTTTCTCCTAAGGTCTCTCTTGTACTTTTATCATACACTCTATTCCCTATCATCAAGTTAGTACTTAAACCTCCACTCATATGCAATCCGAACTTTTTATCAATAAGGCTATATCTTAGAATAAACGGTATTTCAATCGCCTCAAAACTCTGAACCATATCTGGAGAAGATGAAGAACTAACGCGTGCTGATAAAAACTCATTAGAATCGTACAACCTCGGCTCTTCTTTCATTTTAATATTACCAGCTGAAGTCTCGATACTCGTACTAACATTATCTCGTAAACCTATATCAGTCATAAAAGCTGCATTCTCTCGAGCTGAATTTCTACCAGCCAATTGTTGGCCAAATTTATTATAAATAATTCCTGTTTGGATAGCTAGCTTTTTCCCTGCTTGCCAGTTCAACTTCACTCCTCCTCCAATACTGATCAGCCCATCCTCAGAATTATTACCTGATTTATCGCCATTATACGATGAGTATGCTGACGAAAATTGTCCTAATACAGACCATTCTTTATTCTTTTTGTTCGATTCATCAAACTGATCTAACAATCTTAGATTTCGAACAATAATCAAGGAATCTTTCAACCTAGAGAGATTAGCTAGATTATCATCCCCTATTCTCTTCTCAAATAACCTCATACCAAGAGAATAATTATCAAGTTTAGTGACCTGCATTTCAGGCATTACCATTTGTATGATAATTTTTCTTTCTGAAAATAATTCTGAAGTGTTTGTATTATTTAAGGCTAGTAGTTCCTTATCGTGCTTTTTTGATACTTGATTAGTTTCATTTACAGATTTTGCATTTTTCTTATTAGTGGTATACATCTTTTCATTAGCCAATTCACTTTTGGCCTCTACTTGATTTGATTTAGTTTCTGAAATCAGCTCAACATTATTAATCCTATTATCAGTTTTAAATATCGCAGTATTAGAGATTGTGAATAATAAAGCCAGAGAGGCAGCTGCTGCCAATGAAATGAAAATCACGGCTGCACGTTTCTTTCTTCTTGCAAGTTTAACACTAGCATTAATATTACCCCACAGTTCAGGGCGAGGCTGCACCGACAGATTTTTAAGTCCATCAGAAAACATCTTGTCAATATGTCCATTATTCTTTAGCATATTCTCAAATTGCTTTTATGATCCTGATCATTCCAGTATTCAATCAACTTATTCTTTAATATCCCTCTTGCTCTCGCTAGGTTTGATTTAGATGTTCCCACTGTAATCTGCATTACTTCAGCAATTTCATTATGTGGATATCCATCTAAAACATACAGACTAAACACCATTCGATATCGTTCTGGTAAATCTTGAATCATTTGTAGAATAACTTCTAGAGGTGCTTCTTTTATATCCAATTCTTCATCCTCTTCCACGTCATCAAATTCTTCAACAGGATGAAGTTGTGATTTACTTCTAAATCTCTCTAAAGCAGTATTTACAATTACTCGACGCATCCAACCTTCGAATGATCCTTCGAATCGAAAAGACTTTAAACTTTGAAATACTTTAATAAAACCATCATGCAAAATATCCTCGGCTTCATCGTAGGATTTAGCGTACCTCAAACAAACACCCATCATTTTAGGTGCAAATTCAACATAGAGACATTCCTGTGCTTTAGGCTTGCCTTTTATTGAATCCTTTATAATTCGCTCGAGTTTCTTATCCTTCAAGTTTAAGCTTGTCTTAGGTAACTGATTTCAATATCAAGTTGTAAATAGATTCATTTGGTTGCGTCAAAATTAATTCTTTTTTGATCGTTTTTATAAGCATTGCCAAAAGCAAGACCACAAACCTTTATTATAATGGCAGGTAAATTCATTCAGAGCAACAAATTCAATACAAGATTATTTTTCTAGAATTTACGCAACCATTCAAAAAAGCACCATCTCTAAAGTGAGATACAAATTAAAATCTCGATTCTTAGTACTAAGATATAATGGTGAATATGGCCAAAACTCACCTTTTTAAAACTAGCAAACCATATTTAGGAACAAGACGCATAGATTATTAAATCTATTGCAAATAAATTTTAGACAAATGAAAAGTAAATTAATTTTGGCATTAGCCATTTCTCTAGGTGTATTTTCATCGTGTGATAATGATAACACAAAGATTGAATTTGATGGAGCTGGAGACATCTATGTAAGATGTCAAAAAATTGAAGGTGTAGTTAACTATGCGCCCGTTATTTTCGCTTACAGTAATATGTATATGTCTAGTGCTACTCTTGCACATTCTGATGAAGATAGCCCTGTAATAACGCTTGAAAAAGAAAGTGACAATGCTACAACCTTTTTCTCTCTTCCAACAACCCAAGATTACTCGGCAACCGATGTTAAAAATGGCACTTATAACTTTATATTAACATCTACAGATAGTGAAGTTCTTTATGTAGCAGACAAACTTTTAGAAGTTCGAATATCACCTTTAGAAATAAGCAAATTTGAATATACTGAAGAAGAACACAAACTTGATTTAGAATGGGGAACTGTTGAAAACAGAGATGTCTATCATGTGAAAATTGCTACTAAAATTGATGGTATCGTCGTGTATCGTTCAGCCCGTCTTAACAACAATGAATTAACAATTACTCCTGAATCTGATGGTTGGGAAAGGAATTATGCAATGAAAGCAGGAACAACTTATACAGTTTCTGTTAGTGCCTACAAATTTGAGAATTCAACGACTCAGCAAGGCGCCCATATCAACCAAGAAAGTGTTGAATATCGAGAAATTGAATGGTAATTAAAGATTTACACCATAATTTATAAGAGAATCACAATTCCCAATAAACTACCGACTAACTAATTAAATTTTTGGGGTGAGCATCATGAATTCAAATCTGAATTTCGTGGTGCTCTTTTTGTTTGTAAGCATAAAAAAAAGGGAAGCAAATGCTTCCCTTTTTTGAATCTTATATAATGAAGAATTAATCTCTTCTTCTACGGTCGAAAGTTCTTCCTCCACCTTCTGGCTTTCTTCTTCTATCTCTAGAATCATCACCACTCTTAGGACGAGATCTGTCTCCAGAACCACCACGTGATCTTCCACCACCTGAATAGCCACGAGATGATCCACCACCACCAGAGTAACCACCACGAGATCTGCTTCCGCCACGAGGTTTTCTTTCATCTGTATCTGTAGTTTCTGGACGATCACCTGAAACTTCAATTCGAACTGCTCTTCCACCTACTTCAGCACCAGCAAAACCTTTGATGATTTCTTCAGTAAATTCTTTATCTACATCGAAGAATGAGAATACACCCTTAAGGTCAACTCTTCCTACATTCTTACCACGAACACCACATTGCTTATGAATCAATGTTAGTAAGCTTGGCACATCAATACCATCTTTACGACCAACATTGATGAATAAACGATCTTCAGTACTAACCGCACCGTCATTCTGACGAACACGCTTCTGAGTAGAAGATCTCATATTTAAATCTTGAGCATCCTTATAGTAATCCCAGAATCTATTAAATTCTAAAGAAACCATTCGTTTTACTAACGCATCACGATCAAGTTCTTTCAACTCTTCGTGAATAGCTGGTAAAAATTGCTCAATTGCTTCTTCTTCAACATTCACGTCAATTACACGTTTCATGAAATTCAAAAGCTGACGCTCACAAACCTCTGCTCCACCAGGAATTTTCACCTGAGCAAATTCCATTTTCAAACGACGAGATAGATCTTTAATTTTTCTCTCATCACGAGGTGTAACTAAAGCAATAGAGATACCTTTTTTCCCTGCACGAGCAGTACGTCCTGAACGGTGAGTATAATATTCTAACTCATCAGGAAGGTTATAATGCAATACGTGTGTTAAATCGTCAACATCAATACCACGAGCAGCAACATCAGTAGCTACAAGTAATTGCAATGATTTGGTTTTGAAACTACGCATTACTCTGTCACGCTGAACTTGAGATAAATCTCCATGAATAGCATCGGCATTGTAACCATCTTTCATCAATAATTCTGCGACCTCTTGAGTTTCCTTACGAGTACGACAGAAAACAATACCATAGATATCAGGATAGAAATCGACAATACGTTTTAAAACATTGTAACGATCTCTATTGTTCATCAAATAATACTGATGCTCAATATTTGTATTAGTAGTGTTAGCCCCACCAACTGTTACCTCTACAGGATCAGTCATATAGTTCTTTGAGATTCTACGAACCTCACTAGACATAGTAGCTGAAAATAACCAAGTTAGCTTTTTATCAGATGTGGTAGAAAGGATAGAATCAATATCTTCCTTAAATCCCATATTCAACATCTCATCAGCCTCATCAAGAATAACATATTCTACTTTTGATAAGTTGATAGCTTTACGTCGAATCAAGTCTAATAAACGACCCGGAGTTGCAACAACAACGTGTGCACCTCTTTTAATCTTTCTAATCTGATCGTCAATACTTGCTCCACCGTAAACATTTACAACATTTAAGTTCAGAATGTTTTTTGAGAATGTTTTAAGATCATCAGCAATCTGAATACCTAATTCACGTGTTGGAGATAAAATAAGAGCTTGTGGGATCTTCTCATCTGGCTCGATCAATTGTAACAATGGCAATCCAAATGCTGCCGTTTTACCTGTCCCCGTCTGTGCTAAACCTACAAAGTCACTTCTTCCTTCTAAAAGAACTGGAATTGCTTTTTCCTGAATAGCTGTTGGAGTTGTGAAGCCTAATTCTGTAATGGCTTCCAAAATTGGTCTTGATAGACCTAAGTTTTCAAATGAACTCATTCGAATGATTTAATTGTGACATGGCATGAATCCCCCTGTCACACTAAAATTTTCAATTCGAAACGAATGAAACCCCTGACAAAAGAACGTCTACCAAATAATTTATGAAGCCGCAAAGGTAACCATTAATAACTTAAATCATCATTTTTTTGATTTTTACTGTACCAAAGGCCTGCGACGCGCACTAAAGTACTCTTTTTTAATGGAATATCTAGATTTTAATTACTCTCAGTCTCGTTCACAAAGAATAACAAACGTTTGTAGTTGAATGAGAAATAGTATATTCCTTCAGAAAATTTATTTCACTAGCATGAAAACCACTTCTGATTTAATCGTTGATGGTAAGATAATATGTCTTAATTCAAGGCTTTTTAACCAAGGTTCAATTTCTTTTTCCTTTAAGCTATATAGAACCTCTCGAAATTCATCGATTTGATCATCGTTATAATCATTCTCTTCAAAATTTCTATATGCATCTAATTCCTCATCTTCATAATAAATGATTTCTTCAGACATCTTATTGAGCAAATCCGTTTCACATACTTCGTGAGCACCACAACATTCTTCCAATGGTTCACTAGCAGGTTCCTCCTCCTCATTTTTCTTTGGAAAAAGTAATTTACCAAGATAAGTAAGAAGCAAGGTTAAAGCGGCACCAGCCAATAGAACTAATAATAATACTTTCATGCTGCAAAACTAGATATTAGATATTTATAAATCAAGATATTTAGATCAGTTATTTTTATTCATTTTAAGATATTCATTAATTACAAAAAAAATCAGAATCTCAACACTGACGCGTAAATCAGAACAATAACATCAACTTAAAAATCACACTAATTCAAAAAAACATTTTCGCACTCTTGCTTTTTCCAATTTTATCTTGATATTTGCTACAACAAAATGAAGAAAATGAACTTTACTTTAACCACAGCGACGATTATTACCATGGGCTCGATTATTACGATGCCTCAATCCTCGTGTGGAATAACGTGAAGCTTATAAATACAAAATATTTTATAAAAAGCCTGCAGTTATTCTGCAGGCTTTTTTTTTGCCATATAATTCCACTCAATAAATAACCACATGAGAATCTTAAAATTTGGAGGTAGTTCAGTAGCCCAAGCTGAAAGCCTCAAGAAAGTAAAACAAATAGTTAGTCGGATAGATAAAAACGAACCTGCAATCATCGTGGTTTCAGCTCTTGGAGGTGTTACAGATCAACTAGCTAATAGCTTATATCAAGCTTCATCTCAAGACCAAGCATATAAACTTACCGTTGAAAGTTTATACAACAGGCATATAGGATTATCGCAAGAACTAAGTTTAAATGAAGATATTCAAAGCTGGTTGAAAGGCAAATTTGAAAATTTATCAAATCTATTAGAAGGTGTGTTTATACTTCAGGATGTTCCTGAAAAAATTAGATGCCGTGTTCTTGGTTTAGGTGAAGAACTATCATCTCAGCTAATAACCACATATTTTCAACAATCAGAACTTGATGCTAAACATTACGATTCTAGAGAATACATCAAAACTCATGAAAACAAAGGTATTCTCATAAATAGAGACGAAAGCTACAAAAGAATAAATGCTATTAAGGATGAAATCAAGCTTGCTGTATTCCCAGGTTTCGTTTCTTCGAACGAAAAAGGTGAGCCAACTTTATTGGGACGTGGTGGCTCTGACTACACTGCTTCAATATTAGCAGCGGCTCTTGATGCCAAGCAATTGGAGATATGGACAGATGTAAGCGGTATGTATACTGCTGATCCACGCTTGGTTTCTCAAGCAATACCAATTGAGCAGATGTCATTCCAGGAAGCAATGGAGCTATCGCATTTTGGAGCAAAAGTTATGTATCCTCCTTCACTAACACCTGTTCTTCAAAAGAAGATTGATATTCTAATTAAAAACACGTTTGAACCTGAAGCCAGTGGAACTTTAATAAGTTCTGAACCAAAAGCCGAGCGAACAACTGTTAGAGGTCTTTCATCAATAAATAACATAAACTTAATCACTCTTTCAGGCAGTGGCATGGTAGGTATAAGTGGTTTTGCTGCACGTCTGTTTGCTTGCTTAGCTAATCAGAAAATTAATGTGAGCCTTATCACTCAATCATCATCAGAACATAGTATGAGTGTTGCTGTACACGAAGATGATTGCACTAAAGCTTGTAATATAATAGAAGAAGAGTTTACAGCTGAGATAGCTATTCAGCACGTTAACAAACCTAAAGTAGAACCTGGTTTGTCAATTATTGCTGTAGTAGGTGAAGATATGGGTTACACACCTGGCATTGCAGGAAAACTCTTTGGTATACTTGGGAAAAATGGATTGAACATTCGTGCAACTGCACAAGGTGGAAATGAACTAAATATCACTTTCATGGTGCGCACAACTGATGTTAGAAAAGCATTGAATGTCGTACATGAAAAATTTTTCTTATCAACTTACAAAAAGATTAACCTATATATAGCAGGTGTTGGGAATGTTGGAGGTAAACTCCTTGAGCATATTAAAAACCAACACGAGCATTTGGTCGACGAAAATGGAATTGATCTAATCATTAGAGCTGTAAGTAACAGCCGTAAGATGTTTTTTGCTAAAGATGAAAGATTAATAAATGATTGGAAAAACAAACTTGACACTGAAGGTCAAGTAGCAGATATAGATAAGTTTATTAAAAACATAGAAGACTCTAATCTAAGAAATTCCATTTTTGTTGATATTACAGCTAGTCAAAATGTAAGCGATGTTTACGAACAGATTTTGAAGACAACAACTTCTATTGTAGCTTGTAATAAAATTGCAGCCTCATCAGACTTTGAAAGTTATAAGCAATTAAAAGCTACAGCTAAAAAGAACAATGTAGATTTTAGGTATGAAAGTAACGTTGGAGCAGGTTTACCTGTAATTAGTACGATCAATTACTTAACAAGCACTGGTGATCAGGTTATCAGCATAGAAGCGGTTGTTTCAGGTAGCCTAAACTACATCATGAATAAATTTATTGAAGGATATAGTTTTGAAGAAGCTCTAAAGTTTGCAATGGATGAAGGCTTCACTGAACCAGATCCGAAGCTCGATTTGAATGGTGTTGATGTTCTTCGTAAGCTTTTAATTCTTGCTCGCGAATCTGGGTATAAACTCGAAGCTGAAGATGTTGAACTTGTGCCTATGGTTCCTGAATATTGTCTTGAATCTAATACTACTGAAGAATTAATAGAACGTATAATTGAGAAGAAAGAATTCTTTGAAGACTGGCGTAAACAGATGAAAGAGCAAAATATTCGTTTTAGATATGTAGCTAGTTTTAAAGATGGAAAAGCAAGTGTTGGAATGAAAGCAGTTGGTTCTGATCATGCCTTATACAATATCGACGGAAAAGATAGCGTGGTTTCATTAAGCACTCTTTGGTATAAAGATCAGCCTATGATTATAAAAGGAGCAGGTGCTGGCGCAGAAGTAACAGCTTCTGGAATATTCGGTGATATCATAAGCATTTCTTCTAAATAATAAGCCTAATAAAGAGATCTCAAAAAGTCTCTACTTATATAATAAAAATGAATAAAAGTATAAAAGTATTTGCACCAGGTAGCGTTTCAAATGTCGGATGTGGATTCGATATCCTAGGATTTGCCATTGATGGAATTGGTGATGAAATGGTTCTAAGCAAGAATGATTCAAATAAGCTCCATATTAAACCTATCGAGGGTTACGATAATTTACCAACAGAACCATCTAAAAATGTAGCTGGAGTAGCTATTCAGGCTTTACTTGATGATCTTGGTAGCAATCAGGGATTTGATATTGAAATTAAAAAGAATATCAAGCCTGGTAGTGGAATTGGTTCAAGTTCGGCAAGTGCAGCTGGAGCAGTTGTGGCAGCAAACGAATTACTTGGTAAGCCTTATAGTAGAGAAGAGCTTGTTAATTTTGCCATGCAAGGTGAGATCGCAGCATCTGGTGATGCTCATGCTGATAATGCAGCACCAACTGTACTGGGAGGTTTTTGTATTGTTCGTGCGTACGACCCACTTGATGTGATTCAAATTGAATCT